>JAABUT010001659.1_pt1 | contig 24523 bp, 26 predicted proteins | sample 5559281 | NCBI WGS metagenome assembly JAABUT01 (sample SAMN10711880, study PRJNA513359) | rock metagenome | isolation source: Antarctica rocks | place: Antarctica: Victoria Land, Ricker Hills nord | collected 2016-01-04
GTCGCGGCGAGGACGAAGACCACGGCCAGCATGATTCCCACGGCCATGGTCCGTACCGCGGGGGCGGGCACGATCAGGACCGCCGAAAGACTGACGAGCACGGTCAGCCCGGACAGGACGACGGCTTTGCCCGCGGTGTCCATCGTTTCCGCGACCGCCGCCCGGGGGTCGGGGTTCTTGGCCAGGGCGGCGCGGAAGCGGGAGACGAGGAACAGGGCGTAGTCGATGCCCAGGGCGAGGGCGAACATCATCGCGAAATTCATCGCCCACACCGAGATCGGGCTCACCGTGTTCAGCAGCACCAGCCCGCCCGCGGAAGCGATCAAGCCGGCCAAGGTGAGCAACAGCGGCAGGCCGGCGGCGACGAGGGAACCGAAGGCCAGCACCATGATGACCAGCGTGACGGGCCAGGAGAACAGCTCCGCCTTCAGCATCGCGTCGTGGTTGGCTTTGTTGAAGTCGCTCCACAGGGCCGAGGACCCGGTCGGGTACACCTCGATCCCGTTGCCGGCCAAGGCGGTCAGCGGGGCCTTGAGCTCGTCCACGGCCTTCACCATGGCATCGGTGCTGGCGTTGGCCCCGGCGATGAGGATTCCGGTGTGCCCGTCCGGGCTGATCGACATGCCCGGCTGCGGCGGGATCACCTGCCCGAACCGTGGGTCGTGGGAGAACAGTGTGGTGGCCTTGGCGAGGGTGTCCTGCATACCGGGGTCGCTGACCCGCTGGGTGTCGGAGTGCACCACCAGCTGGACCGCGGCCGAGGAGTTGCCCCCGAAGTGTTGCTGAGCGAGCTCGCGGACCTGCACCGACTCCGATCCGTTGGCCTGCCACCCCGCCCCGGCCAGCGAACTGAACACCGACGGTGCCAACGCGCCCAGGGCGATGAGCACGATCAGCCACGTACTGAACACCCACCGCGAATGCGCAGCCATCCCCGCCCCGAGGCGGGCCAGGACCCCACCGGTCACGGCCGGGATCGAGTCGTGAGGTGGTGGTGGGCGCCTTTTCGTTTGGGTCGCAGAAACAGACTCAGTCACGCGATCTTCACTCCTTCAATACGGGTGGGGGTATACGTGGTCCGCAGGGGTGCCGGGTGCAGTAACGGGGCGGGAACTGTCGGTCCGCAGCCTAAGGCATACCTGGGGGGGTATGCAAGAGGGACGGCACCAATCATGCGATCGGCGGTCAGCGGCGGGGGAACAGCCGGCGCAGAAACGAGGGTCCGTCGGGTGTCGCGGTGGCGTGTCCTGGGCAGCGTCGGGCGGCCGGGACGCCCCGCATCACCTGGTCGACGTGCTGGCCGCACCCTGCCCAGGTGGTTTTCTGACAGGTCTTGCAGGTAACGGCGCGGCACATGGCGGTCTCTTTCTGGTGAAGGACAAGGTCTGGCTGTGAACGGCATGGCCAGATACCCGGGGGGGTATAGTCGAGGTAACCGTAGACGGTGCTGACGCATTCCGCCAAACCCAGCGCGGTTCTGGGTCAGGCTGTTGGTGTGTGGGCGGTTCCGACGACGTGGGCGAATCCGGGCAGCAGGGGAGAGGGGCTGAACGCGAACCGGTCGATCGAGTCGATGGTGAAGCCGGCGGCGGTGATGGTGTTGGTGGTGTCCCGGTTCGGTTCGCAGCCGCCCGCGACGCGACGCCACAGCGGCATGACGGCGTCTTGGCCGCGTCCGAGCGCCGGGTGGGCGGAGCGCACGTGCTCGTAGAAGCGGAGCTCGCCACCCGGGCGCAGGACCCGTGCCGCTTCACGCAGGGCCTGGGCCGGATCGGGAACGGTGCACAGCACCAGGGACATCACCACCCCGTCGAGGACTCCGTCGGCGGCGGGCAGCTCACCGGCCTGCGTTGAGCACCCGGACGGCGACGGAGGTCGCCATCGCCGCGACCTGGGCGTGCTCGCGGAGGGTCTGGTCGGGTTCGATGGCGAGAACTTCGGTGACCGTAGCGGGGTAGTGCGCGAAGTTCAGGCCGTTGCCCGCACCGACCTCGATCACCGTCCCGCGCAGCCCGGCCAGCAGTCGGTCTCGATGCCGGGTGGCACCGCGACGCTCGGCCTGCGCACTGAACCGCAGGTACATCCGCGCGAAACCGGATGCTGCAAAGCCTGCACAGTCTCGCTCACCATGTCATGCACCTCTTTGCTGATGGGGGCTCACCTGAGTGCGATGAGGCTCTGGGCGATGACGTAGACCGCGACGGCGACCAACAGTCCCGCAAACGCTGTGCTCAGTGCTGGCCCGGAGACCTTATCGGCGACCCGTTTGCCGGCCACGGAGCCGAGGATGGCCGCAGCGGTGAACGGGAGGATGACGGCCCAGTCGAAGGTTTCCTGTCCTGTTCGGGCGGTGAGTGCGGCGGCACTGTTGATGGCGATGATGAGCAGCGACGTACCGACCGCGATGGGCATCGGGAAGGCCAGCACCATCACCAGGGCCGGGACGATGACGAAGCCGCCGCCGACACCGAGGAACCCGGTGAGAAACCCCACGAGCAGCGCCGCGAGCACCATCTTGGTCGTGGCCGCCGCGTCCATTCCTCGGCGGCTCGCGGTTGTCGCGCTCGTCCCGGATGAGCTGGGGTACCGGCCTGGGTTGTCCGAACCTCCGGTGCGGGCCCGCGCGGCGGCTGGTACCGATTGGTCAGAGCCGCTGCGGGTGCGGAGCAGCATGCCCGCGGCCGCGATGATCATCAGGGCACCGAAACAGAGCAGCAGGACATGGGGGTTCACCGTGCGGTTCAGCGCGGTACCAAGGTAGGAGGCGGGGATGCCCAGGACACCGAAGATGATGCCGGCCTTCCACCGCACCCGCCCGGCCCGGGCGTGTCCGATGCTGCCGGCCAGGGCGGTGACGCCGACGATGACCAGGCTCGCGGTGGTGGCCGCCGTCGAGGATTCGTGCAGCACGTAGACCAGTGCGGGCACGGTGAGGATCGAGCCGCCACCACCGAGAGCACCGAGGCTGAGCCCGATGACCAGGCCGAGGGCGAGCGCGGCCAGCAGGCTCACGCGATGGTGCCCGGGCCGCCGTCCTCACCGACCACGGGCAGCCCGGACTGCTGCCACGCCGTCATGCCACCGGCCATGTTGCGCACGCTCAGCCCTGCTGCGGCGAGTCGGGCGGTGGCCTTGCCGGAGCGGGCACCGGAGCGGCAGATGGCAATGATCGGCGTGTGCGGATCCAGTGCAGTGGGGTCGAGTCGGCCCAGCGCCATGCGCATGGCGCCCGGTACGTGCCCCGCGGCCCACTCGTCGTCCTCGCGGACGTCGAGCAGGACGACGTCACCGCCGACGCCCTGCTGGGTTTCGGTGGGGGTGATGTCAGGTCCGGGTGTGTTCATGCGGTCCTCCCGATGTCGGTGCGGTGATGGGTGCTGTGCAGCTGCAGGGGGTAGCCGGCGCGGGCGGTGAACTCGGCGCTCACGCTGAAGCGGTCGCCTCGGATCAGCGTGGTCCGCCACTCCACCGCCCGTTCCCCCACCGTGCCCAGGCGGTCGATGGCGAACGCGGCGACACCCGAGTCGAGTTGTAACAACTTGCGTTCGCGGGGGGTCGGGACGACAGCCCGCAGGTGCTCGTGGCCCCCGGTCAGGCGCAGACCGCACCGCCGGGCGAGCTCGGTGTACAGGCTGGTGTCGGTGAAGTCGGCGTGGCGCAATGGTGCGGCGATGTCGGCGGGCAGCCATACCCGGTCCAGCGCCAGCGGCTCGTCCCCGGCCAGTCGGAGCCGCTCCAGATGCAGCAACGGGGTGGACCCGTCCAGGCCCAACCGGTCGGCGACCACACCGTCGGCGTGCACGGCGAGGATCCGCACGATGCTGTGCTGGTCGATTCCCGCCGCTCGCACCGAGGCGAACAGGCTGTACAGCGCCCCGAGGGGTTGCTCGATCTCGGTCGGGGTGCCCAGCCGCGGCGCCCGCCCGCGTTCAGCGGTGACGACTCCCTCCTCGCGGAGCGTGCGCAACGCCTGGCGCACCGTCTGGCGGCTGACCCTGTACTGCGCCCGCAGCGCGTGCTCACCAGGAAACCCCTCGGTGAACTCCCCGGCCTCCACCCGCCGGGTCAGATCCGCCAGCACCTGTCGCCACAGCGGGGTCGCGCTACGCCGATCCAGATCCGCAGTCGCAGGGTTTGCACCACGATCGTGCACTCCGTCCGGCCATCCCAGGATCAAAAATGTACGTACATATGGTGGGTGGCGCAACGTCGAAGTATGCGGGCACGTCCCACGCCATCACGGTTTCGCAGGCGTGGTGGGGGACGGCCAGATCCGCGCCCCCGCAGTGCAGGTCGACGGAGGAACCGAAACTGAGCGAGCACCATGGTGGTACACCCGTGGGAGGGCCGTGTTTGATGGGCATGAAGGCTCGTAGCCGTCTCACCGTGCGGGTTCTGCCGGTGTTGGATGCTGGGTGTCGCGGGGTGCAGCACGGGGCCCACGCCGGCACCAGCGACGGCGCAGTCGCCGGCCACAGGTGGTGAGACTCACGAATATGGCAGCCAACATTCCCCTCTCGGATTGGGCCAGCAACCACTCCAGGGGTACAGCCCACCGCCGCGGCAAGGAAGTCAGGACAATCGCGGTCCGGCCTATCAGCCCGAGTTTCATGGAATTGGAACATGCAACGCCGAGGCTCTCTGTTACGACGGCGGTAGCTGCGGTGCATCTTCGGCGTCGGTCGTCGGGTAGCCCTCCAGCGGGTCGTGGCCGATCGGGCGGGCTGGTTGGTGGTGTCCGGGGCTGCACTGCCAGAACGGGCCACCCAGGCTGGTGAGGGCCGCGATATGAGGGTCGTAGTGGGAGATGTACCAGCTGGACATGCCGGCCCCGGGGGTGATGACGTGCTCTTCCCATGCCCGGCGCAGGGCTTCCAGGCGGGCGATGGCTTCGTCGTGGTCGTACCAGCGGGTGCACCAGCGCACCCCGATACCGGATTCGGAGCCGCTGCTCTTGGTGACCTTGCGTTCGGTGATGGTGGCGATGTGAATGTGGACCCAGGTGTAGAGCGTGGCGAAGTCGAACGGGGCAGCCTCCGCTGCCGGACCTTCCGATGGCGCCGGCTCTGGCTGTGCGGCGGCGGTCCCCGCGGGGAGGTCGCGGAGCACGGTTTCGATCTCGTCAACCGCCCCGGCGACCATCTCCAGCTGCCGGGCCTGTTGCCGAACTTGGAGACGCAGTGCGGCGAGCGGGTCCGGCTCGTCGGGCACCTGGGCGGGGTTGCTCATAGTGACGGTGCTTCGACCGGTCCGGTGTGCTGCAACGCTTGGGCGAGGGCGTTGCGGGGGCCGAGGTAGGACACCGCGGCGGTGGTGATCTCCCCGGTGGCGGCGTGGTTGTCGTCGGTGATCTGATCGTCGTCGCGTTCGGTGTACCAGGGTTTGAGGGTCAGGGTGACCGGGGTCGCGCCGGAGGAGAACAGCAGGGCCTTGCTTTTGGGCAGGGCCGCGACTTCCTCGGGGCGCAGGATCGGTTCCCAGTGGGTGCTGGTCGATTGGGAGCTGCCGGTGTTCGAGGTGGACCGGGAGCGTTTGTCGACCTCGTGCTGCCCGACGAGGTCGGACAGGGTTTTGCAGAACTCGATGTCCTTCAGCCCGGCGCCGGCGATGGCGACGGTGGCCGCGGACCAGAGGGCGTCCATCCCGTCTTTGCCCCACACCCGCACCCCTTGTTTGTAGGACTGCAAGATCGTGGTCACCGAAATGCCTTGGGAGCCGAAGAACGAGTACAGGTCGGGCAGGGCGTCGATGCGGCACACGTTCGCCGCCTCATCCAGCATCACCGTGATCGGTGGGTCGACCCGCCCACCGCGGGCGGTCGCGGCCAGACCGGCGACCTCGAAAACCCGGTCGACCAAAGCGGCCACCAGCACCCGGGAGGTGCCGGTGCCCTCCCGGGAGAGCAGATACAGGGTGGCGTGGCGGTCCCCGAGCCCGGAGGAGACCAGCGTCCAGGGGTCGAACTCGTCGATCGGCTCGGTGGGGTGCTGCCGCCAGGTGGCCGGGGGGGTGATCCAACGGGCCACCGACTCCACATTCAGACACGACACGGCGGCGGCGACGGTGGCATAGATGCCACCGCGGGTCTCCACCGGCCCTTCCAAGTCGGCTTCGTGGGCCTCGGACAGTTCGGTGAACCCGTGATCGGCCAACAGGCCGGTGGGTTCGGGGGAGCGGGTGGCGATCCAGGACGCCACGTCGCGCACCGAGCGCCCGGATACCGCGGCGGCGAGAATCAACCGCTGCAGGGTTTGGGAGGCGGCCCGGTTGAAGAACGCCGAGCTGCCCGAGCTGGCACCGCCCCCACCATCGACCTCCCGCATGAAATGCGACGCCAAGCGTTCGGCGCTGTCGATGTCGGTGACCGCGGCCAGGGGGTTCCACCACCAGGTCTGTGGGACGAACGCAATGCGCTGCGGGTCCAGGACGTACACGTCGCCGACCTCGGCGCGCAGCGCGGCGGTCAGCATCCACAGATCCGGCTTGTTGGAGGTGGCCACCACCGCACCGGGGGCTGAGAGGATGCCGGGCACCGCGATCGCCGAGGTCTTGTTCGACCGGGGTCCCATGAACACCACCGCGACGTCTTCCCAGGACTTGTAGACCGGGGCGCGGCCGACGGTGCCCAGCAGCGACCCGTACTCACTCATCCGCGTTGTCCGGTCCGCGCCGGCGAGCGAGGGGCGCAGCGCTTTGCCGCGCTGTTTGGCCTCGCGGCCGGTCATGCCCGCCACCGAGCTGGCCGATTTCATCGCGGCGCGGCCGTCGCGGCGGGCGAACACGCGGCGGCCGAGGATCACCATCACCACGAGGAGCACGACGATCAGCACGCCGAGGGTGATCAGCAGCCACGTCGGCCAGCCCTGATCGTGCAGGTCCATGGCCTTACGGACCCCGAAGAACGCCCCCAGGGCGCCGACCAGGGCCAGTGGCTTCCACATATCGCGATCCATCACAGAGCCTGCTTTCTTGTGTCAGCGTCGTGCGGGTAGCGGGCCGTGGTGGCGGCCTGCAGCGTCGGGGAAGTCGTCGGCCACCAAAGCGGCGAGTTCGACGAACGCATCCCGCGTCGAGGACGCCATCCGGTCGAGGTCGACCTCGGAGCCTTCGGCCAGGTGCGCGTCGAAGGGGATGACCTTCACCGCCCGCACCTGGGGGGCGAAATGCTCCACGAGCTGGCCCAGGTTCACCCCGGACGAGCCGGGGCGGGCCGAGCAGATGACGACCACGGTGCGCTGCACCAGGTGCCCGTAGCCCTGGGCGGCAAGCCAGTTCAGGGTCGCATCCGCCGACTGGGCGCCGTCCAAAGCGGGGGAGGACACCAACACCAGGGCGTCGGCGGTGTCGAGGACCCCGCGCATTGCCGAGTGCGTCAGCCCGGTGCCGCAGTCGGTGAGGATGAGGTTGTAGAAGTTGTCCAGGATGGCCACCGCTTCGCGGTAGTCGGTCTCACTGAACGCCTCGGCCTTGTGCGGGTCGCGTTCTGAGGCGAGGACTTCCAGGCGGGAGGGGGCTTGGGAGGTGAAGGCCCGCACGTCGGAGTAGCGGTGGATGCGCTGTTGGTCGTGGAGCAGGTCGCGCACCGTGGCCGGGGTTTGCGACGGGATGCGTCCGCCGAGGGTGCCTAGGTCGGGGTTGGCGTCGATCGCCACGACGTGATCCCCGCGCAGATCGGCGAACGTGGAGCCCAGCGACACGGTGGTGGTGGTCTTGCCGACCCCGCCTTTGAGGCTGAGGACGGCGATCTTGTAGTCGCCGCGGATCGGTTGGTTGACCCGCTCGGTGAGGTGGCGCCGCCGCACATCGGCCGGGGACTCACCGGGGTTGACCCCGCCCCCGGTGACCAGGTGCACCATCCGCCGCCACCCGGAGGCCGGCGGGCGTTTCGTCGGGCGAAACAGCATGTCCCGGTTGATTTCCCCACTGTGGCGGGCGGGTGTCTGCCCGCCCTGCGCTGGTGGCCGGTCCTCCGGCGGGGTCGCGGCCTGCTCAGGACGCGGTGGCAGCTGGGTGCGTGGCCCCGGCAGAGTGGTCTGCCGGTTCCGGGTGTCAGTGCTGCGGGCCCGTTCCCGCTCCTGCTGGGTCGGTGCCGCGGCGGGCACGGGTGCCGGCGGGGTGCGGTCGAACTGGGCGCCCGCCTGCCGCCCCCACGGTGGGGCCGGAGCAGGAGCAGCAGCGGCAGGGGGCGCGGGCGGGTCGGCGATCCGCAGCGGGGTCCGCTCCCCGTGCGCGGCGGCCGCGTAGTCGTGGGCCGGGGCAGTGACCGGCTCTGCCGGATCGGGGCGAATGTCGGTGCCCGCGTCCCGGTCATCGTCGTCGGGCTGGGGGTGGGCGATCCACGGCGGGCTGGGGCGGCCGGTTACCTGGTTGTTGTCGGTCATCGCAGGAGCCTTTCCGTACTGGGCTGCGGGCTGTCGCGCCGCCGCCGCGGTGAGGTGATCACGCCGACTTCGTCATCGACGGGGTGGTGCGGCCGCTGGCCGCGGTGAGGGAGTCCCAGGCGTTGTCGGTGTCGTAGAGGGCGAGCTCGGTGGCGGAGAGGGTGACCGCGACCGGTAAACCCATCCGTCCCCCGGATTTGATGAGGTACTTGCCGCGGCCGGGGTGGCGTTGGCCGGGCACCCACGTCGGGGGGGCGGCCCAGGAGGTGACCAGGGCCCGTTCCTGGGAGGTGAACGGGGCGATCTCGTGGAGGCGGTTCATTTCGGCGTTGTCCATGCCGCCGAGCAGTTTGATGTCGTTGCGGGCGGCCATGCCCTTGGCTTTGGCCCGGTCGGCTTCGGTGGGCAGGGCTTCGAGGTCGGTGATGGAGTGGGTGGACTGCACCGAGACGACCCCGCGGTGGCGGTTGAGGCGGGTGATCCGGTCCGAGCGCTCCACCAACCCCGGTGCCGCCCGCAACGCCCGCCACAGCTCGTCCTGGATTTGGATGACGTTGCGGCGGCGCCCGGAGGCGGCGTGCCCGTCGATGACCGCCGCCGACCACGCCCAGGCGCACATCATCGCCGAGGCCACCACGTCGTCGCCGGATTCTTCGATCGCTTTCAGCGACAGCGACAACGCCGGGGTGTCCCGCTCGATGGAGAAGGAGCTGGGCCGGTCGAACATGCCGGCGATCGGCCCGTTGCACAGCAAGTCCAGGGTGTTGCGGAAATCGCGGGAGGACCGCTCGTAGGCCCGGTCCTCATAGGCCACCAGAACTTGGCGCAACTCGGCGGGGCCTTGTTCCATCACCCGGAGCACGTCGGGGATCGTGGGGTCACCCTCACCGGCTCGGGTGTGCCCGGCCGAGGCGATGTCGACCGCCCGGGCCAGGAACAGCCGGTCGGTGGGCAACAAAGCCGGAGCCCCGGCGATCACCAGCAACGACTCCAGCAGCTCCAGGCGGCGGGAGCGGGCCTGGGCGAGCAGCTGGGCGCGGTGCGCCCCGACCGCCCCGGCGATCACGTCGCGCATCGGGCCGAGGTCCAACGGGTTCAACGAGTCCAGGCCCGGCCCGATGCGGAACACCTGCCCACCCATGCGCTCGGTGATCGCGGTGTACTCGTCCTTGATGTCACCGGGCACCACGGCGGTGAACCCGAACGCGACGAGGCCGACCAGCAGGCGTTTCGCCGCGGTGGACTTCCCGACCCCGGGTTGGCCCTGCACCCACAGCCCGGTATTGGTGACCAGACCGTCGACCAACCACTGAGCCGGGTCCAGGCCGATGGGCTCGGCGGTGTGCAGATGCCGACCGAAGGGCACGCCGCGCACCCGGGCGCCTGAGGCCGCGGCGAAGGGGAACAGCCCGGCGATCTGCGCGGTGGTGCCCTGCCACAGGGCCCCGGCGTCCACGTTGGCGGCGTAGCCGCCGAACGCCGCCCGCGCACCACGGGCGTTGGGGATGAATTCCGGCACCGTGAACCCCCGGTAGGGGTCCGCCGCCGGGGTCGGAGCCTTCTCCTGGCGTTGGGTGAAGCCGTGATCGGTGACCGCGGGCACCTCGGCGGTGGTGTGATCGCCGGGCTCGGGGGTGCGGAAGCGTTCCAGCACCCGGTAGAGCCACGGGTCGCCCTTGCAACCCCGCCGGGGGCGGGTCGGGGTGGTGTCGGTGGGGCGGATCGGGGTGAGGGTCATGCGATCCACCGCTCGACCGCACGCCGGGACAGGGCACTGGTGGGGTCGATCCCCAACCCCAACGAGGCGGCGAACGCCGCCGGTTGCGCCCCGCGGGCCCGGCGGAAACGGATCTTGGTCTGCGCGGCGCGTTCCTCGGTGTCGGCGACCGCCGCATCCAGGGTGGCTTCGTTGCGCACGGTGGTGGTCAGGTACATGGTGAACCGGCCGACCCCGGCCCCCAAGGATTCCTCCCGGGCGGCTTGGCGGGCCTTGGCCCGGTCATCGCGGTCGCGTTGCGTTTCGTCCTTCTTGGTTTTCTTCGCCCACGCCTGACGCAGGCTGCCCGCGTTGATCTCCCGTTCCACCTGCTCCGCCGCTTGGGAGGCCAGGAACGGTTTGTAGACCATGGAAAAACGCCTGCTGTAGGGGCCGGGGGCGGTCAACGGGATGAGGATGCGTTGGCGCACCACCCCGGAGGGGGCGGCGGTCATCACCCAGGACACCGAATATCCCGAGTCGTGGCGGTAGACCTCCCAATCGGCCTCGGCCCTAATCGGTCCGGCATCAGCCCATTCGGTCAGCTCCGACTCCTCGGCATCCGACATCGCTACCCGCACCGCGGGGTCGAACGCGGAGCGAATCCGGCGGATCAGCCACCCGGTGGTGGCCCGCCCGATCACCGTCGCCCCCGAGGCGGTCAACGACGCCTCGATGCCGGGCAGCCACCGCACCACCTCCGCCGCCCCCGACATCAAATCCTTGGGCCGGGGGTTGGCTTTGGCCGGGTCGAAGTTGATGGTCACCGTGGTCACCACCTCCGCCGTCGAGGTCGGTTGCGACGCGACAAGTTCGTGCATCACCTTCCGCGCCACCGCGGGGGCGCCCGGGTCGATCCGCCCTTGGGTGTAGGAGCGCTGGTTCACCCCACCGGTGGGGGAGGACTCCACCGTGAACGACACCGAGCTGATCATCGGCTTGTACCCCAGATCGGCCATCCACCCGCCGAACGTGGTCACCCACGAGTCGGCGTCCTCCGCATCAGCCAGGGTGATCCCCACCGGGGACACCAACAACACCGCCGACACAATGCCGGTGCGCCGATTCCACAGCAAGCACTGCGTGCCCCCGCGCCCGTCCTCCACGTCCAACGGCAGCAACGGAGCCAACACACCGGGCAGGGTCTCGCCGCGGGGGACCTCCCGCAGCGGTCCCGCCGCGACCGCGTCCAAGGAACGGGTCCTGGCCTCCGTGCGGCGGGCGAACCACGACACCCGCGCGGCGATCGTGCGCCGCGCCGACCCCCACGGCACCACCCCGACCACGATCACCGGAACCGCCACCGCCGCCTCCACCAGCGCCAACCGGAAGGAGAAGTTCATCGTGATCAGCACCACCGCGGCAACACCCGCCACCAGGCTGACCTGGCGGCCGGTAAACCGTCCGATACCGAACCCGGTCGCCAACCGGTAACCGCCATACCCGCGCACTTCACTGCTCATCACTGACCCCCAGAGGTCTCGTCGTCGTCGTTGTTGTCGTTGGTCATGGTGGAAGAGGCGGCATCCGCCGCGTCGTTGACCTTCTCGATCGCCATCCCCGCCGCCGCGACACCCGCACCGACCGGGCCCGCCGCCGCAGCACCACCACCCGCGGCAGCACCACCACCCGCGGCAGCACCACCGCCGCCCGTGGCGGCGGCGCCCTCACCACCGCCGACCGCACCGGCCACATCGGGACCGCCCGCGCCCACGTCAGCACCACCACTTGCAGAATCGGCGCCTTCACCGCCGCCGACCGCGCCGGCCACATCGGGACCACCGGCACCCACATCGGCACCGCCACCAGGGCTCCCACCATCAGGGCTTCCGCCGCTGTCGGCGCTGCTGCCCGCCTCGTTCAGGGCCTCCTGCATCGGGTTGCCTGCCCCACCACCGGTGGCCGCGACCTCCCCATCGGTTCGCTCGCTTTCGGCCTGATCGAAGAACGAGCCCCAGTGCTCGGCGTCGCTCTGCTCACCGGACTCGCCGCCCTCGACGTCAGCGCCCGAACTCGCCGAACCACCCGCACCGCCACCGTCCGGGCCGGGCGAATCACCCGGACCGTCGGCATCCGAGCCCGGGGCCTGCCCCCCGCCCCCGCTGCCGGGGCTCGGGTCAGGATCGGCTTGCCCGGTGCCCGGGCCGCTGGAGTTCATGTACGCGGCCTGGGAGGTAGAGCTGTCGCCTTGGGGAGCAGGAGCCTCACCACCCCCACCGCCGCCGCCCATCATGCGGGAGGCGGACGCACCCCCGGCGGCCGCCAAGGCAAGACCACCACCCCCACCACCGCCGATGCCGTTACCGACGAAGGAGAAGAACTTCATCATCGAGGGCAACGCGATCACCGCGAGGGCGATCACCATCACCCCGATCACCGCGGTGGAGAGGTCTTTGCCCGTGCCCATGAACTTGAACCCGATGCTGTAAATCATCGCGGCCATCGGCTTGTACAACACCAACGCGACGATCGAGGAGGCGATCCGGGGAAACCACTGCCGACCCCACGACGACAACTGACCGGCAGCGGCGAAAGCGATCATGCTGGCCAACACAAGAATCCCGGCCTGGCGGATGAACCCGAAGATCCACTGCACCAACGCCAGCAGGAAACACAACACCCCCAGCAGGAACACCATCACCGGGTTCGTCAGCGTCTGTATCCCGATCAGCTTGGCCAAGGCGTCCCCGAACTTGTCGGAGTTGTTCACCAACTGCTTCGCGACGTCGTCCCCAGCAGAAAGCGCACCCTGCAGCACCACCAAACTCAGCGAGGTGATGGCCACGTACTTGAACGCGCCCATCAACAGCTCCGCAGCCGGTTGGCCGCGCCGCGACACCGCCATCACGATGGCGGTCCCGAGGATGCCGGCCATCATGATCAAAACGAACACCCCCTGCAACGGGCGTTGCACATCAGCGATCGCCGTCGGGTCCAGGTTGATCGAGTCCGACTTCACCCACCACGTCATCGACGTCCGCAGCATGTCCCCCGCCGCCTGACCCGTCGACTCCGCGACCTTCCCGAACGCCGAATCAGCCGCCGCCCCAGCAACCGACGACACCGCGGAGCTGGCCGCACCAACAGGGTTCGTCACCACGCTGCACAGCCCCTTGGCGGCGCTGCCTGCTAAGGGAATACCGCCTAAATCACTGCAACCGGGACCAGGCATCTGAGGCCCTCTTTCTGTTTCGACGGGCAGTAATGGTGGCGATCACCAGGTGGTGTAGCCAGGAAGGCTGTTCACGGTCGTGGACGGCGAGTTGGTGTTGTCGGCGTACTTCCAATCGCCGCCGGACCAAACCACCGTGTAGGGGCCGATCAGATAAGTTCCAGGCGCACCGTTGACGTTGGGCCCTGCGATCTCGACTGTCGCGCGCTCCGGAGTAAACGAATCGACTTTGAAGCCCAGGGTGCGGGCGACGGCGCTTTCAAGGTCGGTGTCGCTTGCCTGAGGTTGTGCATTGCGAGCAGCGACGAACTTGTCCCGCAGACCCGGGTCAATAGCGGCCTGTTGTGTGGCGACTCGGTCGTAACCGGGTGCGTAGAGCAGGCGAAAGCCGATCTGCACAGCTGCGAGGGCTGCTCCTTGGGGGGTGTGGGAGTAGCCGGCGGCGATGGGTCCGTCGACCCGGAGTGGCCCGTCGACGGGGGAGAACGGCAGTTGCAGCCCGTGCACGACTTGGAAGTTCACTCCGGCTGGGGCCGCGGTGAGGTACTGCGGGTCGCTCGGTTGCCGAGTCCCCGTTGTGGCCGGGTTCGGCACAGCCGGGATACTGCTGTTCCCGCCTGTGCCTGTGCTTGGGTTGGGTTCCGCGGTCGATCCCCCGGGCGGGGTGAGCGCAGCCGACTCGCCACCACCACCGCCACCCGTGGTGAGCACCACGATGAGCAGGACCACGGCAAGCACCACCGCCACCGCCACGGCAGGCCACAGCCACCGCCGGGGCCGCCGATCGGCGAACTCTGTGGTTGTGAAACTCACGATGCGCTCCTTGATAGGCGGAACATTGAGGCCTTACTGGGCGGCGTCGAGGAACGCCGCGACCCCGCCGCTGACGGCTGAGGCGAGAAACAGCTGGGGAACGTGCGCCAGGCCCGATTGCCCGCCCTGGCAGTAGCGGTATGGAAAATCACCGAGGCTCCGGACCGCGGCTGCCGCCCACCAGAGCAGGGCAGCCACGCCGACAAGCAGCTTCAGCGCGACGAGTGCCGACATCGCTACTGAATGGAGTTGATCAACGCGGCGGCCGAGCCCGCCAAGGCGGCCGCACCGAACACCCACGGGGCGTGAGACAGGGCGTTCTTCGCGGTGTCGGAGCGACCGCGGACACCGATGCCCATCATGATGGCTACCGCAAGCAGTCCGCCGATCGCGGCGAGGCCGCAGGCCCATTTCAACCAACCAAGAATCTGGTTGCTGAACTTTTCCAGTCCGGGCGGGGCCACCGGTGCGGGGTTGGGTACCCCTCCCTGGGCGAGGTTGATGACCGCGTCGGCGGTGTGCAGCAGGTAGGACATGAGGGTGGTTCCTTTCAATTAGTGGGATCAGGAGACCTGCGGGAAAGCGGTCGGTTCGGTGTCGGCGTCCGGAGGCGGTTGTGCCCTGGCCGGGGGTGATGCCACCAAAGGGGTGACGGCCGTGACCATTGCGTCGAGAACACCGGGCACGGTCCGTTCAGTGCGGCTGGGGGTGGCATCCCTCCACGCCAGGGCCGCCACCCGCTCGGCTGGGTCGTCGGCCTCGCGCAGCGAGGGCCACCACGGCACCCGCACAATCGCGGTCAGGTTGGGTTCGGCCATGTGCAGGCGGTGGCGCACCGTGGCCGGCGGGCGGTCGCCGCAGTCGGCGACCACCGCGAGGACCGGGGTGAGTGGCATGCGGGCGGCGAGGACCACGGCGGCCTGCACCGAGCTGGCGGTGGAGCGGCACACCAGCACATGCACCGGGGTGATGCTCTGGGCGGTGACGGTCCCGGCGTCGGTGCCCTGCAGCAACGCCGCCACGGTGGTGGTGCCCACACCCCCGGCCACACCCCCCACCCGGGGCACCTGCGGAACCCCGGACCCGGGGTCGGCTTCGGTGGTGGTGGGGGACATGGTGTTCCTTCCGCTGTCGGTGCTCATTGCTTGCTTGTTTTCGCGGTGGGTCGGGCGACGCCGACGAGCTCCCCGGTGCGGACGGTGGAGACCTTGACGACGTCCCCGGATTGGGGGGCTTCCACCATCAGCTGGCGGTCCCCGACTTTCCCGAGGTAGAGGGCCACGTGATGGGTGGGGGAGCCGTAGAAGATGAGGTCCCCCGGTTGGGCGTCGTTCCAGGCGTAGTGCGGGCCGGCTTGGCCGCCTTCCCACGACGCGCCGGTCACCCCACCGGTCTGGATGCCCGCTTTGGCGTAGGCGTACTCCGTCAAGCCGGAGCAGTCGAAGCCGACTTTGGCGTAATCGCCGAAGGAGTCGGCGACCCCGCCGTCGTGGATGCCCACGCTGGGACCGCCCGGTCCGCCACCACCCCAGGAATACGGGGTGCCCAAATAGGACAGGGCGGCCGCGGCGGCGGTGGCGGTGGCTTGGTCGGGGAACGTCAACGTGCCTGCGACCCCGGCCTGTGGTGGCAGGGTGAGCGTGACCCCGTTGACGACGACCCCGATCGGGGCGTTCGCCCCGCCCGCACCGCCGGTGGCGCCGGGCACCCACCGCCGGGGGTAGCGGCCCCCCCGGTCGGGTCGCCCACTGTGACCGATGGGGCGATCGCCGGGGCGGTGCTGGTTTGGGCGTATACCGCGCGGGCGGTGGTTTCCGCCGCCGCGTAGGCGCCGGGGTTGGCCGATTGCTGCACGGTTTGGGCGGCCACCGGCACTGGCATCTGCGCCCAGCCGGGCACCATCAACAACTTGGCGTAAAACTTCTGTGCCGCGATGGCCGGTGTCATCAGTTCCTGCAGCGACCCCCACCACGGGTACTGCTGTTGGAATTCGTTCACCGACCCGTGGTCGTGGCCGACCCCGTCGTGGGGCAGCTGCAACGAGCGGGACACGTCCTTCTGGTCCGGTTCCAGGCGGGGGTCGGTGCCGTCGTTGGCCAGGTTGCGTAACCCGGACTCGGTTTGCGCGGTGGCCAGGGCGACGATGATCCCGTTCTCCGGCACGTTCATGCCCTTGCCCGCACCGACGATGGCGTTGGCTACCGCCAGCTGTCCCGCACTCAACCCCTCACCACCGGCCGGGCCAGGGTCCGACGCCAACTGCGCCGCCCCGGCGGCCGGGGCCGGTGGTGGCGGTGGGGCGAACCCCAGGGTCGTGTCCAACCACCCCAGGGTCGGGGCGGTCTGCGACCCGGCGTAGGCGATGGCGTGCACCGTGCCGGGCACCACCACCGCTTCATGCGCCACCCCCAACCGGGCCAGAGTTGCGAGCATCTCGTTCTGCTGCGCCAGCGGCACCAGCTCGTTCTGGGAGTTCGCCAAGAACATCGGCGGGGCGCCCGGGGTCGCGGACAGCGCCGGGGACGCCGCGGTGTAGCGGTCCGGGCACAACGCGGCCAGGCAGTCCAGGTAGATGAACGGGTCAGCGGTCGCCGCCACCCGCTGGTAATCATCCGCCGCGGCGGCGGCGTGCGCGGGCAACGCGGCCAGGTCGTAGGGCCCGGACCAGCCCACCGCCGCCTGCACACCCGCGTGATCCCCACTCGCAGCCACGCCCACCGCGAGGTTCGCCCCCGCCGAGGTGCCCCACGTCGCGAGCTTCCCCGCATCCCCACCCCACTGCGGCGCCTGGGTGCGCGCCCACGCGATCGCGGCACGCACGTCGTTTATCTCCCTCGGCCACCGAGGTGCCGCCATGTCGTACTCGAACGTGATGGCGATGTAGCCGTGCTCCGCGGCCTGACGCGCGACACCGTCGTACTCATGGCGATCCCCGAAAAACCAGCCCCCGCCGTGCACCATCACCAACATCGGGCGCGCCGGGGTGGCCCCGGCCCCCGCACCCTGGGGGAGGTACACGTCCGCTGGCAGAGCTGCCCCGGTCGAGCTGGGGTAGGTCAACGCCCGCACATCAACCTGCGGGGTCGATCCCGCAGGCGCGCACGGGGGTGGTTCCTCCGAGCCGATGACAGCGAAAATGATCAACGCCAGCACCAGCCCACACGCCGCAGCCATGGCGATCAAGGCCTTGCCCATCAGCCGGCATCCGCGGCGATGTCCACCAACCAGCGGCCCTCACGGAACAACACCTGCCGGGTCTGGCGCACCTGCTCCACCACCGGGGTCCCACCCTCCGGGGTGATCACCCGGTTCGCGGTCACGATCACATAGGCACCGGTCTGCGACCGGGGAGCCTCCGGGGACACCAACGCCACCGGAGCAGAGCACACCGCCGACTGGCGTCCGGCGACGATCGCCGCCCACGCCTTCGCCGACGCCGGTGACGTGAGCGGGTCGAAATTCAACCACGCCCGCTCCGTCATCGCCGGATGCGCCAAGTTCTCCCGCGTCCCCAACGGGGTCCGGTAGTCAAAGGCACACCACCGCGACAACCACGTCGACGCCGCCGCCTCCGGCGACCCCAACTGCGCCGCCGTGACCGGACCCGTAGGTGCAGGAGCCACCAACACCGACACCACCGACGGAGGTCCGGACGGCACCGGAGAACCCGTCGGAAACATTGGCACCGTACGCGGCAGGATGGGCGAACTCGACGCCGGCGCAGGGGCTGTCCCAGCTGAATGCGAGCACGCCGTCAGAACAAGTACGGCCGTGACTGCCAGCCCAGCTGCCCGTAGTGCCCGCCAGGCACTCGACCAAGCCGGCGCGTCGAGACGCGCCGTCGCCGGAAGCATTTCGGGAAAGACTCGGAACCTCATCGCCCTCACCAACGGATGGTCGCGAAGAGAGCTCGTCGCAGAGCTCTCTCTAGCGTCATCCGGGCCGAAGGCGACAGACCGCGGGTACGACCCCTTACGCAGGGATCGGCGTTCAGTGTAAGTGCCACCACACTTTGTGCTCATGCCTCCCACCCCTCCTGGCCCGCTTCCCCGTCCGGTTGATGACCTCCGCTATAGGTCACTGCAAAACATATCGTACAAGCAAATCTCACGCGATGACCATCGCGAGTCCCGCGGAGGCGCCATAATGACCGAGCCCGAGAGGAGTCAGAACCAAGGAGAAGTCATGCCCCGCAGCGGAGTTCGAGGTTTTTCGTCCTCTGTTCTCCGCATGGCTCGGGCGGACGCCGGACTGCGGGTCGACGAGCTCGCTCGCCTCCTCGGCGTCACGCAACAGGCAGTCGCCATGTGGGAAACTGGAAAGAGCAAACCGACGCCAGCCATGCTGGCTGCGCTCGCACGTACGTTAAAGCTCCCCGCGGCGGACTTGGCTCCGATTCGTGAAGCTGACCTGCGGATTGGAGACCTTCGTGCCCAGGCTGGTCTCACCCAGGTGCAAGTAGCCCAACACCTTGGGGTAGCGCCCGCGATCGTTGGCAACATGGAGCGCGGGTTTCGGACGGTGAACGGCGAGCGCGTCCCAGCGCTCGCCGCGCTCTACGGCGTCTCTGAGGAGCGCGTACGGTCGATTTGGCATCAAACCTACGACGCCGTCACCGAGCGTCTCAGTGCCAGGAAATAAGATCACTAGTATTTCTCACGCGTACCGGCGCGACGTTCGTCTTCTACCGGGGGTGTGTTGCGTGGAAAACAGCTGCACAGCCAACCACGTGGATGTCGACGTCCTTGAAATGCCGGCTCAATGCCGCCCTCAGGCCGCCTACTGTGTCGCCCGCGTTGTGGAATATCCCCAGGCGCTGGTACAGCCGCATGGCGCCGCGGGCGCCCATGCTCGCCTGCGCGCCGGAGCCGAGGATCGAGGCCCCGAAGAACGTGCCCCTCGGCGCCAGCACCCTCGCGATCTCTCCGAACGCGGTGCCTTTAGCCACCCAGTCGCCAGGAACGCAGTGGAATAGGAAGTTCGCCCCAACCGAGTCCAGGTCTCTCAGCGAGCTTGGTAGCGGCTCCAGGATATTGCCCGTCACACGCGCCGGCGCATACCTGGCCAGGGTCGACGCCGCAGCATTGAGGCTGTTCGGATTGAGATCGAGCAGGGTCAGTGACTCCAGAGTTGGGTCGGCATGGTCGATGTACCAGCCGGTGCCAGGACCGATATCCAGGTGCCGCTTACCGAGGTTTGCCTGGTAGTTGGCCAGCAGGACGTGCCGGGAGCATCGCCACAGCAGGCTGTTCGATACGTACACAACCGCGGCGTCATACAGTTTCAGCAACAGCGGCGTGTACGCCGCTGCGCCCGCGGTCACTGCGCTCTCCTGTTCGGTCACCCTCGCTCCTTCGCCACGGTGAAGATCGCTATCGCCGGTGCCGCGTCCTCCGTCGGTTTCTCAATCGGGCTGGCCACAACATCTGTCCGCACCCAACCACCCTCACTGCCCCGCAGCCGGATCTGCACTGACGCGGAGTGGTCGATCGGCAGCTGCGCCAAGTTATCGACCTTGAGTTCCGGTAACTGTTGATCGTCCGGGTGAATGATCGAGTTCAGCCAACCATCTTCGGGCCAGTCGATCATCGGTAGGCCCTCATGCAACCACCGGATTACGTACGGGTCGACGAGGTCCACGATCGCCGCCTGCTGATCGTGACCCGACCAGATCGTCCCGAACAACGACCGCATCGGGACATGCACGTCGTCCACATCCGTCAGATCGACGCTGTGCCCGCGCCACAAGCGCTCGCCCTGGCCATTGACGAGGTAGCGGCCGTAGGACTGCAAGGGTGTCCAGCCGTCCTCCCCACGGCGCACCGACCAGCGCATGCCCAGCAACATCCCGGGTTCAGCGCCCACGAACCGGTTCACTAAACGCGTCATTGTCAACACATCATCGGGATGCGCCGCCTTCAAGAACCGCTGGAACGGGTAGTCCTGGTTCGTCTCGCGTCCGTCGTCCCACGTCGCCGCCAGATCACCGGTGGCGTTGCTTGTGCGTGTCTCGAAGTTGACGTCCCACGTGTTGATCGCCGGACGTGGTGGTGATGTGCCTTCGCCGCACCACACCGCAACCGCATGGACCGCACCAGTTGCGCCTTTCACAGCTTCACCTACCACGGTGCGTCCATCGGCGAGCTTTTCTCTGTCATCTTCCCCGGTGCGGACCACACCCTGAGCCACCCGCAGATACAACGACCCCGTCTGCTTACCCAAGACCCGCAACGGCGACCGGGCCTCATAGGCCGCACCACCGGCGAACGTCAACAGCTCCGACCCCGGCTTTACGGTCTCAAAGATCACCCACCCGTCGACAGGTGACTGCAATCCCCCGCGCATGCTCAACCTCTCACCCTTCGACGTCCACGACCTGCTGTTAAACGTTATGGCACGGCGGCCCACCCGGCGAATGATTCGCGGGTGGGTTGCCCAGCGGCCAGGTACGTCAGGGCGAGCACACACCTGCTGGTGGTCTGGAAATCGGCGAGCCGGAAGGCGGCAAGAGCAGAGAGGCCGTCGAACAGCCGCCTGCCATGGTTCAGCGCACCGGTAGACCAGCAGCTGGTGCTCGTCGATGAGATCGTGCGCCATGAGCTGGTCCGCTGCCTTGCACCTGCATGGTCATAGACCCCACTAGATCCGACACGCCGGGTGAAGATGCTGGCTGAGGCCCCACTGATCCGCAAGAGTGGGCGCCATGCCTGCAGGAGGACCCGGACGACGGCGACGACCACCGGGAATTCCGCTTGTCGAAATGAAAAATCGTGTGCCAGAGAGCACGCGGGCACGGGCAAACGTTGCCGCCGACGCACTGGGCATCACGCTCGCCCACTACATCGAGCTGCTGGTGCAGCGCGATGCTTTCGATGACACTGGGCGCCCCCTGTGGGCAGATGAGGTATTCGGTCCCTCCCAGGAACCGATCCCGGGAATGGGCCGGACGAATGCCGCCTAGACCGCACCACCGGAGACAGCCGCCCGGCTGAACCGGAACAGCACGAAGCCCCACACCCGAATCTCGTTTGGCCGCGAAATGGGTGCAGGGCTTCGTCGAACGAACTGGAGCCGACATTACACCGCCCCGACTGGGTGGTCACGTAGCACCCGCCGTTTCTTCGGCGTGTCCTGGTGACGCCGCCCTCCATCGCACATGGCCAGCGCCATCTACGACGATGACGGCCACAGCAGTCGCCGATGCCCGCTCAACTTGCAGCCGCCAAGGCGGAGCGCGCGCGCCAAGCCTGCCCGGGCCTTCCAGGCGACGGCCCCCACCCATCGGCCGGTTATCTCTGAACTCTGGCTACGTCGAGATTTCTCGGCGCCTGAATCACGCTGCCCTCACGGCGGCCCACTCCGGCCGCGATGTGCTGGTATGTGAGCTAGGGGAAAGGGGGTGGTGGCCACGGTCGGCGTGAGCTGAGCGGCTGAACAGCCGTACTCCACAACTGCACACTTCACACCTGGCACCCCAAGTCGCTAGAACGCCGAAAACCCTCCCTGGCAGGGGAGGGTTCGGACGATTCGACTAGGGCAGTCGAGCTACCAACTCGACAACCAGGTGCTCCCAGAAGGGAACTTGCCGTGCAAGGCAGTTCTCAGGGTACCTCTTACCCTGAATCCGGTCCATATCTGGATCACCTAGCTGATCCGCGTGTCGCTGACGTGCGCGAACGCCCGTACCGCGGTGATGGCGCACGGGGATTCTGGTGTCCGCAGCCTTCCTCGCGTTACCGCGGTAGCAGCCGCATGCGGGCGCGCCGGGGGCAGGCCCGCGCCCCGACAGCGGTCCCCGGGCATAAGTGTGGGCACCAATGCACAGCAGCCTCACCCGCTTTGCTGCGGGCGGTGGGCGGTCGGGAGGAGGCGTGCCGGCGGTTCTGCCAGGTCCGCCTCACCTTCGGCGACAACCCTTTCGGGGGCATCGCCTGCTGGGGCGGTACCCAAGCCTGGGTCGAACTGCACGTCCCCGACGTCTACAGGAGGGGCTACCTCGCGACGGTGTTGCCCGAGCTGCGCGCCACCCGCGGTGGCGGGGTGTCGCTGCGCGCGGTCAAGCTCGTCGCCCTGGCGATGGCCCATGCCGCCGAGCACAGTACCGGGCGGGGATCACGCCTCACGGTGGCCACGATCATGGCCCGCACCGGTCTCGGGGAGTCCACCGTGCAGCGGGCCCGCACCGCTTTGCGCCTGCTCGGGGTGGCAACTGAAGTCTTCCGCGGCCGGCTGCGGACCTACGCCGAGCGGATGGCGTCCTGGCGGGTGGGGGACCGGGCCCGGGGGTGGGCCTCGGTCTGGGCGCTGCACCCCCCGACACCTGTGGACAAAACCCGGATCGTTCGTGCAGGTCAAACCCAGATGGCACCCCATCCCCGTAGGGGTCTCTTTTCCCTGAAAAGTTCCTCTCAAGAAGTAGTTACTACAGGCAAAGCTGTGAACAGCCAAGCCGCTTCGCGGCGCTCACGACAAACGAACCGGGCAAGAGTTTCCCTGCCCGACCCCCGGGGGGCGGTGCTGGCCTCTCGCTGGCTCAGGGATGGGCGAACCCCTGGGTGGGCACGCAAACACACTTCCACCGGGTGGGCGAGGGTGCTGGCGGAACCGGCCCGGTATGGGTGGAACGCCGAGGACCTCAACGCGATCATCACCGACTGGGCCACCGACACCGGGCAGGTACCGGCACCCACCACACCGGTCGCGTTCCTGCGGTGGCTGCTCAAACGCCACGACCTAGCCTTCTCACCCACCCTCCTCGACCACGCACTCCGCGATCAGGAACGCGCCGCCGCCCAGGAACAGCGCGAACGTGCCGCCCAAGAGCTGGCCCGGTCCGCACAGGCGCGGGCCACCGCCCGCGCCGACCTCACCGGGCCGGGCCACCGGCTGGCCCGTGAGGTCCTGGCTCAGGCGCTGGAAGCGGCGGCGGAACGCAAAGCGGCCGCGATGCGGGTCGAGCACGCGGCGCGGGCCGCGGCCGTGGACCGTGCCCGGGGCGGGCGGTGATCCGCCTCGAGGCGCACCCGCAGGGTCACCATCCGCTGGGTGGTGATCTCATCGCGCAGGTACTCGCCGGACATCCAGTTCCACCGCAACCCACCGCCGGCTGTGGCGGGCAACCGCACCTCGCCGGTGACGCGGGGCCTGGCCCCGAGGGGAAGATCCGCCGCCGGCCAGGCATGTCACCGGCCTGACGGTCCGGCCAGCGGAGAAGGGTGGCGGGAGCCGCCCGGTGTGACCCGCTTCCCGATCACACTGAACGACTATCCTCCAACCTAATGTGACACTATTATTCGAGCATGCGTTCGAGGGCGGGTGGGCGGTGGGACGAGTCGTTTCCGCGCACCCCGTCCTACCGGGAGGTCACCCCGGCGCAGCCGGTGGTCATCAACCTCGACCAGGCCCTGGCCCGCGACAATCCATCCCTGCGCACCACGAACCCGCTCCGCGTGAGCGCGGGGGGTCTGCGCCTCAGCGGCTACTGTCCCGGCCGGCTGCTTGCCTGGGTCAGGCTCACGACGGGTACCTGGATGGGGGAATGCACGTTCACTGTGCACAGCGGCAACCACCGGGCAGCACTGGAGCTTCGGCAATGGCTGCCCGCCAGCGCCATCACCCCACAACGGCACTAGTCGAGGTTGATGCTGGTGCCCCACGCCATCCGCGCTGACGCCTTTGTGGGAGCAAGGTGTGCCGGGGGTCAGAGGCGTGCACGCTTGCGCAGGGGTGGGGTCATCGACGTGCACGGCGACGCGGCTGTACCAGCGCGGGAAAGCCCGGCCAGGCCGGTCGGGGGAGGTTGCTGGGTGGCGCCCTCCCGGGCGCGGGGCAGGGGTCGGGGACAAGAAGAGGTCGCCGTGCGTTGAGTCCCTACACCGCTGCACGGCACACCTGGCCCGCACACCGACGACCGCCACGACTGGCACGAAGGGAACATGCACGATGGCACCAACCGACTACGACGCACCGCGACGAACCGAATCCGACGATGTCGCCGAGGACTCCTTGAATGAGCTCAAAGAGCGGCGCAACGACGCCGCGGCGGCCGTCGTCGACGTCGATGAGACCGACACCGCCGAGGGTTTCGAGCTGCCCGGTGCGGACCTGTCGGGGGAGGAACTCACGGTGCGGGTCGTGCCGAAACAAGCCGACGAGTTCACCTGCTCGATCTGTTTCCTCGTCCACCACCGCCACCGCTACGCCGGCGAACGCGCAGGCCTGCCGATCTGCCGCGACTGCGCGGCATAACCGGGGGCCACGCGTCGTACGTGTCCGCCATCGATTGGGCTCCTCCAGCGCATCCGGGGGTACACCCAACAGGCAGGATTACCCCGCCTGGCCACCACTGCGATCACTAGTACATCCTCGGCGCGTGAGGTCTGTCGGTGAACAGTTGATGCC
>JAABUT010001660.1_pt1 | contig 24516 bp, 22 predicted proteins | sample 5559281 | NCBI WGS metagenome assembly JAABUT01 (sample SAMN10711880, study PRJNA513359) | rock metagenome | isolation source: Antarctica rocks | place: Antarctica: Victoria Land, Ricker Hills nord | collected 2016-01-04
GGGGATCGCCGGGGGCGAGCGAGATGATGCCGAAGAGCACCACCGAGATCGCCACCAGCGTCGGCACCGCCGTCACCAACCGCCGCACGATGTACTTCCCCATCTTGTCGAAGCCTCTTTCTACTGGAAACGCGCACGACGCACGACGGGATCGCTATCGTCGGCGTTCGTTATCGGTTCGTAATGGAACGGGAGTGTACGGGAGATTTGGGGGCACGTCAAGCCCCCGAATCTCCGCGAGAATATTGGGCCGCTGTTCCCCATCGCCCTACGGCAAGCGACCGGAGCGCGTCAGCGATTCGGTGTAGTCATTCTCGTCCACCTGCTGCCGCAGTTCGTCGGCTGTCCGGTGGCGACCGGGCCACGCGGCGTTGGGCGTTGTGCTCAGGCGAAGGAGCACGCGCGCGGTGAGGATCGCCGCCATCTGCAGGCCGCGCAATGAGACCTTGTCCACCGTGTCCGCCTCGGTGTGCCCCCAGCCGCGGCCGATCATGCCCTGCCGCGCGTCCCGGCTGGAGAGCGTCCCGGCGGGCACCCCCGCGAGGGCGAACGGGAAGTGGTCGGAGTGGCCGGCGAAGCGGTCGGCGACATCGAATTTGTAGACGAACTCGTCCGCGAGACCAACGAACCAGGGGAGAAGTTCCGGCGTGCCGGTCAGCGACATGATCTCCGCGCCCCCGCCCCCCTGCCCCGCGCCGTCGAGGTTCAGCATGTAGCGCACGCGCGCCAACTCATCAGTGTGCTGGTCGCGGTGCGCCCAGGCGCCGTACAGCCCGACCTCCTCCGCGCCGAACGCGATGAAGCGGATGCCGCGCACGAGGTTCTCGCGGACTTCGGCAAGCGCACGGCCCGCCTCGACGAGCGTACAGGCGCCCGCGCCATCGTCGCCCGCGCCGTCCGCGATGTCGTGCGCGTCGTAGTGTGCGCCAGTGATGATGAACGCATCGGTCGAGCCGTCGCCGGGGAGTTCACCGACGACGTTGTAGGTCGTGACTTCCTTGCTTGTGCCCGTGTCATGAATCTGCAAGGTCGGGTGGTCGCCGTGCTTGGCGAGGCGGAGGATGGCGCTGCCGGTCTCCCACGAGACGCCGATGCCGGGAATCGGCGCATTCGGGAAGATGCTGCCGGTGATGCGTAACTGGCCGGGGTTCTGGTTGATGAAGATGAAGCCGACCGCGCCCGCCGCGCCCGCCCAGCGGTACTTGTCCGTGCGGTGGCTAACCTTCTTCGCCGTCAGCCAGTTGCCGGTCTCCGCCGCGCAGACGGCGATCTTCCCCTGAACGGCGTCGCCGAGGCGGGCGAAATCCTCCTGCTCGCCGTCACCGCAGTCGATCATCTCCGCCGTCAGGTCGCAGGCGGGGCTGTAGGGCAGGGCGAGCGTGGAGAAATCGCGCTCGACGGGCGCGGTCATCCGTAGTGTCGTCGTGCCGCGCGTCCATGCGGTGATCGGGAAGGGTTCCAGATGGACATTTTCGAGGCCGTTGGCGCGCATCGCCTCCGCGATGGCGTCCGCCGCCTTGCGCTCGCTCGCGCTCCCCGCGAACCGGTTGCCGCACACGTCGCAGAGTTGCAGCAGCAGTTGGTACGACGCATCACTCGTGAACACGTCGCCGATGATTTTCCGGTCCGCCCCCAGGAGTTGTTCGCCCGTCTCACCGCCCACGCTTGGCCTCCTCATTGTCCAATCAATCGCAAGGGGGCGATTGTAGCACGGCGTATCGTGGCGCTCCCCATAACGAAGCGCAACGATAGTACGTACGCGGCAAACAGAGACATAAATACGGAATCTATGGTAGAATATCTGTGCGGGAAACCGCTGTCGGCGGGATGAGGAGCGGGGATGATTCGGGTAAGCCATCGCACGTTCGAGGACCTCGTCGCGGAGGCGCTGGATGCGTTGCCCGATGCGATCCTGCGGATGCTCGACAACGTCGCAATCGTCGTGGCGGACGAGCCGACGCCGCACCAGTTGCAGCGAATGCGCCTGGACGACGACGAGGTGCTGCTCGGCTTGTACGAGGGCATTCCGCTCACCGAGCGGGCGTCGGGATACGGGGCGGTCCTGCCGGACAAGGTGACGATCTTCCAGCGCGCGCTTGAGGAAACCTGCGCGAGCGCGGACGAGTTGGCGGCGGAAGTGCGGCACACGGTCGTCCACGAACTCGCGCACCACCTCGGGATCGACGATGCGCGGTTGATCGATTTGGGCTTCGAGCCGGACGATGACGCGGATGAGGAGGGGCGATGACGCGCGGGCCGTGGCGACCGTGGCAGTCCCCCGATGAGCGGGAGGCGCGCGAGAAGGGCGCGGAGGCGGCGGATAATGCGCCGAGCGTTTTCGATGCCGTGCAGTCCGGGTACGAGACGCTCAACGAGCGACCGGTCCTGATCGCCGTGCCGCTCGCACTCGATCTCCTGCTCTGGCTCGGCCCGCGCGTCACGTCGCCTGCGCTCTTCAACTGGTTGGCGCATTGGCCGGCGGAGAGCACGGACGGCGCGGCCCTCGCGCAGACGCTGTACGAGCGCGGCCAGACTGCCGAGGTCTCCTCCGGCATCGCGCAGGCCTGGAACGGCTTCGGCGTCTCAAACCTGATCGGCTCGCTCGACCGTGGGGCGTTCGCAAATGTTATCGCCCGCCCGGCAGCGGTGGTCGGGCCGTGGTACATCGCGCTGCTTATTATCCTCGCGCTGGTGATCACCGGGTTGTGGCTGAAGGCGCTCTTTGTTACACCCATCGCGCAACTGGTGCGACAGGAGCCGTTCGATGTGCGGCGGGCGATGCGGGCGAGCGGCGTGGCGACGATGCGGGTGCTGCTGCTCCTCGTCGTCGTCATCGGGATGCTGACGCTCACGCTGATGCCCGTGGCGATGCTGGGCGCGGCGTTCGTGCTGGCGGGGATCAACGGCCTCGGCCTCGTGCTGCTCGCGGCGCTGATCCCGGTCTTCTGGGCGCTCTTCTACGGGGCGTTCGCGATGGACGCGATCTTCCTGGAGGGCGTCGGGCCGATGCGCGCGCTTTACCTCTCGTATCGCGTCGTGCGGCGCAATGTCTGGCCGACGGCGGGGTTCATCGCGCTGTCGCTTGTGATCTCGCGCATGATCCCGCTCGCGCTGACGCGGGTGGTGCAGCAGCCGGTCGGCGTCGCCCTCGCGATCATCGCGCACGCATACGTCGCGGCGGGGCTGGCGGCGGGGAGTCTCATCTTTTATCAGGGTCGGCGCGCGCGCGTCGGCGACGTACGGCCCGAGGGGGGCGCGGAGGGAACGGCACCGGGGCGGCGAGTTTCGTAGGCAACGATGAGGAGTGACGACAGCATGGCGGAAGAACACAACAACAGCAGCAGTGGCAGTAACGGGAACGACACGAACGGCGCGAACGGGGCCAACGGGTCGAGCGAGAATGGCCGGGCGCGCATCCCGCGCGAGAAGGTGATGAACAAGTACGGCTCGGAGCAGATTCAGGTCCTCGAGGGGCTTGAGGCGGTGCGCCGCCGCCCCGGTATGTACATCGGTGACACCGATACGAAGGGGCTGCACCACCTCGTCTTCGAGATCGTCGATAACAGCGTCGATGAAGCGCTCGCGGGCCACGCGACGGCGATCACCGTCTCGATCGGCAAGGACGAGACGGTGACGGTGCGCGACAACGGGCGCGGCTTCCCCGTCGGGCGGCACCACCAGATGAAGGACAAGGACACGCTCGAAGTGATCCACACCGTCCTCCACGCCGGTGGCAAGTTCGGCGGCGGCGGGTACAAGGTCTCCGGTGGCCTCCACGGCGTCGGCGCATCGGCGGTCAATGCGCTCTCCAATTACATGCGCGTCGAGTCGCACCAGAACGGCAAGATCTACTGGCAGGAGTATTCGCAGGGCAAGCCGCTGGATAAGGTGAAGTCCAAGGCGAACCCGGACCCGAACGACCGCGGCTCGATGACGGCGTTCCGCTTCGATGACACGATCTTCAAGGAGTTAGCCTTCTCGTACGACACGCTGCTGAACCGCTTCCGCGAGCAGGCGTACCTGACGCAGGGGTTGCGGATCACGCTGACGGACGAGCGCACCAATGAGGAGTGCACCTTCTACTTCGAGGGCGGTATCGTCTCGTTCGTGCGCCACCTGAACAAGCATCGCACGGCGGTGCATCAGCCCCCCTTCTTCGTTCGCAAGCAGGTGGGCGACTACCTGATCGAGGTCGCGCTGCAATACAATGACACCTACGGCGAGGCAGCGTTCTCGTTCGCCAATAACATCAACACGGTGGACGGCGGCACGCACATGAGCGGCTTCCGCTCGTCTCTGACGAAGACGATCAACGACTACGCCCGCAAGCAGGGGCTGCTCGGTGAGAAGTCGGACGGCCTAACGGGCGACGACGTGCGCGAGGGCCTGACGGCGATTGTCAGTGTCAAACTGCCCGACCCGTCGTTCGAGAGCCAGACGAAGGTCAAGTTAACGACGCCGGACATGGCGGGCGCGGTGCAGTCCGCCATGAACCAGGCATTCAGCATGTGGCTGGAGGAGAACCCGACCGCCGCCAAGCGGATCGTCGAGAAGTGCATCATGTCCGCGCGGGCGCGAGAGGCGGCCCGCAAGGCGCGCGACGTGACCCGCAAGGGGTTGATGGACGGTCTCGCCCTCCCCGGCAAGCTGGCCGACTGCCAGGAGACCGACCCCGCCAGAAGCGAGTTGTACATCGTCGAGGGCGACTCGGCGGGCGGCTCGGCGAAGCAGGGGCGCGACCGCCGCTTCCAGGCGATCCTGCCGCTGCGCGGCAAGATCCTTAATGTCGAGCGGGCGCGGCTCGACCGGATGCTCTCGTCGGACACGATTCGCACGCTGATCACCGCGCTCGGCGTCGGCATCAGCGAGCAGTACGACATCACCAAACTCCGCTACCATCGCGTCATCCTGATGACGGACGCGGATGTGGACGGCCTGCACATCCGCACACTGCTGCTCACCTTCTTCTTCCGTCACATGCCGGACATGATCACGAGCGGCAACATCTTCATCGCGCAGCCGCCGCTCTTCAAGCTGGCATGGGGCAAGGAGGAGCGCTGGGTGCTCGATCAGCGCGAGCGCGAGACGCTGGAGAAGACGCTGGTGGGGAAGAAGATCGACGTCTCCCGCTTCAAGGGGTTGGGCGAGATGAACGCGACCGACCTCTGGGCGACGACGATGGACCCGGCCCGCCGCACCCTCCTGCAAGTCACCATCGAGGACGCCGTCCGCGCGGACGAGACGTTCGACATGCTGATGGGCCAGGATGTGCCGCCCCGCCGCCGCTTCATCCAGACCCACGCGCGCGAGGTCGAAACCCTCGACGTGTAAGGAGCGGACAATCTGACGTATGATGCAGCGGATGGGTACATGCCCATCCGCTTTTCTTTGCTTGAGAAGGGAGTCCCGCGCATGTACATGTACCTCGCGCCCGCTCCGCTTGCACCGACCGCCGCCGATCTGCGTTCCGGCGCGCAGTCGCTCGAACAGCAGATCAACGATACGTGCGCGCTGATCGAGTCGGTGGACCCGACGATCCACGCGCTGCTGCCCGAACCTGACCGGCGCAGGCGTTTGCTGCGGGACGCGGCGGCGCTGCTGGCGCGGTACCCTGACCCGGCGACGCGACCGCCACTCTTCGGTGTGCTCGTCGGCGTGAAGGACATTTACCATGTCGAGGGGTTCGTAACGCGCGCGGGGTCGGCGGTGCCGCCGGAACTGTTCGCGGGGCCGGAGGCGGCGGTGGTCGGGTTGCTCCGGGACGCCGGGGCGCTGATACTTGGGAAGACCGTCACGACCGAGTTCGCCGGGTTCGAGCAGAACGGCACGCGCAACCCGCACAACCCGGAGCACACGCCGGGCGGGTCGAGCAGCGGGTCGGCGGCGGCGGTGGCGGCGGGGTTCTGCCCGCTCGCGCTCGGCAGCCAGACGGTCGGCTCGGTCATCCGCCCCGCCGCGTTCTGCGGCGTCGTCGGGTTCAAGCCGACGTACGACCGCATCCCGACGGCGGGCATCGTCTACTACTCCCGGTCCGTCGATCACGTCGGCTTGTTCACGCAGGATGTCGCGGGGATGGCGGTCGCCGCCGCCGTTGTCTGCGCCGATTGGCGACCCGTTGACGCGCCGAACCGCCCGACGCTCGGCGTGCCGGATGGGAAGTATCTGGAGCAGGCATCGCCCGAAGGGTTGGCGGCGATCGAGGCCCAGATGACGGTCTTGCAGCGCGCGGGCTACCTGATCCAGAGCGTCCCGGCGCTGGCGGACATCGCGGCGATCGTCACACGGCACGGCTGGGTGACAACCGCCGAGATGGCGGCGATGCATCGCGACTGGTTCGCCGCCCATGCGGACACGTACCGCCCCGTTACCGCGTCCGTTGTGCGGGATGGGATGCACGTATCTGAGGTGCAACTGGCGGAGGGGCGCGCGAGCCGGGGCATCGTGCGCGACCAACTGCACGCGCTGATGGACGAGCATCGCATCGACCTCTGGGTCTGCCCGCCCGCACTGGGCACCGCACCGGAGGGGATCGGGGCGACGGGCAACCCGGCGATGAACCTGCCGTGGACGCACACGGGGATGCCCGCGATCACGGTGCCCGCCGGGCGTGGGGCGAACGGCCTGCCGCTCGGCTTGCAGTGCGTCGCGCGGGCCGGTGCGGACGAATCGCTCCTCGCGTGGGCCGCGCCGATTGCGGACGCGCTCGCGAGCAACTGAGAAGGAAGAAAGCGGGGGAAGCGTGCCGGAGAACGATCTCACATACTTGAGCATCGCCGAGGTCGGCGCGAAGATCGCGCGGCGGGCGGTGTCGCCGGTCGAGTTGACCGATGCGTACCTCGCGCGGATCGCGCACCTGAACCCGACGCTGAACGCCTACGTCACCGTGACCGAGGACGCGGCGCGCGCGGAGGCGCGGGAGGCCGAAGGCGAGATCATGCACGGCACGTATCGCGGGCCGCTGCACGGCGTTCCCATCGCGCTGAAGGACCTCTACGCGACGCGCGGCGTGCGCACAGCGGCTGGCTCGAAAATCCTCTGGGATCGCGTGCCGGACGAGGATGCGACCGTGACGACCCTGCTGCGGGCGGCGGGGACGATCATGCTCGGCAAGACGAACACGCACGAGTTCGCGTTCGGCGTGACGACGAACAACCCGCACTTCGGCCCGACGCACAACCCGTGGAACCCCGACACGATCCCCGGCGGTTCGAGCGGCGGCTCCGGCGCGGCGGTGGCGGCGGGGATGGCGGCGATGGCGATGGGCACGGACACGGGCGGCAGCATCCGCATCCCGGCGTCGCTCTGCGGCACCGTCGGCATGAAGGCGACGCATGGCCGTGTCAGCACGGCGGGCGTCATCCCGCTCTCGTGGACGCTCGACCACGCCGGGCCGCTCACCCGCACTGTCGAGGACGCCGCGATTGTGCTCAATGCCATCGCGGGGGCGGACCCGCGTGACACGATGACCGCGCCCGTGCCGGTGGACGACTACCGCGCCGATCTTGCGGCGGGCGTGCGCGGGCTGCGATTCGGCGTGCCGCGCGCGGGCTTCTTCGAGGCGATTGATGGGGCGGTGGCGCGGGCGGTCGAGGAGGCCATCGGCGTGCTCCGCGCGCTCGGTGCGACGGTCGAGGATGTCGATGGCTCCGTCTTGTGGGGCGCGCACGTGGCGGTCGCGGACATCATCCTCGCGGAGGCGCGCTGGTACCACGCCGCCTCGCTCCGCGACCGCTCAGAGGAGATCGGCGAGGATGTGCGCGGTCGCCTGATGCGCCGCACTGATCTGAGCGCGGACGAATTAATGAGCGCGATGCGCCAGCGCGACGCGATCACCGCGCGGACGGCGGCGATGATGGAGCGATACGACGCGCTGATCCTGCCGTCCACCCGCATCCCCGCGCCGCCCATCGCCGGGCAGACGATCACGATTGACGGCGCACAGGTCTTCGCCCCGTCCGTCCTGACGACGAACACCAACCCGTTCAACCTGACGGGGATGCCCGCGCTCTCCGTGCCGTGCGGCTTCACCGCGGCGGGCCTGCCCATCGGCCTCCAGATCGCCGGTCGCCGCTGGGATGAGCGCACCGTCTTCCGCGTCGGCGCGGCCTACGAGCGTGCGACGGACTGGCACACGCGCCGCCCGCACCTCGACTGAACGGTATGGTGACACGGCGAGACCGGAGCCGGGTCAGTAGGGGATTTGGGAAGCGTCCTCCGCTCCCTCGCTGCCTGCATCGGTGGGCGGTTCCACGCCGCGCGCCGCCCGCTCGTCCGCGCGGACCTGGTGCCGCACGAGCCAGAGCGCCAGCACGAGCACCAGCGCGCCCGCCGCGTTGATCGCCAGGTTAATCACGATGTCCCGCGGCCCGCTCTCGCGGCTCGCCGCGATGTCCAGCCCGTGCCGCACCGTCGCGGTGACGCCGATTACGAGGAACTCCTGCAACTGCTGGCTGATTGGCCCCCGGCTCAGCGTGGTGTGCAGCAGTTCGAGCAGAATGATCGCGAGGAAGGTGGCGTCCGTCCCCTTGATCGCGGCAGCCCCGAAGTCGTAGTCGAGCAGCGGGCCGCGCACCTCCTTGACGACCGCAAGGAGCGCGATGATGACGAAGGCGATCAGGAAGAAGGCGACGACGGAGATTAACAGGCTCTCGACGCGCGCGAAGAGATCCCCCAGCCGACTCTCCGTGCGCGTCGGCTCGGGGCGCAGTGACGGTTCGTTCTTTTCGGTGGCCATCGATATCTCCATGCGCTCAGTCTGTGACAATGACGCCGCTTGCTCATCGCCGCGCGCAGTGTCGCCGAGAACCGCATCCGTGTCACGTTTCCCGCCGCGCTCCCGACGACGAACACGAATGCATCAAGCGCGCCAATGACGATCCCGGCGACAATCGCGGTGACGAGGCCGGCGGCGGCTGTTGAATCGCTGGCGACCCCGAAGGTGAGGGCGAGGGGCAACGCGACCGCTGCGACGGTCAGCCCTGCGTGAGATCGCTGCGGAGAAGGGCGCTGCTGTAGCCGCGAAACTCGCACGCCCACAAGGCAAAGATCACCTTCGGCGTGTGAGAGCGCGAGTGGCGCTTTCGCACAGTGGCCAAATCAGAGGCGTGTGAGCCTCCGAGCATACATCACTGCCCGGCACCGCTGCCGCGACGCTCATGCTCGCTCAGGGCGCGAACTTGCGGACGATCATGGACGTGCTCGGTCATAGCACCATCACCCTCACCGCGAACACCTACGCGCACCTCACGGACGCCACGCGCCGCGTTGCCGCCGACATGATGGACGACGTGATGAAGGCCCGCGCGTAGGGTATTTCGCGCCGGTGGCTGTCAAGGTGGCTGTCAAACACGAACGGGAGCGGTGATGCGCCCCCGTTTTCCTTGCTATAGATGGTGGGCCAAGCAGGATTCGAACCTGCGACCAAGAGATTATGAGTCCCCCGCTCTGACCGCTGAGCTATTGGCCCACGCGGGCAGGGTAGCATCAGTGCCGGGGTGCGGCAAGTTGAATTAGTCGCGCTTCGGTGGCTCGTCGGGCGTCGCGGCGTTCGCGCGCTCGATCTCCCGATCCGCCTCGTCAACGTCGTAATCGTGGGGGCGACCGCGTGTGCGGCTCGTCGACGTGCGTGGCTCGCGAATGGTCGGTTTCGTCGCTGTCTCGGCGGGTTCATCGGTGTCAGAGGCTGATGATTTGCCATTCGTGGAGCGGGCGGGCATTCGGAGGATGAGCGCCATCAGCCCGAGGCAGATCAGCGCGAGGGTGAGGAGGAGCGGCACCGTCGCGTTCTCACGGATGCGGTCGAGGACGCTCTTTTGCGCCGGGGTCACGGCGCCCCGAACGGGCGCGGCGGGGCTGGGGCCGATCATCAGGTCGATCTGCTGGCCCGCCTGCGCGTTGTCGAGGCTGAACCGCCGGAATGATGTCGCGCCCTGCGCCACCTGAATCGGGCCGTTGTCCTTGAGCGTCTGGCTGACGATCGCCTGCCTGGAGTCCGAGACGAGCGCCTCCACCTTCGCGGCGGGTGCGTCGAGCGTGCGCTTGAAGGAAAGCCCGTTCGGTGTGCCCGGCAGGTCGTAGGTGGCGGTGAGGTCGCTCGCGCCGGGCTGGATCGCTGTGCAGAGCGTCAGTTTCTGCCCGGTCACGTCCGCGCCGGGAATCAGGTCAATCCGGCTCGTCGTGAGGGATTGCGCGCCCGCCGGGGACGTTAAGGGGATGGGCACGCCCTGCGCCATCGACCCGTCCGGTGCGAGCGCACCGACGAGCGTGCGGTCGCCGGGGTTGGTCAGTTGCAGCGCTTCGAGCACGCTGTAGAACTGCGGGCGCACCTCGTTCATGATGATCTGGTGGCTCTTGATTGTGTAGGTCGCGCTCGCGTCCGCGACAACCGGCTCGTAGACCGCGATCTCCGTCGTCGCGGTCGTCACGTTGTTCTCGAATCGCACCGCGCGCGACGTATTGCTCCCCCCGGCGAGGCCGGTCACATCGGCGACATCATGCGCGACGGGTTCGTAGTCGATGCCCTTGTACCGCACGACGACGCGGTAAATCCCGGAGGCGGTCGTGTCCAACCCGGCGAAGGTGAACGAGCCGTCCGGCGCGGTCATCGTCGTGCGGAAGTCCGCCGATTCCTCGCTGACGCGGAAGTAGCCGGGGTTGAAGTAGAGCAGCGTCACCGTCAGCGGTGCGGCGGGGAAGGCCGCGCCGCCCGTCTTCATCACGACTTTCCCCGTCAGCGTCCCGCCAATCGGCGCGGCGTTGACGTGCAGGGTGGGCAGGAACAGCACACCGACAATCAGCAGGACAAGCGCCCGCCGGGTCGCCATCGCGCGGCGTGAGGAAGGTGCGTGCATGTACAGACTGAATGGATGAGCGAAGCGCGCGATGACCATGGTGAAATGCTACCAGTGTTGCCGTTGGGCGACAAGGGAATCCTAACCGCCTGGCCCCCTTCCCTCGAAGGGAAGGGGGCACGCGCGCGATGGACGGGGCTTGCTGCACTTTGCTATACTGTCCCTACAACGGCGATGAGCCGGGAGGAGTAGATGCCGCGCCGTTTGTCAGCGAACGGGGGGGAGTGCAAGCCCCGCCAATCGGCAGCGTCGAAGTCGCCCGGTCAGCCAGCGGTCGAGATGTGCATTCGTCGCATCGGAGGCTACACGGGACGCGCCCGATACCGCGCGACCCCGAGGGGTGCGTTCATCGCGCCCGAAGTGAGGTGGTACCACGGGTCGTTCACGCCCCGTCCTCTGCATGATGGAGAGGACGGGGCGTTTTGGCGTCAGGACTGAGGACTGAGGACTGAGGACTGAGCGCCGCCGACCAGCAACAGATACTGACTACCGACTACTGGCTACTGACTACTCGGCGGAAAGGAGCGACCAATGGCGACAACGGCACGACCGGCGATCTTCGATGCGGAAGAGGAGTTGCCGAAGGTCTACGACGCGAAGGCCGTCGAGACGGCGGTGTACGAGTGGTGGGAGCGGAACGGCTACTTCGCGCCGCCACCGGAGCGGCCCGACGAGCCGGAGCCGTTCACGATCATCCTCCCGCCGCCGAACGTCACCGGCGCGCTTCACAACGGCCACGCGATGTACACCGTGGAGGACGTGCTGATCCGCTGGCATCGCATGGAGGGCCGTCCGACGCTCTGGCTGCCCGGCGCGGACCACGCAAGCATCGCCGTCCACGTGATCATCGAGCGCGAATTGGCGAAGGAAGGGCTGACGCGGCGGCAACTCGGGCGCGAGGCGTTCCTCGAACGGGTCCGGGAGTTCATCCACCACTACGGGGATCGCATCCTCTTCCAGTTGCGCTCGCTCGGCTTCTCGCTCGACTGGTCGCGTTACGTCTTCACGATGGACCCCGGCCCCGCGCGCGCCGTCCGTACGGCGTTCAAGCGGCTCTACGACCGTGGCCTGATCTATCGCGCCAACCGGATGGTCAACTGGGACCCGGTGAACCAGACGACGGTCTCCGACCTCGAAGTCGATCAGATCGAGGAGGACGGCCACCTCTGGCACATCCGCTACGACGTCGAGGGCGCGCCGGGCCAGTCGATCACTGTCGCGACGACACGGCCCGAGACGATGCTGGGGGACACTGCCGTCGCGGTGCACCCGGCGGACGCGCGGTACGCCGCGTTCATCGGCAAGATGCTCGTGCTGCCGCTCCTCGGCCGCGCCATCCCGATCATCGCGGACGAGCATGTGGATGCGGCGTTCGGCACCGGCGCGGTCAAGGTGACGCCCGCGCACGACCCGAACGACTACGCGATGGGCCTCCGGCACGACTTGCCGCAGATCACGGTGATGACCTTCGACGGCCACATGAACGAGCAGGCCGGGCCGTACGCCGGGTTAACGACGGCGGAGGCGCGGAAGCGCGTCCTCGCCGACCTCGAAGCGGCGGGGCAACTCGTCCGGGCGGAGCCGCACCGCCACAGCGTGCCGCACGCCGAGCGCGGCAGCGCGGTGCTGGAGCCGATGCTCTCGCTCCAGTGGTGGGTGGACATGAAGCCGCTCGCCACCCCCGCCATCGCCGCCGCGCGCGACGGGCGCATCACCTTCGTGCCGGAGCGGTTCGCGGGCGACTACTACCGCTGGCTGGAGCACATTCAGGACTGGTGCATCTCGCGCCAGCTCTGGTGGGGCCATCAGATCCCCGTCTGGTACGCACCGGACGGCACGGTGATCGTCTCGGACAAGGAGTTCCCCGCCGCCGACGAAATCCCCGCCGGCATCGACCCCGCGACGCTGGTGCAGGACCCGGACGTGCTGGACACCTGGTTCTCGTCCGCGCTCTGGCCGTTCAGCACGCTCGGCTGGCCGGACGACACGCCGGATTTGCGCCGCTTCTACCCGACGAGCGTGCTGGAAACCGGATACGACATCATCTTCTTCTGGGTGGCGCGAATGATCTTCCAGGGGCTGGCGATGATGGACGACGTGCCATTCCGCACCGTCTACCTGCATGGCATGGTGCGCGACGAGCGCGGTCAGAAGATGAGCAAGACGAAGGGGAATGTGCTCGACCCGCTCGACCTGACGGATCGCTTCGGCACCGATGCCCTCCGGTTCACGCTCACAACGATGGGCACGCCGGGGAACGACGTGAACCTCTCGGCGGACCGCGTCGAGGGCAACCGAAACTTCGCGAACAAGCTCTGGAATGTTGCGCGTTTCGTGCTCGCGAACATCGACGCGGACGCGATCGCGCGGGACGCGGACGGCAACCCCGCCGCGCCCGACCGCGCGCAGATGGCGCTCGCGGACCGCTGGCTCACGAGCAGACTGCATACGCTGGAAGCGGAGGTGACGCGCCTCCTGGAAGGGTACCTGCTCGGTGAGGCGGGGCGACACATCTACGATTTCCTCTGGGGTGATCTGGCGGACTGGTACATCGAGGCCGCCAAGCCGCGCTTGCAGGGGGCGGACGCGGCAGTTGTCCAGCAAACGCTGGCGTACACACTGGAGCGCGCGCTGCGCCTCCTCCATCCGTTCATGCCGTTCATCACGGAGACGATCTGGCAGCGGTTGCCGCACGGCGGCGACGCGCTCATCGTCGCACCGTGGCCGCAACCGGGCGCGCCGGACGACGAGGCGGAGCGCGCATTCGGCCTCCTGATCGACATTGTCCGCGCTGTGCGCAACGCGCGGTCGGAGGCGGGGGTCGAACCGGCGAAGTGGGTCGCCGCGACGGTCGCCGCCGGGCCGCACGCGGACGCGCTCGCGTCGCAACGAGACATCCTCTCGCGGCTGGCACGCATCGGCGATGATGAACTGACGATCGCCGCGACGATCGACGCACCGCCACAGGCGGCGGCGCTCGTCGTCGCGGACACGACGGTCTACCTGACCGGCATGGTCGATGTCGCCGCCGAACGCGCCCGCTTGCGGCGCGAGATCGATGAGGCGGCGGCGCAGGCGGACCGGACGGAGGCGCAACTGGCGAATGAGAACTTCGTCGCCCGCGCCCGCCCCGATGTCGTGCAAGCGGCGCGGGATCGCCTCGTCGCGGCGCGGGAGCGGGTCGCGCGGCTGCACGAGCGGCTCGACGCGCACGGTGACTCGTGATGGACCTTGATGCGATCCGGCGGATAACGTCGCGGTTCTGGGGGCCGGTCTGCGCGATCACGGCGGCGCACGCGGGGGAGGCGGGCGGGCAGATCGCCGTGGGCGTCCTCTCCGCCTCGATCCTCCCCGCCGCGCCGCGCGTGCTGGTGGAAATCTGGAAGGCGAACCGGACGCATGATCTGCTGCTGGACAGCGGTGCGTTCGCGGTGCATCCGCTCGGTGAGGAGCAGGCCGCGCTCGTGCGGCAGTTGGGCTTCCAATCAGCGCACGATGGCGCGGTCAAGCTTGATGGCGTGCCGTGGCGGGCGGGGACGACGGGTAGCCCGATCCTGACGGATGCGCCGGGGTTCCTCGAATGCACCGTCGCGGCGACGCTCGATCTGCCGGACGTGACGCTCTTTGTCGGGGCGGTCGTCGCGGGCGAGTGGCACGGCGGCGACCGTCCGATGGTGCAGGCGTACGAGATGATCGGCGCGATGCCCGCCGACTGGCAGGAGGAGTATCGCCGTCACGACGCGGGGCAGCGAGCGGCGGCGGCGCGCGCGTTGGGCCTCCCGCCCGATGCGCCGTCGGCTTGACGGAGGATGCCCGCGCTCCCGATACTGCGACGCATGAGACGCTTTCGCCGTCCGCGCGCGACAACCGATGCACCGCCGCTCGTCGTAACGCTGTACACGCGCGCGGGCTGCCATCTCTGCGAATTGGCGGAGAAGCCACTGGCGCGGGCGGTCGCTGCGACTTGGGGCGGCGTGTTGCGGGTGGTGGCGATCGGCGGCGTGCCGGAGTTGGAGGCTCACTATGGGGTGCGGATTCCGGTTGTCACCGTGACCGTTGATGGTGCGGAGCGCGTCATCGCGGAAGGCAAGATCAGCGATCTTCGCGTGCGCCGCGCGCTCGACGCAATCCGGGCGGGGGCGTAACCGATGTCGCAGAACGCGCGGCGACGGGCGCGCGCGGCGAGCCGCGCCCGCGCGCAGTTGCCCCGGAGCCGCCGCCCGAACACGAGCCAGAAACTGGCGCGGCGGGGCATCATCGTGCTCGGCATCGTCGTCGTTGCGTCGCTCCTGATCGCGGTCGTCGGCACCATCGGCTCATCGAACGGCGGCGGACAGCAAGCGAATCCCACGTTGGGTGCGAGCGATCCGAACCGCCTGATCGCCGCCGCGACCGCGAACCCGAACGATGGTGACACTGTCGGCGCGCTCGCGGATTACTACGACAGGACGGGCCAGTACCAGCAGGCGCTGTCGCTCTACCGGCGGTACATCGCGCTCCGGCCCGACGACGCGCGGGCGCGCGTCAGCATCGGTGAACTCCTGCTCGCGAGTGGCGACATTCCCGGCGCGCAGGTGCAACTCTCGCAGGCAATCGCGCTCAAACCGCCCGACCGGACGGCGGCGCAGGCGCACCTCGGCCTCGGCAATGCCGAGGCCGCCCTGCAACCGCCGCGCCTCGCCGATGCGCTCAACGAATTCAAACTCGCCGCCGACCTCGACCCTACCGGGGAGATCGGCGGCGAGGCGCGCGACCGCCTAGCGCGCTTGCAGAGCCAACTCGGCATCGCAACGGCGCCCGTCGTCGCGCCGTCCGTCGTCGCCCCGGCGCCCACCGGAGCGCCGTAGGCGATGCAGCAGCCGCGCCGTCTCCTGCATATCGTCCAGCGGTACGCCCCGTACGAGGGCGGCTCGGAGAACTACGCCCGCGAATTATCCGAGCGGTTCGCGGCGGATGGTCACGCGGTCACGGTGCTGACGACGGATGCGTGGGATTTGGAATACTTCTGGAATCCCCGCACCCGCCGCGTCGATGCGCCCGCCTCGGAGCAGATGAACGGCGTGCGGGTGTTGCGCTTCCCGGTGCGCCATTACCCCGCGTCCGCGCTCGGATACCGCGTGCTGCGCCGCGCCATGGCAGAGGTGAGCCGCCTGCCCGCGCCGGGGCGGGAAGCGGCCCTGCGTCGCGGCGGGCGCTTCGCGCCGTGGGTGCCGTCGCTCCATCGGTGGGTCGCCGCGCACGCGACGGGGTTCGATCTCGTCCACGCGCTGAACATCTCCATCGAATCGACTGTGCTCGCGGGGGCGCGCGCCGCCCGGATCGCGCGCGTGCCCTTCGTCGTGACGCCCTTCCTGCACCTCGGTGCGCCGGGGGACCGCAGCATCGTGCGGTACTACTCGATGCCGCATCAGTTGCGACTGCTGAAGAACGCCGATGCGACGATTGTCCAGACCCCGCAGGAGATGGAATTTCTCGCGGCGCACGGCGTGCCGCGCGCGCGGATGCGGCGCATCGGTGTCGGCGTGCACCCCGGCGACGTGACGGGCGGCGATGCAGCGCGGGCGCGGCAGGCATTCGACCTGCGTGGATCGGTCGTCTATTTCAGCGGTACCGCCGCCGCCGATAAGGGTACGCTCGACCTCGTCGCCGCGATGCAGCGGCTCTGGGCGGAGGGGCGCGACGCGACACTCGTGCTCACCGGGCCGATGGTGTCACAGGCGCGCGCATTCGTCGCGCAGTTGCCGCCCGACACGTTGCGCCACATTCGCCCGCTCGGCTTCGTTGAAAAGGCGACGCAAGCGGACGTGCTCGCCGCGATGGATATCCTCGCGCTGCCGTCCCGCACCGATTCCTTTGGGATCGTTTTCCTCGATGCGTGGGCGAACGGGAAGCCCGTCATCGGCGCGAATGCCGGGGGCATTCCGGGCGTTGTTACAGACGGCATTGACGGTTTACTCGTGCCCTTCGGCGATGTCGGCGCGCTCGCCACCGCGCTGAGGACGCTGCTCGATGATCCCGCATTACGTGCGCGACTCGGAGCGGCCGGGCAGGAGAAGGTGCTCCGGCAGTACACCTGGGAGCGGATCACAACGGCGGTGCGCGGGGTGTACACGCACCTGCTGGAAACGTAAAATGCCGCGCGTGCGCATGTATGGTGCGTCGTGTGGGGAGCCGGACTCCTTAACCTTGATGGGACAATGATGACGAAATCGCTCACCGAAGAAACGATCGATGTCGCCGCGACGGTCGCCGCCTTGCGCGCACAGGCGGTGGCGCGCGGCACGGCGATGGGCCTGACCGATAGCGCGGCGCTCGACGACCCGCTCCGTCAGGCCGCCGACCTCGCGCACATCTCCGCGCACTTCCCGATCATGTGGCGCGTGCCGGTGATCGGTCGCGCGCTCTCGATCCTGCAACGCCTCATACGCATTGGCCTGCGGTGGTACATCAACCCGATTGTCGATCAGGTGAACGACTTCAACGAGGCGACCGTGACCGCGCTGAACACGATCGCGGCGCGGCAGGAGGCGCTCGCCGCGCGCATCGCCGCGCTCGAACTCGCCGATCCGGCCACCTCGACCGCAGACCACGACGGCCAGACCGATGAAGCATCGGCCTCGGCGCTGAAGGAGCCGGGGGTGGGCAACGGATGAACATCGTCATTGCCGCGACGCAGGTGCCATTTGTGCGCAGCGGTGCGGAAATGTTAGTCGATGGGTTGCGGGGGGCGCTCGAAGCGGCGGGCCATCGCGTCGCCGTCGTCGCGCTGCCGTTCCGCTGGTACCCGCCGTCGCAGATCCCGACGCACGCGCTGCCGTGGCGGCTCCTCGATCTGACCGAGGCGAACGGCGTGCCGATTGACCGCGTGATCTGCACGAAGTTCCCGACGTGGGCAGTGCGCCACCCGAACAAGGTCGCGTGGGTCGTCCATCAGCACCGGCAGGCGTACGATTGGTATGGCACGCCGCTCTCCGATTTCGTCAACACGCCGGATGACCGCCGCGTGCGCGACAGCATCCGCGCCATCGACGCGCGCGGGCTTGGCGAGTGCGAGCGGGTGTACGGCATCTCGCGCAACGTCGTTGCCCGCCTCGCGAAGTACAACGGCATCACCGGCACACCGCTCTACCCGCCGACGCTGCTCGATGGCCTGACGCCGGGCGGTGCGGACGAGGGGTTCCTGCTCTCCGTCGCGCGGCTGGACGCGGCGAAACGCCTCGATCTCGTGCTGCGCGCGGTGGCGGCAACGACGGAACCCGTCGCCCTCCGCATCGTCTCCGATGGGCCGGAGCGCGCGCGCCTTGAGAAGCAGGCGGCGTCGCTCGGCATCGCGCATCGCGTGCGGTTCCTCGGGCGGGTGCCGGACGATGCGGTGGTGCGGCTCTATCGTGCCTGCCGGGCGGTGGTGTACGCGCCGATTGACGAGGACTACGGCTATGCGGCGGTCGAGGGACTGATGGCGGGCAAGCCGGTGCTGACGACGACCGACAGCGGCGGCGTGCGCGAGTTCGTGCGCGACAGCGAGAATGGCGCGGTCGTCGCCGCCGATCCCGTCGCGCTCGCCGCCGTGCTCGACCGCTGGTGGCGCAACCCGGCGGAAGCGGGGCGCAACGGAGCGAACGGCCCGGCGGCGGTGCGGGCGATCGCGTGGGACGCGGTCGTGCGGGAGTTGACACGATGAGCGGCCGTCGCCCGCGCGTGGCGTACTTTACTCCGTTGCAACCCGTCGAGTCCGGCATCTCGCAGTACAGCGAAGATTTAATCCCGTGGCTCGCGTCCGCTGTCGCGCTTGATGTGATTGTGGACGGCTACACGCCGGCATTCGGCGCGACACTGAAGCCGGCCCGCGTCCGCGACGCGCGCGGGTTCTCGGCGGGGCGATACGACGCCACGATCATCCAGATGGGCAACAGCCCGGCGCACAACTACATGGTGCCGCAGGCGTTGGCGCACCCGGATATGCTCGTCCTCCATGACATCGTGCTGCATCACCTGATGGTCTGGCGCGCGGTGCAGGGCCGGGGCGGGCGGGAGATGTATCGCGCGGAGATGCGCGCGCGGTACGGGGAGGCGGGCGCGGCGGTCGCGGAGCAGGTGCTGCGCGGCCAGAACCCACCGGCGATGTTCGATTATCCGCTGAATGAGGACCTGCTCCGCGCGGCCCGGTACGTCGTGACGCACAGCCCGTCGTCCGCGCGGTGGGTGCGGCAACTCGTGCCGGGGGCGCAGACGGCGGTCGTGCCGATGGGCGTGCCGATCCTGCCGCTCGGCGATCAGGCGCAAGCGCGCGCGCGGCTCGGCATCGCCCCGGAGACCTTCGTCGTGCTCTCGCTCGGTCGCGTCAATCCCTTCAAGCGGATGCCCGCCGTCTTCCGCGCGCTGCGTCGCCTCGCGGACGTGGTGCCGGACGTGCTGCTGCTGATCGTCGGCGGCGACTCGCCCAACTACGACGTGCCCCGCCTCGCGCGGTTCGCGGGGATCGAGCGGTATGTCCGCAGGCTTGGCTACGTGCCGGACGACGACCTGCGCGACCTCTTCTGTGCCGCCAATGTCTGCGTCAACCTGCGCTACCCGACGGCGGGCGAGACCTCCGCCGCCGTGCTCCGGCTGATGAGCGCGGGGCTGCCGACAATTGTCACCGACACCGGCGCATTCTCGGACCTGCCGGACGACGCGGTGTTAAAAGTGCTGCCCGACGCCTTCGAGGGCGAGACGCTCGTCGCGTTCCTCCAGGCATTGGCGACGCGCCCCGCGTTCGGGCGGGCAGTCGGCGCGAATGCGCGGGCGTTCGTCCAGCGCGAGCACACGATGCGCCGCGCGGCGGAAAGCTACCTCGATGTGCTCGCGGAAGCGATCAATAGGCCGTTGCCGCACGACCGCATCACCGCCCCCACTGTCCGGTTGATGGACCGTGCACCGCGACGGTCGGGAAAGGTGCGTGATGTGGGGCCATCGGCTGCGCTATCCGGTGTGCCCCTTTACGACGATCCACTGCTCGAACCAATCGCGCAGGGGATCGCCGACCTCGGCCTCGCGGACGACCCCACCGTTGTGCAGCGCACGGCACAAGCACTCGCGGAGATGCGGATCGGCGTACCACGGAAGATGCGCGAAAAGCGGTAGCGTCAACCAGTCGTCACGCGAAGTCGTAATCGAGCGTGAACTGCCCTTGCGGGCCACCCGCCGCGCGATAGCCACCCTTGCCCCGCAGCCCGCGCAAATCTCCGGTCCCGCAGCCCGGAACCACGAACCATGTGCCTTCTACCCCATGGGCCTCAAAGGTCCCACTATGCTGAAGCACGAAAGATCCCGATCGCTCGCCGATGCGGCCAACCACGCGTTCCGCGCCGAAGTATGGCCCGGTACCGTCCTCGCGGTAAATCAGTAGGTATTCCAGTGTTCCCTCTCCTTCGATGTCCCCGGTGAAAACGTTCCGTACGCTGGCGAGGGAAAGCTTCCCGCCGCCGTCGATCTCGCTGTAGGGCTTCTCATCCCAGCTCTTCCCCTCGAATGTGCCCGTCGCGTGTGTGCTCATGTTCGGTACCTCCCTAACGTATTGCGGGCGCGTCTCAGCGCCCCCTCTCTTGGCAAGAACATTTGTTCTTGCCTATTCGGACTCTACCATCGAGGCGACGAGGAGTATTGTAAAAACGCGACAAGGGGGGATCATTCGTGCCATCATACGCGGAGTAGCTGCGAAGACTACGAGTTGACATATGTGGGTGTGAGCGATGATGAAGCAAACTGTCAGGAAGCCCCGTGGCGTTCTCAATCTCAAGGCGGGCGAGAAGAAGTTCCACGTCTCGCTCCATCCGCCGACGGCGGGCATTGATTTCTTCGTGGAGCATTATTGGATTGTCACCTGGGACCTGAGCGGCCAGGAACCCTACCGATCGGAAACCCTCCCGCACCCGTGCGTCCATCTGGTTATCGAGGAGGGCAAGTCGCAGATCCTTGGCGTCATGACAGGAAAGTTCTCCACGCTCCTCGAAGGTGCGGGCCGCGTCTTTGGTGTGAAATTCAAGCCCGGCGCCTTTTATCCCTTCATGCAATCGCCGATTTCCCAGTTCACCGACGGCGCGATCAGCCTGCGGGACGCCTTCGGTGCGGCAGGCGACGCGCTGGCCCCGGCAATGATCACGTGCGCAGACGAAGCGGCGATGGTCGCGCTCGCGGAAGAATTTCTTCGCGAGCGGCTGCCGGAGCGAGACGAGAACGTCGCGGCGATTAACCGGATCATTGACCGGATTATCGCCGACCGGGCGATCACGAAGGTTGACGACATCGTGGACCGGCTCAACCTCAACAAACGGGCATTGCAACGTACCTTCCATGAATACGTCGGCGTCAGCCCGAAGTGGGTAATCAAACGCTATCGTCTCCACGAAGCGGCCGAGCAATTGGCGGCTGGCGATGGTGTGGATTGGCCGAGACTGGCCTTGGATCTCGGCTATTTCGACCAAGCGCACTTCATCAAGGACTTCAAGACCATCATCGGCACATCCCCAGCGGAGTATGCGAAGAATATTGGATAGGGCGTATGCGTTCTCGGTACGCCGGGGAACCCTAACCCCCCGATCCCCTTCCCTTCGAGGGAAGGGGGAGCGAGCCTCCGTGGGATCGGAGCGCAACGGGGAACGCCTCGGTATCGCGACGAGTCACCCCTCTCCATTGCGATGGAGAGGGGCCGGGGGTGAGGTTTCTCCGAGAACGCATACACCCCATTCTCCGGGGAATCATCGCGCGGCGACGGTGGCGCGGTAGTGTACAATGCACCGCAGTTGCCGTGGCGCGTGGGGCGTACGGTCGGGTTTGCGACGGTGGTTTGGGGATGGTATGCGGCAGGCACCGACACAACGGGGGATGGTAGCGGGCGCGGCGGCATTTCTGCCCGCCGGGACGACGCTCTCCATCGTCATTCCCGCGTACAATGAGGCGGTCGGCATCCACGCGGTGCTCAGTCGGGTCTGCGGCGATTATCCCGACGCGGAGATCATCGTCGTCGATGACGGCAGCACGGACGGCACCGGCGACCAGTTGCAAGGCTTGCCCGTGCGCGTGCTGCGCCATCCGTACAACAAGGGCAATGGCGCATCCGTGAAATCGGGCATCCGCGCCGCGCGGGGCGATTACGTCCTCCTGCTCGACGCGGACGGGCAGCAGGAACCGGCGGACATCGGCAAATTGCTCACGCACACCGGCGTTTACGATCTGATCGTCGGCGCGCGGACGAAGTCATCGCAGCAGAACCGCGTGCGGGCGCTCGGCAACGGCGCGCTGGAGCGGGTCGCGTCGTACCTCGCGGGCACGCGCATCCCGGACTTGACGAGCGGGTTCCGCGTCTTCCGGCGCGCAGTGATCCTCGAGTTCATCCACCTGCTGCCGAATCGCTATTCCTACCCGACCACAAGCACGCTGGCCTTCCTCAAGGCGGGGTACAATGTCACCTTCGTCCCGATCGTGGCGAACAAGCGGCAGGGCGGGAAGAGCGGACAGAAACTGCTCAAGAACGGCGTGCAGTTCACGCTCATCATCCTCCGCATGATTACCCTGTTCAGCCCGATGAAGATTTTCGCGCCGATTGCGCTCGTCCTCTTCCTGTTCGGGACGGGGTACGGCGCGTACACCGCCGTGACCGAGGTGCACCTGACGAACTCGACGGTCCTGCTCTGCGTCACGAGCGTCATCATCTTCCTGATGGGGCTTATCTCGGAACAGATCGCCGCCCTTCGTTTCGAGCGCGTCGAGCGTGTCGCCGACCTGCCGCGACCGCGCCCCGATGACCATGAGCGGGATCGCGATTGCGACCGACCCCCGGAGTGATGCGTGTGACTCTGCCGCCCCGCCGCTCGTCCCCGCTCCGCCGCTGGCTGCCGCGCCTCGTCGGCCTCGCGCTCTCCGTCGTCGCCGTTGCCGTCGTCGGCCCGCGCGACGTGCTGAACGGGCTGCGCGCGGCGAACCCGGCCCTCGTCGCGATTGCGGCGGTCGCCGTCTTCCCGCTGCTCGCGCCGAAAGCGCGTCGCTGGCAGATCGTACTCGCGGACTTCGGCATCGCGCTCCCGTGGCGCGATGCCTTCCGGTTCTACGCGATCGGCTTGTGGGCGGCGATTGTGACGCCGGGGCAGTTGGGCGATGGGTTGAAGGCGTGGTACGTGCAGAGCCGGGGCAACCATCTCGCCCCCGCGCTCGCCAGTGTGATCGTTGATCGTTTGTTCGATGTGCTGATGCTCCTTGCCGCCGCGTCGGTCGGGGCGCTGATCTACGGGTCGGCGTTCGGGGCGCAATTCGCCGTCGTCGTCGCGCTCACCGTCATCACGCTCGGTGGGATCGCGGTCGCGGCGTACCCACCGTTGCGGGCGCGCGTTGGGCGGATGCTCCCCGCCGCGCTGCGCGCGAACGTCGCGGGGCAGCGGTGGATCGTCGCGTTGCAGGGCGCGCACCTCACATGGCGCAGTCTGTCGCTCGCGCTTGGCTGGTCGGTCGTCTCGTTCGCGGCGACGCTTGCCCGCATCTACCTCTGCTTCCGCGCGGTCGATGTGCGGCTCCCGGTCGGGACGTTCGTCGCCGTCGTCGGGCTGTCATCCCTCGCGGGGTTGCTCTCGGTCAGCGGCATCGGCACGCGGGACTGGGCGATGATCGCCCTCCTCGGTCGCGAGGGCATTGGGCACGACACCGCGCTCGCGGCATCATTCCTTATCCTCTTCCTTAATCTGACGAACATCGTCCCCGGTTTCGTCGCGTGGCTGCGCGACCCCGTGCCGTTGCGCGGCGGCGGGCAATCCCGCGAGCCGGTCGCCGCGCCGAGCGTGACAACGTGACGGCGCGATCGACACTGCGGGAATTGTTCGTCCGGTCGATTGTCTGGCTCGCCTTTCTCGCGCTTGGTTTCGCGGCGGTCGTCCACACCGGGTTGCCGCAGGGTCCGGCGGGCGGTCTCTTCGCGACGGCGCAGAGCATCGTGCAGCACCGGACGGTCACGATTGACGGCGACACCGCGATGCTCGGCCCGCTCGATGCGGCGGCACTCGGAATCGCGTATGTCAATAATCACTACCACGCGCCGGACGTGCCGGGCGCGGCGTTCCTCGCGGTGCCGGCCGTCTGGTTGGGATTGCCGCTGGCGGACGGCCTGCGTCAACCCGACGCGGCGATGTTCCTGGTCGGGTTGACGGGTGTGCTCGTGCTCGCGCTCGCCGTCGTCGCGCTCGCGTGGGCGGGCGTCCGGCTTGGGCTATCGCCGCTGCGGTCGCTGATCGGCGCGGCGATCGGTATTGGCGCGTTCCTCTATCCCGTCGGCGCGCTGACCGATTCCACGGTTCTGCTCGGCGCAACATCGCTCATCCTCGCGTTGACGCTCGTTGACGGCGCGGACAGCCGGGTTGAGGAAGGGTGGACGCCGCACGGTCGCTTGACGCTCACGGGGTTTGTGCTTGGGTGCTTGCCACTCCTCATCTGGTACGGCTGGCTCGCGGCGGTCTTCGTCGGCATCGCGCTGATCATTCAGGGTGGGCGCACATGGTGGACGCGCGTCCCGTGGCTTGCGCTCGGAATGGCGGGGCCGGTCGCCGCGCTCGCGCTCTACAACACAGTCTGGTTCGGGCGACCGTGGCGTGAAGCGTGGCTGTACACCATCGGCGATGGGTGGCAGCGCACGATTGAGGGGCGG
>JAABUT010001661.1_pt1 | contig 24513 bp, 20 predicted proteins | sample 5559281 | NCBI WGS metagenome assembly JAABUT01 (sample SAMN10711880, study PRJNA513359) | rock metagenome | isolation source: Antarctica rocks | place: Antarctica: Victoria Land, Ricker Hills nord | collected 2016-01-04
AATTGGACCTGCTGTCGCACGTCATCGCCGACATGGCGGCCGGGCTCGCGGCATTCCGCAAATACCTGCCCGCGGACCTCGTGGGCACGCTCCTGGCCGAGGGCATCGAGGCCAGGCCGGGCGGGACCGTCCAGGCGATGACGATCCTCTTCGCCGACATCGAAGGGTTCACCGGCCTGTCGGAGCGGATGGGCGAAACGGCCTTCCCGCTGCTGGCGCGCTATCTGGACGTCCTGTCGAACGCCATCATGGCCCACGGCGGCACCATCGACAAATTCATCGGTGACGGCGTCATGGCGTTCTGGGGCGCCCCCAATGCCAACCCCGATCACGCGTCGGACGCTTGTCGCGCCGCCCTGGCCTGTGTGCGGGCGCTCGTGCTGGCCGACATCAGGGATGATGAGGGCAAGGAACTCGTGGTCCGCATCGGCATCAACTCCGGCGACGTGCTCGTCGGCAATGTCGGCACGGACCTGCGCCTCAACTACACCGTGATCGGCGATGCGGTGAACGTGGCCAGCCGTCTCGAAGGCGCCAACAAGGTCTACGGAACCTCGATCATCGTGGGCGACGCCACGCGGCGGATGATCGGGGCGGCGTTCCTCACGAGGCTGCTCGACCGTGTCGCGCTGCGTGGCCGGCGCGAGGGGGTGGAGATCTACGAACTCCTTGGTCCGGCCGAGCCGGATACGCCGATTCCGGACTGGGTGGTCCTCTACGAGAGCGCCTTGGCGGCCCACGGCGCTCGGCACTACGCGGCGGCTGCGGCGCAGTTCGCGGACGTGATCGCGTCGCGCGGCCAGGATTCGCCTTCACTCGCCATGATCGAGCGGTGCCGGTCGTCCGCCGCCATGTCGCCCGTCTTCGAGCGGCACGGCTCGACGCTGCTCGACGAGCATCGATAGAGCAACTCAGCGCCGATGCGCGGCCCAGATAGGCACAACCGAACGGTGTCGGCGCGATGGCTCGCGTTCGCGCCGGCTGCCCGAGAGGCGCGCTCGGCGGCCATGCGGCTGAAAAAGGATCGAACTTGGAAAGGGGAGGCACCCTGTAACCGCGCTCCCGTCGGCTCGTATGCCCCATGGCGGCCCGGGTCATGCCGTCTCGCCTCGCTTCGGTCTGCGACATCGAAGAAGACCGGGGCCATGCAGGTGTTCCATCGGAACAGGTTCGACTGCCTCTTCCACCATTGTCGCGCGGAAGATCGCCATGAAAACTCACGACGAAACCGAAACCGAGCTCGCCCGTGCAGAGCAAAGGGGCGCGATGCTGCGCGTCTTCGGCGGAACGGCCCTCGCGTTCATGGCGCTCCTGCTCGTGGCGCTCCTGGTCCGCCCCGATCTCATGAAGGCCGCCATGAGCATGGTCATGTCGGCGATGCCCTGATCGATTGTTCCTCGGCGGCCATGTCGCTGTGGAATGGGGCAAGCGGGACGTCGTCGTCGTGCCGTCCTGGTATAAGGTGCGGCACGGGCCGAGGACGGGAGCGAGATGTTCTCGTCTCCCGACCGCCGATCGAGCAAGCGCTCCACCTGTTCCGAGAGGACCGCGGCACATGCCTGAATCCGCCTCGTCGAGCGCCGGCTTCGTCATCGATCCGCCGCCGGTCCCCTCCGTCGCGGTCGAGGGCACGGGGGCGCGCTTTCCCGTGCGCCGCATCCTCTGCGTCGGGCGCAACTACGCGGCCCACGCCCGCGAAATGGGCCGCGACCCCGACCGCGAGGCGCCGTTCTTCTTCATGAAGCCGGCCGACGCGGTGGTGGACGGCGGATCGGACGTGCCGTACCCGCCGGAAACCGCCAATCTCCATTACGAGATGGAACTCGTCGCGGCGATCGGCCGGGGCGGCCGCGACATCGCGCTCGAGGCGGCGCTCGACCACGTCTACGGCTATGCGGTCGGGATCGATCTCACCCGCCGCGATCTGCAGCTTCAGGCGCGCGAGTTGGGCCGGCCATGGGACTGGGGCAAGGGCTTCGACCATTCGGCACCCTGTGGCGCGCTGCGGCCGGTCGAGACGATGGGTCATCCGGTCAGGGGACGCATCTGGCTCGCGGTCGACGGGATCGTGAAGCAGGATGCGGACCTCGCCGAGTTGATCTGGTCGGTGCCCGAAATCATCAGCATCGCGTCGCGCTCGATGGCGCTCAAGCCCGGCGACCTCATCTACACGGGCACGCCGGCCGGCGTCGGCAAGGTCGAGCGCGGGGAGGTGCTGACCGGCGGCGTCGAAGGCGTCGGCGAGATCCGGATCACCATCACCTGAGCAGGGCGGCCCGTCGCCTCGGGCACGGGCGCCCTCGTCGGTCTCGGTCGCAAAGGTGCTGCGAAGTCCTCAGCCGCCCGAGACGGGCGTGCCGACCCCCAGCAATGCCTCGCCCTTGTTCACCGACAGGCTCGTCAGCCTGTAGAGGATCGAGCCGGTCCGCTCGGAGCTCACGGACGCCAGGACCGTTCCGAACACGTCGGTGATCGTCCCCACCAGCTCGCCGGCCTCCACCGGTTGGGACAGGTCCTTGACGGGATACCAGAGCCCGTCGCAAGGCGCCGGGGGGACCCACATGGTCACCACCTCGGGTTCCGGCTGCGGCGGCGCGACCTCGGTCGTGGTCATCGCGAGATGGCGCATGACGCGGGCAATCCCGTCCGTCAACTGCCTGACCCCGGCCTCGTCCCAGAGCCCGTTCCCGCCGACCTCGGCGAGAACGCTGGGGATGCCCAGCCTGCCCGCGGCGTTGATCGTGTAGCCCTCGCCGCCGGCCGCTACCGCGATCGGCAAGCCGAAGACGCTCGCCAGGGTTCTCGAGGCCGCGCTCCCGCTCGGGAACAGGGAGAACGGAACGAGGCTCTCGTCGAGGTCGCCGCCGTGCAGGTCGAGATAGGCGTCGACCTGCGGGTAGACGCTCGTCACGAGCCAGTGCGCGAGCCGTTCGCTCGCGGTGCCATCCGGGCGTCCGGGGAACATCCGGTTCAGGTTCCTTCCATCTTCGGGCATCACGTAGATGCTGCGCGCCTCGAAGCCCGCGACGTTGAGGATCGGCAGGACGAGCAGCGTGCCCCGGATCTCGCTCGGGTCGAGCTTGAGGAGGCGCAACGCCGCTTCGATCGAGCAGAACTCCGAGCCATGGACGCCGGCCGTGACGAGGAGGCAGGGGCCGGCATCCGGCCCCTCCAGCACCGCGAACGGAATCTCAATTCCCTCGACGGGCCGGCAGAAACCCTGGTCCCGGCGCATGCGCCCGGTGCGGAAATCAGGCAGTCCAGTCATGCGATGAGCCTGCATCGTTGTTCTCTGGAGACGTCGACTACCCCCCTGAACTTCGAGGTGTCAACGTGCTGCGAGCCGCGCCCCATGCCGAGATCGGCCGGGCTGGAGCGGAGCGGCATCCCGCGCATGGGCGGTCCGTCGGGCAGGCCACGGGTCCCCAAAGGTCGGAGGGATCAGCACCGCTTGGGATCCGTCGTGATAACCCGAACGATGCCGCGGTACGGCGTCCCCACCGTCCCACTCCGCTTCTGGAGCTTCCCCTGCATGTCTGCGTTTGCAGAAGACTCGGCGATGGGCGCACGGATCTCGAGCTTGCTGCCGAAGACACATCAGCCCTCTCGGGGCCGCTCCGCGGCGCGCCATCGCTGTCGAGCCCTCGACGGGTCGATAGGGGAAGGGCCTTTGAACCAGCCGACGCGTTCGATCTTCCATGACGGCGGCGACACGGGCGAGCGTCTGCGGGCGCTCGACTGGGCCGCGAGCCCGCTCGGGCCGATTTCCGCTTGGCCGTCGGCACTGCGGGCGCTTGTCGGCGTCATGCTGGCCGCCAACCAACCGATGATCGTGGTCTGGGGACCCGGACTGACGCTCCTCTATAACGACGCCTATCGCGCGGTGCTCGGGCACAAGCATCCGGGCGCGCTCGGTGGCGCGTTCCTGGACGTGTGAAGCGAGGCCCGAGACGATCTCATGCCGCTGATCGAGCAGGTCTTCGCTGGTCAACCCGTCCACATGGACGACATCACCCTGACGCTGACGTCCGAGCGAGCGAGCGCGATCGCGACACGGCGAATGTGGTGGCCTTGGTCGGACCGAGAGATTGCGTCGGTCGCGATGGCGGTGCCAATGTCTCGTATGCCGGGAGCCAAGCGGTCGGACCGGCGTTCTTCCATGGGCACGATGTCGAGCGAGGGTGGCGGCGATGGCGAACGACGTGATGATGGCGCGCATGGCCGGCGAGGGCGGGTTCATCGCCGCGCTCGACCAGAGCGGTGGCTCGACGCCCGGCGCCCTGCGCCATTACGGCATCCCCGACAGCGCCTACCACGGCGATGCCGAGATGTTCAGGCTCATGCACGACATGCGCGTGCGCATCATGACGGCGCCGGCCTTCACCGGCGCCAAGGTGATCGCCGCCATCCTGTTCGAGGGCACGATGGACGGCGAGGCCGCGGGCAAGCCGGTGCCCACCTATCTCTGGGAGGAGCGGCGCATTATCCCATTCGTGAAGGTCGACAAGGGGCTCGAGGCGGAGAGCGACGGTGTCAGCCTGATGAAGCCGATGCCGGGTCTCGGCGCCCTGCTGGCCCGGGCCGTCAGGCTCGGCGTCTTCGGCACCAAGATGCGCTCCGTCATCAACCTCCCCTCGCAGCAGGGGATCGCCGCCATCGTGGCGCAGCAGTTCGAGGTGGCGGCCGAGATCGCCGCGCATGGACTGATGCCCATCATCGAGCCGGAAGTCTCGATCAAGAGCCCGGACAAGGCCGGCGCGGAAGCCATCCTGTTGGCGGAACTGACGAAGAAGCTCGACACTCTGCCGGCCAGCCGCCAAGTGATGCTCAAGCTGACGATCCCGGACGTTCCCGATACCTATTCGGCTCTGGTCGCGCACCAGAACGTGGCCAGGGTCGTGGCGCTGTCGGGCGGCTACACGCGGGCCGACGCCTGCGAACGCCTCGCCGCCAATCACGGCATGATCGCGAGCTTCTCGCGGGCCCTGATGGACGACCTACGGCAATCCATGAGCGATGCCGAATTCGACGCCACGCTGGCGAAAGCCGTCGACGAGATCTACCGGGCCTCGACCGTGAAACATTGATGGCGGGCGCGGGGCGGTGAGCACGTGAGTCCATAGCCTCTTCGTCGGTGCCGTCCTCTCCGATGGGCCCGCGTTCGGCTCGATCGGATCGGCAGCGTGCAATGCTGCCGATCGTCAGCGTCTTCATCCTGGGCGAACCGAAATGCAGGACGTTGCGGATTTACCTGATGAGCATGTTCGACGTCTCGCATTCATCAGAGAAGAAATGCGGTTCGAATCGGGGTGTTTCATGATCGAACCAACGCCCTGATCAGCGCCGAAGCCTTCCTGCTGATCTCTTTCACGATGGCGCTGGTCTATTCAAACGCTCATTGGAGCGACAAATTTTTCCTGGTTGCACCTATGTTGTCGGTGATCGGGTTCACACTTGCCGTCCTGGCTTGGCCAGGTATAAACACAAGCTACAAGATCCTGGTCGAATGGAACGTCTTATTGTTGCAGGTCCTTAACGAGGCACATGCAGTTTCTAATTTGATGTGGCGACCTTCACTGTTTGCTGGCGGTGATCGTCGCACGCAAGCCGACCATCGTCGCAGCATGCTCTTCGCCCGATCCGTTCCTGTCGTGTTCGCCACCGCTTGGGCGATCTTGGCTACCGTCGTACTGACGGCCCCGTGGCGGTAGCCCGAAGGGGGTGGGGGCGCAAGTTTCAAAGCTCCATGACGAGACAGGATGCGCACGTTGGCGGCAGCATGGCTGCTCTCCGCGATGCGATGAGATTGGCGATCAGCCGAGCCGATGCACGGTCTGAGCCCCGGGAAGGGTTGACGGGAGCGGGTCCGATTGGTCAAGCCTGGGCCGGGACAGCTCCCGAGGCTTCGAGGGCCCAGGGCACAACGAGGACCATCGTCATGCAACGCGAGACACTCACCTACGACGCCGATGGCCTGACCATGAAGGGGGAGCTGTTCTTCGAGCCCGGGACCGGCCGGCGCGCGGGCGTCCTCGTCTTCCCCGAAGCCTTCGGACTCAGCGAGCATGTCCTCTCGCGGGCCGAGCGACTGGCCCGGGAGGGGTACGTGGCGCTGGCCTGCGACCTCCACGGCGAAGGGCGCCTCGTCGACGACCTGCAGCAGGCCATCGGCCTGATCGGGCCGCTGATGGCCGCGCCGGCGCAGACGCGCGACCGGGCCGGGCGGGCGCTCGAGGCTTTGGTGGCGCGCTCCGAGGTCGATGCGAAACTGGTCGCCGCGATCGGCTTCTGCTTCGGCGGCACGATGGCGCTCGAACTCGCCCGATCCGGTGCGGACGTGAAGGCCATCGTCGGATTCCACAGCGGGCTCGGCACCGCGGCGCCGCCGTCCGACGCCAAGGCCATCAAGGGACGCGTGCTGGTCTGCATCGGCGCCGACGACCCGATGATCCCTCCCGAACAGAGAGCCACGTTCGAGGCCGAAATGCGGGACGCCGGCGTGGATTGGCAGATGCACCTCTACGGCGGGACCGTGCACGGCTTCACCAACCAGGGGGCGGCCAAGCGCAAGATGCCCGATGCCATCCGCTACAGCCCCGAGGCCGACGCAGCATCCTGGCATTCCATGCAGGGCCTGTTCGCCGAAACGCTCGCATGACCTGCGTTTTTCCAGGTCGGCAGGCGGGCTTGGAGGTCGCTTGATGGCGCAGGCAGGCGGGAGGCGGTGCGATGGCGACGGGGTGGAACTTCCACGAACTCTATCTGTGGCACGACACCGGCAATGCGGCCAGCATCCACCCGCCCGGCCTTACGGTGGAGCCCGGCCAGCACGCCGAGAACGCCGCGACGAAGCGTCGTTTTCGCAACCTCGTCGAGGTTTCGGGGCTGCTCGACCACCTCGCCCCGCTCCCCTCGGTCCCGATCGGGGATGACGACCTCGCGCTGTTCCACACGCGCGATTACGTCGCCCGCATCAAGGCCGAGAGCGCGGCGGGTGGCGGCGACGCCAGCCACCTGACCCCGTTCGGCCGCGGCAGTTTCGATATCGCCTGCTTGGCGGTCGGCGGCACGACCGCGGTGCTGGACGCCGTCGCGGGGGGGCGGGTGCGGAACGGCTATGCGCTGGTGCGCCCGCCCGGCCACCATGCCGAGCGCGACCGCGGGCTCGGCTTCTGCCTGTTCGGCAACGTGCCGATCGCGATCCACAAGACGAAGGCCGCCCACGGGGTCGGCCGCATCGCGGTCGTGGACTGGGACGTGCACCACGGCAACGGCAACCAGCAGGCCTTCTACGCCGATCCCGACACGCTGACGATCTCGCTCCACCAGGATGGCCTCTACCCGCTCGACCTCGGGACTCTGTCGGAGCGCGGGGCGGGGCCGGGCGAGGGCTTCAACGTCAACGTGCCGCTGCCGAGCGGGACCGGCACGGGCGGCTATCTCGCGGCCTTCGAGCAGGTGGTGCTGCCGGCGCTGCGGCGGTTCCGGCCCGAAATGATCGTGGTGTGCTCGGGCTTCGACGCCGCGGTGCTCGATCCGCTGGGCTGCATGATGCTGCACAGCGAAGCCTACCGCGCCATGACCGGGATGCTGATGGCGGCGGCCGACGACCTCTGCGGTGGCCGCCTCGCGATGTCGCACGAGGGCGGCTATTCCGCGAGCTACGTCCCCTATTGCGGCCTCGCCGTCATGGAAGCGCTGAGCGGCATCAGGACCGGGGTCGAGGACCCGTTCATGGGCAGTTTCGGCCGCTATCCGGGGCAGGCCCTGTTCCCTCACCAGGAGGCCGCGATCGCCGCGTCCGCCGCTGCCGCCGGGCTTGACCGTTGACGCAAGCCGCCGCTTAAGCCGAGGCCGTCGTCGACGTCCATCAAGACCCGGCGGTCTCGCCCAGGTAGCGGCGATGGAGATGGCCGAGGTAGCTGTCGATGCCCATCGGCCGGCCCGTCGCGGCCGCCATGAGGTCGTCGGTCGAGAGCAGGCTGCCCCTGCCGTGCACCTCGGCGCGGAGCCAGGCGACCAGCGGGCGGAAGTCGCCCTTGGCGAGGCCGGGCCGGATCGCGGGTTCGGCCGTTGTGGCGGCTTCGAACAGCTGCGCCGCCGTGATGGCGCCCAGCGTATAGGTCGGGAAGTAGCCCCAGCCGCCGCTCGGCCAGTGGATGTCCTGCAGGCAGCCCATGGCGTCGTTCGGCACCGTGAGGCCGAGCAACTCGTGGACGCCGTCCGCGAAGGCCGCGGGCAGGTCCGCGACCGCGAGGTCGCCGTCGATCATGGCGCGCTCCAGGTCGTAGCGCAGCAGGATGTGGGCCGGATAGGTGACCTCGTCGGCATCGACCCGGATGAAGCCGGGCTCGACCCGGGTGTAGAGCCGGTAGAGGTTGTCGGCGCCGAGCGCCGCATCGCTGCGCCCGAAGGCGGCCTGAACCACGGGCGACAGAAAGGCCAGGAACTCCCGCGAGCGGCAGGCCTGCATCTCGATCAGTAGGGACTGGCTCTCGTGCAACACCATGCCGCGCGCGTCGCCGACCGGCTGGCGACGCCATTGCTGAGGCCGCCCCTGCTCGTAGAGCGCGTGTCCGGTCTCGTGCAGCACGCCCATGGCGGCGCGGCTGAAGTCGTCCTCGCTGTAGCGGGTGGTGATGCGCACGTCGCCGGTAGCGCCGCCGCAGAACGGGTGCAGGCTGGTGTCGAGCCGGCCACGGTCGAAGTCGAACCCCACGGCCCGCATCAGGGTCTCGCCCAGCGCGCGCTGGGCCGCGACCGGGAAAGTGCCGGCGATCGGCACCGGGGCGCCGGCGCGCTCCTGCAGGGCGCGGGCTTCCCGGATCAGCCCGGGCAGTTCGGCGCGAAGCCGGCCGAACAGCGGATCGATCCGCGAGCGGCGCAGCCCGGGATCGTATTGGTCGAGGAGGGCATCGTAGACCTCGAGCCCGAGCGCCTCGCCCTTGCAGCGACCCGTCTCGCGCTGAAGACGCAGAACCTCCTCGAGGTGGGGCCGCAGGGACGCGAAATCGTTTCCCGCACGCGCGTCGCGCCATGCCATTTCGGCCCGCGACGTCGCTTTCGATTCCGCCACCACGAGGTCGTGCGGCACCGCCGCGCCGTGGGCGTGGACGCGACGCATCTCGCGCAGGTTCGCGCTCTGCCAGGCGTCGAGGTCCCGGCCGTCGGCCTCGGCCTCGTCGAGGAGATCCGCCGTAAGCGGCGCGACCAGGAGATCGTGCGCCAGGCCGCGAAGCGTCGCGAGCTGCTCGGCGCGACCCTCGGCGGCCCCGACCGGCATCAGCGTCTGGGCGTCCCAGCCCAAGATGCCGCTCGCGTCGCCGATGGCGCGTAACCGGCCGAACAACTGTTCCAGCGCCGGATAGGCCCGGGTCGCCGGCCCCGGCAGGGTCGCGCCGTTCATGGCAACGGCGATGGGTTGCGCTCGCGGAAACCCTCCTGATGCCAGTAGGGATAGGCGGCGGGCTTGGCGCTGGCCTCGTCGAGGCGCTTCACCTGGCTCGGCGTGAGGCTCCAGCCCACGGCGCCGAGGTTCTGCCGCAACTGCTCCTCGTTTCGCGCCCCGACGATGACGCTCGACACGCTCGGCCGCCCGAGCACCCAGTTCAGCGCGATCTGCGGGACCGTCCTGCCGGTTTCCTCCGCCACGGCGTCGAGGGCGTCGACGACCTTGTAGACGTAGTCGTCGTCGAGGGGCGGCCCCGCATCGGCTGTCTTGTGCAGGCGGCTCGTTTCCGGCAGGGGCTGCCCGCGCCGGATCTTGCCCGTGAGGCGTCCCCACCCCAGGGGGCTCCAGACGACGGCACCGAGGCCCTGGTCGAGGCCGAGTGGCATCAGCTCCCATTCGTAGTCCCGGCCGACGAGCGAATAATAGGTCTGGTTGGCGACGTAGCGCGGGTAGCCGTGCAGGTCGGCGGTCGCCAGCGACTTCATCACCTGCCAGCCCGAGAAGTTCGACACGCCGACGTAGCGGATCTTGCCCTCGCGCACGAGCTGGTCGAGCGTCGACAGAACTTCCTCGACCGGGGTGAGGGCGTCGAAGCCGTGAAGCTGGAAGAGGTCGATGTAATCGGTACCGAGGCGCTGCAGCTGCTGGTGGACCGTGGCGATCAGGTGATGGCGCGACGAGCCGACCTGGTTCGGGCCTTCGCCGGCCCGGAACGTCGCCTTGGTCGAGACGATGAGCGAGTCCCGCGGCCTGCCCTGCATGGCCGCGCCCAACACCTCCTCGGCCCCGCCTCCCGAATAGACGTCGGCCGTGTCGAACATGTTGAGGCCCGCATCGAGGCAGATGTCGATGAGGCGGCGCGCTTCCGCCACGTCGGTCGAGCCCCAGGCCCCGAAGAAGTCGCCGCGGCCTGCGAAGGTGCCGGTGCCGAAGCTCAGGGCCGGCACGGTGAAGCCGGAGGCGCCGAGTCGTCGAAATTCCATGGCTGTTCAGTCCTTGCCCCAGCAGGTCCGGGTGCCGTCTCGCTGCATCGGTGAGCGGCGGCACGGACCACGCAAACGTCCGGCGACGGCGCTGGATCCTCGCGGCCTGCTCAGCGGCGGCCGATGGCCAGGAACTTGTCGGCCCGCCTCGCGCGGGCGGGGCTCAGCGGCGGCCGATGGCCAGGAACTTGTCGGCCCGCGCCGTTTGGACCTGTTCGCGGCTCCAGCCGTCGTAGCGGCCGAGCGCGGTCTCGATCGCGTCGCCCGTGGCCGCTATGGCGGCGTGCGGATCGCGGTGGGCACCACCGGCGGGTTCCCCCACCACCAGGTCGATGATGCCGAAACGGTGCAGGTCCTGGGCCGTGATCTTCATGCTGGTGGCCGCATCCTGGGCGCGGCCGGGGTCGCGCCACAGGATCGAGGCCGCGCCCTCGGGCGAGATCACGCTGTAGATGGCATGCTCCAGCATGATGACGCTGTTGGCCGTGGCGATCGCGATGGCGCCGCCCGAGCCGCCCTCGCCGATGATCACGGCGACGTTGGGCGTCCCGAGTTCGAGGCAGGCCTGGGTCGAGCGCGCGATGGCTTCGGCCTGCCCGCGTTCCTCGGCCTCGATGCCGGGAAAGGCGCCTGCCGTGTCGACCAGCGACACCACCGGCAGGTCGAACCGGTCGGCGAGCTCCATGAGCCGGGTCGCCTTGCGGTAGCCCTCGGGCCGCGCCATGCCGAAATTGTGCTTGATCCGACCGTCGGTGTCGGACCCTTTCTCCTGGCCGATGAGGCAGACCGAGCGCCCGCGGAAGCGACCGAGGCCGCCCACGATGGCTTCGTCCTCGCCGAAGGAGCGGTCGCCCGCCAGGGGCGTGAAATCGGAGACGAGGCCCTTGCAATAGTCGGAGAAGTGCGGCCGCTGCTGATGACGCGCCACGAGGGTCTTCTGCCAGGGCGTCAGGGCCTTGTAGAGGTCGGCCAAGGCTTGCGCCGCCTTGACCTCGAGCCGAGTCAGCTCTTCGCCGATCGGGATGGCGTCCTCGTTGCTCGCGACCTGCCTCAGTTCCTCGATCTTGGCTTCGATCTCCGCGACCGGTTTTTCGAAGTCGAGATAGAGGCGCATGGTTCCTGAAGCTCGGGACGCCGCCGAGGGGGCGTGATCAATCGGAGGGGGTCCTCGACGAAGCGCGGGACCGTGACGATTCGCTGCCTTCGAGTCAAGGCGGCGGTATCGCATCGATCGTCGTTCGCGGACGTGGGCACGCGGGCCAGAATCCTCGGCAAACCGTTGGCCCACTGTGTCATGGTGAAGAATCGGTAAGGTTTCGTCCTTAATGTTGCGTCAAGGAGTCCTCCTCCCCAACGTCCGTCGCCGCGGACGCCGGCCCGCCTCGCCGAGACCGCATCGATGCCGCCCCATTCCGCATGGCCCTTCATTCCAGAGACTGCAGCCCTCGCCACCTGCGCCCCGGCTTCGCCGACGGGTGCCCTCGGAGCGGCGCCGGTCCCCCTCCCGGCCGATCCGGCCCAGTTTCGCCCCCACCGGGCACCGCCGGACCGCCCGGATGCAAGCCTCGCCGAAGCCGACTTCGCGCGGCCGCTCGCCGTGCCACCCCTCGGTGGCGCGGGCCTCGCACTCGGGGCCCTCGTGGCCCTCGTCGCAAGCTCGCCGCTCGCCGCGCTGTTCGGCGCGCGGAGGCGGGGACTGCCGGCCCTGTCCCGACGCGTCGAACCGGCCCTGACGGCGGTTGCGGAGCCGACTGGGGCGGCCCGCCCGGCCCGGTCGACCGCCACGCGGCAGGCTGGCGCGAAGCGGCCCGACACGACCGGGACCGAGACCGTCCCGGTGCTGGCCGCACTGCCGCTGCCCGGGTCGGCCGACCTCGCCGGCATCCTGGCGGCCTTCGCGCGGGAGCCGGATGGCGCGCTGGTGCGGGCCGCCGCAGATGTTCACGCGACATTGAGGGCCGCTTTCGTCGAGGCCGCCCCCGACGCCCCCATGACGGTGCTGGTCACGCCGCTACGGGACCCGTCGAACTGCGATGCCGAAAGCGTCGCGCTGTCGCTCGCCCTGGCGGCGGCCGGGGCAGGACGCCGCGTTCTGCTGGTGGGAGCGCGGTCCGACGATCGCCTCCGCCGGACCCTGGTTCCGGGGGAGGCGCCTCTCTGCCTGCTGGAACGGGAGGGCTCGCTCCGGCCGCTCTACCGGCTCGCGGCCGCTGGCCGCACTGTTGCGCTGCTGCCCGACGATCCGGAGGCGGTCGGGGCGTTCCGGTCCGGCCCCGGATCCGCTCCTGGGGCCGGAGGTCTCCAACGGCGGCGCGGATGGTCGGGGTTCGATACCGTGGTGGTGGTGGGCGCCGGGGTCGAGGCGGACGCGGGTACACCGGACTGCGGCCTCGATCTGATCCTGATCGCGGCCCCGCAGGGCACGGCGTCGGCGGACCTCCGGGCCGCGTCGCGCAGGCTGAAGCGTGCCGGTGAGCGGCCCTGCGGGGCGCTGCTCGTCTCGGTCGCGCCCTCGGTGACGGCGGTACCGGCCGTGACTGCGATGCCGACCTTGACGGCAATACCGACCCTGACGGCACCGCCGGCCGTGATGGGCGAGCCATCTCCGGCGCGACGGCGGGCCGCCCTGCCGCCCGGCCACCGACGGAGCCTCGACCCGGCGCGACGACGCCTCACCGCCTGATCGCCGCGCCCCCGCCTGCGGCTGCCGCCGAGGATGCTGCCGCCGCACGGGGCAACCACAGGCGGGTGCAAGCCGTTCGCTCGACGCCGCCCGCGGACCGACGAGGTCCGGACCGTCGGCGAAATCGATGGGGTGTCGAGGTCATGAACGAGACGAGTGTCACCAAGGTCGCGGCCACCGCGGCCGCCACGGGACCCGAAGGTCAAAAATATCTCGCGAGCGGGCGAACCCTGTCGATGCGCCTCTGGGAAGGCGAGGCCAGCGGGACCGAGAAGGAAGCGGTCCGGCGCGACTACGAAACGGTCGGCTACGTGATCTCGGGCCGCGCCGAACTGGTGCTCGAAGGCAAGACCGTGACGCTCGACACAGGGGCCTCCTGGGTGGTGCCCAAGGGCGCGTCCCACACCTATCGCATCCTCGAAACCTTTACGGCCGTCGAAGCCACGGCGCCTCCGGCTGAAGCCCAGGGCCGGGACGCGGCCTGAGGCGGCAACCCGGCCTCGCGGACCGGGCGCGGTCGTGCGAGCCGAGCCTTGATGGCGACGCGTTTGCGCGCCACCTTCGCGTCTCGATCCGCTCCGTGAGGCTCGATGCAGGCCCGCTACTTCCCCTGGCGCGACAGGTCCGGCCGCCTGTCGGCCCTCAAGCTCTGCACCTTCGCGGCGGTCTTGCTCCCCGGTCTCTCGGTCGCGCTCGGCTGGGAACTCGGCTGGCTCGCGCCCAAACCCGTGACCGAGGCCATCCACGAAACCGGGCTCTGGGCCGTCAGGATCCTGGTGGCGTCGCTGGCCGTTTCGCCGCTGCGCCGGATCGCCCAGTGGCCCAAGCTCATCGCCGTGCGGCGCATGCTCGGCCTGGCGGTGCTGGCCTATGCGGCGGTCCATCTGACGCTCTACATCGTCGACCAGAGGTTCGACCTCGCTCATGTGGCGACCGAGATCGCACTGCGGTTCTATCTGACCATCGGCTTCATCGCGTTCCTGGGCTTCGCGGCGCTCGGCGCCACCTCGACCGACGCCATGATCAAGCGGCTCGGCGGCCTCGCGTGGAACAGGCTCCACGCGCTGGTCTACCCGATCGCCGTCCTGGCGTTGCTGCACTTCATGATCCAGTCGAAACTCGACGTCAGCCAGCCCGTGATCATGACCGGGCTGTTCCTGATCCTCATGGGTCAGCGCCTGCTGCAGCGCTACGATCTCGGCGACAGCATCGTCGCGCTCGCGGGTCTCGCGGCGGCGGCGGCGATCCTCACGGCATCCTTCGAGGCGGCGTGGTACCATGTCCGCAACGGGATCGACGTCGCCGACGTACTCGGCGCCGACCTGGGATTCGACGGCTCCGTAAGGCCCGCTTGGTTCGTCCTGGCGGCCGGGGTCGCGGTGGTGGTGTTGCGCCTCGTGCGCCGCTTCTGGGCGCGGCGCCCCCGGCCGGCGCCTCGCCTGCAGGTGGCCGAGTGACATGGCTCCGGGCCGATCGGCCCTGAGGAGGACAGGATGGCGTCACGGATGAAACGGACGGCCCAGCGCGCCGCGTTGCTCGAACTCGGCGCCGCCGTGGCCGAGGAGATGAAGGCCGGGCAGGGGGTCGACGGCACCCGCACGGTGACCGATGTCCTCGCCATGATGCCGCAGGCGACGCTCGAGGTCATGGCGCTGATCGAGAAGGAGACGCGCAAGCGACGTCCCGACGCCTATCTCGTGGCGGCGCTCGCCTATATGGCCGGGCAGGCGCTCGAACTGCTGCGCTATGGCGTCGAGCGGGCCGACCCCGCGGCCGAGGCGACGCTCGGCGAGGCTCGTCAGCGCCTGGTCGCTCATGCGCGCTCCGACCGGGCCGATCCGACCGTGCTGATGCTGCTCGCCAAACAGTTCGCGGCCGCCAAGCTCGACATCGGCGAGACCTTGCGCGACGCCATGGGCCGCTTGATCGCCGCGGAAGCCGAGGACGTGGACGATGCGGGAGGCGGCGACCTCGACATGGAGCGGCACCTCGCCGAACTCGGCGAGGAACTCGGCGACGATCCCTTCGCGATCCACACCGAACTCGCCGAAACCGCGTCCTCGTTCCCGACCGAGCATCGGCTCGCCATGGCGAACTTCATGCTCGGCTCCGTTTCGGGCGCCGTCAGGCAAGCCGCCCTGGGGTGGCTCTTTGACCCGGAGCCGCAGGCCAGGGTGGCGGTGGCCGAGATGCTGGACGAGCAGGCCCGGGCGGGCCGCCTCGACCCTGCCACGCTGCGTCGTCTCGTCGCCGGCCGAAACTGGCTGCCGGCAGGCGAGCGCGACAAGGTCGACGACGGCGTCAGGGCGGCCCGGCGCAAGGGCACCGAGCCGGAACCCCTGCCGGCCACCAAGGTGCTGGAGGCGGTGGCGTCGGCCTTCGACGGATCGGGGGCCGGCAGCGTCTTCGTGCTGGTCAAGACCGGGCGCCGACATGCCGTGGTGTCCCTCTTGTTCAAGCTCGACACCGGCTTGCGGGACGCCTGGGTGCAGCGCGACCTCGGCAAGGCGGAAGGGCGGGATCTGCTGGATCGCGTCGCGGGCGAGATCGACGTCGTTGACGTCTCGATGGACTACGTCGGCCGCGCGCTGCGGCATTTCCTCGGTCTCCAGGTCGCGGCCGGCGCACTGCCCCCGTTCGGAGCGCTGGGCGCGATCGAGATGCTGGGGCTCGGATCCGCCAATCCGCAGGTCCTCTCGGTCGACGACGTCGTGGCCGAGGCGCTCGCGGCCGATCCTGAGCGCGACGGCGACGACGAAATTCTGGCCGGCAGCGCGGACTGGTTCGACCATCACGGCTTCATGAAGAGCTGGTTCGAGGACGACGCGGCGGTCGACGCGGCCCTCAAGGGCAGAAAGGGGCTGTCGCGCATCCGCAAGGTCGATCTGGTCCTCGAGGCCGTGGTGGCGCCGCAGCGTCGGCGCTGGGCGGAACTGCTGGCCTGGACGGCGCTGGTCACGGCGGAGGCCGACGACGGCAAGGAGGAGGCGGCCGCCTTCGCGGTCGTGGCACGCGAGATGCTGAGCGACCGCCCGGCCGGCGAGATCCCGCTGCTGCGCGACATCGCCGAAGCCACGGTCGAGGCGCGGCGGATGCGGCGGCAGTAGGGGGACGCGGCGTCCGTCCCGCACTGGATTCCCGCTGCCGATGCGGCTAAGCCCGGGTTTGCTCCGCCGGCCGTAACCGACCCGTGGGCTCTCCCGAAGACAGGGCGTCGGCCGACGGATCGCGCCGCGGGCGCCGAGGATCCAGCATGTCCAATCCGTTGAACGATCTCGTCGCGTTCCTGACCGCCGATACGGGCGACTATAACGCGCTCGGCGCCGCCAGATACGTGATCCTGATCGTCTTCTATGCCCTGATGATCGCCAGTCTGGCGCTGTTCGTCGTCAATTTCCGGGAGGATCGCGCGCAACGCAGCGGGCGGTCGCTATGGGTCTGGCTCACGCGTGTGCTGGTCGGCTGCATGTGGTTTCAGGGCATGCTGTGGAAGCTGCCCTTCGGCCCCAACAACGGCCTGCACTACTGGATGGAGCAGATGGCGGGCCGGGCCGCTTTCCCGCAGCTCGGGCGGTTCGTGTCCGACGTGCTGCTGCCCAATTTCGGACTGATCAACCCGCTCGTGTTCCTGGCCGAGTTCGGATTCGCCACGGCCCTGATCCTGGGACTGTTCGTACGGCTCGCCGGCTTCGGCGCCCTGGTGTTCGCGCTGACGCTCTGGCTCGGCATCTACAACCAGCGCCCCGGCGACCCCGCCGAATGGTCGTGGAGCTACGTGTTCCTGGCCATGCTGTGCGGGTACTTCTCGCTCTTCGCGGCCGGACGCGCGCTCGGGGCCGACGCCTGGCTGCGCCGCACCGTGCCCTCGGTCCGCGACAGGCGCGGGCTCGGTATCCTTTTGCGGGCGCTGACCTGACGGCCCTTGTAGCCCCTCCAGGAAGTCTGGGTTCACGGTGAGGGGCATATACATTAGGTGTAGGTTCACCATCTCTTGAACTATGGCTCCGCCAGCCGAAGCTTTGCGACGCACGTGAAAGGCGCGCTTAACCCTCAGGTCCCTGAAGTCGCTCGACCTCGGGTGAGGGTTCGCGAGAGCTGATGTCGGAACTGTCCAGCAGAAGTGCACGAAGGCCGTTCTTCCGCGGACGTTTCTGGTCGTCTTTCGGTCGGGATCAGCGGGCAAGCATACTCATGTTGTTCGGGCTTGCTGCGCCGGTGCTGCTTCTCCTTGCGGCTGGAACGGTCGAACTCGCCGAAGTGGTGAAGACCAAGCACGCACTCCAGTGGGAAGTCGATGAGGCCGCATTGAACGGCGCCCGCGAACTCGGCACTGACCAGTCCAGCGCCACGGCGGAACGTGCCCGGGTCTATGCGGCCAAACTTGCAGCCCAGGCCACGGCGCGTTGGACGGTGCAAACGACCGCACAAGCCAATGCGACGAATGGCTCCATGACGGTGGTTCAGACCGCGTCGAGGCCCTCCTTCTTCGGCAACTTGCTGCCCCCTGGAGGGTGGCACCTCGACGTGACCGGCACCGCGGTCGCGAACTCCAAAGTACCCCTGTGCGTACTCGGGTTACAGTCCGGCAGTCAGCAGGCTGTCTCGCTGCTGACCAGTTCAGCGGTGACGGCAGCCAACTGCTTGGTGCAGAGCGACAGCAATATCTCTGCGGCTGGAGGCACCGCGATGACGGCCGCCGCAGTCCGCAGTGTAGGGTCTGCGACGGGATCCATCTCACCACCGCCCGTCACGGACGCGCCGCCGATTTCGGACCCCTTTTCCTCTCTGAACATCGATGTGCCGCTGCAGTGCAATGATCAGGGTTTGGTGCTGGGAAGCGGCACGCAGTCGCTCAACCCGGGCGTTCATTGCGGGACCTTCCAGCTTACAGCCTCGGCCACCCTCGTCCTCAACCCCGGGGAACACTACTTTCAAAACGGTAGCTTCGACGTTCGCGGCAACGCACAGATCACCGGAAGCGATGTGGTGCTCATCTTCAAAGGCGAAACGCTGCTTCAGTTCCGAGGAAATGGCTTCATGTCCTTCGACGGACGTCAGACTGGGCCTTACGCGGGCTTCGTCCTCGTCGCGGATCGAAGCTTTACTGGAACATTGGGCGTTTCGACCGATAGCGCCCACAAACTCCATGGCACCATCTATCTGCCGAACGCCACGCTGGCGGTAGCGGGTGCCGGCAACAAGGTTGCGGATCAATCGCCTTGGACCGTGGTGGTGGCCAAGGCGCTGACCACCGATGGGTCGGCCAACCTCGTGATCAATTCGAATTATGCCGGCTCGCCGGTCCCGGTGCCCGCAGGTGTGGGGCCGAGTGGCGAGGTCCACCTGACGAATTAGCGCAGGGAGGAGGGCTGCCCCTTACGCCCGTTGCTGCTGGTTCAGCTCCCGTACGAGAAAGGCTGAGACGCAGAGGGGGTCGAACTGCGTCCCAGCCTTGTCTTTGATGTAGTCGACCGCTTCGGATTTCGACCATCCGCGTTTATAAGGACGGTCGCTGGTGAGCGCGTCGAACACATCGGCGACAGCCACGATGCGACCGGACAGCGGGATTTCGTCGCCGCGCAGGCCGTGCGGATAGCCTCGGCCATCCCAATGCTCGTGATGGCTGATCGCAATCTCGGCCGCGAGCTGAACGACGTCCGATGAACTGCCTTCCAGGATGCTGTAGCCGTGCTGGCAGTGCCGACGGATCAGTTCATATTCGTCCGGGCTCAACGGACCCGGCTTCAACAGGACGGCGTCGGGCACGGAAACCTTGCCGATGTCGTGCATCGTGGACGCCAGTTCGATCATCCGGCACCAGCCCGGATCGCAGCCGAGGCTCTCGGCTATGGTCCTGACGAGCGAGGAAACTCGTGCGACGTGGTCGCCCGTGTCCGTGTCGCGATATTCCGCAGCTCTCGCGAGCCGGATGACGATCTCGCGTTCCCGAGCCTCGATCGTCGCCGTGGCAACGGCAACCTCGCGGACCAGCCAAGCCGACCGGTCCTGCTCGATCCGACGCGCATTGTTCAGGGCAAGCAGGTTGGTCAGGCGCGCCCTGATCTCGAGGGCGTCGAAGGGCTTGGCCATGAAGTCTGTCACGCCGGCTTCCAGAGCTTCCCGCCGGATGCGCCGCTGATCGAAGCTCGTGACCATGACGACGGGTACGTGCTGGAAACCGTCGAAGGCACGAGCCTTCCGGACGAAATCGATCCCGTTCATCCCCGGCATCTCGTAGTCGGTGACAACGCACCCAAAACGTCCCGGGTCGTCCCGGATAGTCTCCAGGGCTCTTTCCGGCTCTGTGAATGCGCACACTCCACAATTGGGAATGGTGCTGATCGCCTGGCCCATGAGGGCATTGTTCAATTCGGCATCGTCGAGGATCAGCACCTCGTTGAGGACTGTTTTGGGCTCAGTGCCGCGACCTGTCCCCGCTTCGGGTTCGCTCCCGCCTGCGCGGTCCACCACTTCAACTGAACAAGCAGCCGGCGGAGCCGGGGAGGCAGCCGCCAGGGCCCGGTCCAGACGGCCGGAGTTGAAACCTCTCTGCCCATCGGGCCGTAATGAGTTGGCCATCTCCCCATTTCCGAGGTCTCGATCCATTCGAGAATGTTAACTGCCGCAACTTAAGCATTCCTTCTTGTCCGTCCGAAAATGGACAGGAGGCGTGGTCGATCATGAAGGAGTTTCGGGCGCGATCGATCAATCGCAAGCTCAGCCGCCTCGTCGTTCTGGCAATCGGCTCGGCCATGCTGTTCGTGGCGTCCCTGGGCCTTTGGCAGGAGGCGACCCTGTACTTGAACAGCAAGCGCGACACGCTTCTTGCGACGGCGAGCGCGTTCGCTGCGGCGAGCGGCGAGGCCGTGGCGATACGAGACGAACGGGCTGCATATCTTGCGATCCGCGGGATCGCATCCATTCCGGCCATTCAGTTCGCCAGCCTGGAAGACAATCTTGGCCGATCCATCGCCAACATCGGATCCGGCGTGCGTCTGGCAGGAGACCTCGATCTGTCAGACAAGGATCGGGAAACGACGCCTCTCGGTCTTCTGAGCACGGGAACCGTGTCGGTTGCGGTCGAAGTCAAGAAGGAGGGACGCGCGATTGGGCGCCTCAAACTCATCGGCGATGTCTCAGATCTTTGGAGGCGACTGACCAGCGTCTTCGTCGTCGACGCGTTAGGCGCGCTCGGTGCCCTCGCCATTGGACTCGGGATCTCTCTTAAACTTCAACGGTCCATCACTCGTCCGCTGATCACGCTGACGCATGTGATGGCCTCGATACAAGCAAGCCATGATTACGGGGCGCAGGTCGCCATCGACAGCGATGACGAGATCGGATTGCTCGCGGTCAGCTTCAATTCCATGATCGGCGAAGTGCAGGAACGCGATCGCAGACTGATCGCCCATCGGGACCGGCTCGAGCACGACGTCGCCGAACGAACGCACGATCTGGCCTTGGCAAAGGACGAAGCGGAGGCAGCCAACGTCGCAAAGTCCGACTTCCTGGCGACCATGAGCCACGAAATCCGCACGCCGATGAACGGCATGCTGGTCATGGCAGAGCTTCTGGCCGGTTCGAACCTGCCCGAGCGCCAGCGCCGCTACGCCGAGGTCATCGCCAGATCAGGACAGAGCCTCCTGGCGATCATCAACGACATCCTCGATTTCTCAAAGATCGAGGCTGGAAAACTGGACCTCGAAGAGATCTCCTTTGCCCTGCCGGATGTGATCGACACCGTGGTTACGTTGTTTGCCGAGCGGGCCAGCAGCAAGGGGCTCGACCTCGCCGCCTATGTGGCCCACGACGTTCCGGAGGTGATCACTGGCGACCCTGTCCGCCTGACCCAGGTTATGAGCAATCTGGTCAACAATGCCCTGAAGTTCACCGAGAAGGGCCACGTCCTGGTCTCGGTGAACTGCACCGATGGACAGCTTCGCCTTTGCGTGAGCGATACGGGAATCGGAATTCCCCCGGACAAGATCAGCACCATCTTCGCCGCCTTCTCACAAGCCGATCAGTCCACCACGCGGCGGTTCGGCGGCACCGGCCTCGGCCTCTCGATCTGCAAACGCATCGTCGATGCGATGCACGGGACGGTCGACGTGGACAGCACGGAGCAGCATGGGTCTACCTTCAGCGTCATGTTGCCACTCCCTGCCGCTCCGCCCCAGGCCTTGGAGCGCCCGAAACCGTCGCGTCCTGTTGCAGTCAGGCTGGCCGGAGACGCAACGTTGCGCAGCGCAACTCGAAGTCTGGCCTCGGCGGGCTTCGATATGGTCGCGGCCGTTTCGACGGATCCCCACGATCTCGTCGTGGACACGCGGGATCTCCTTGCTGGCACTCTCCCCAAAGCCGTCGGCCGGGTGGTTGGGGTTGCGGCAATCGGGGATCCGAGCGGCGCCGAAGCCCTGAGACTCGGGCTTGCCGATGTGCTGTTGCGGCGCCCGATCGTGCAGGCGGAGTGGCGCGACGTTATCGCCCGGCTTGGTGCCGGCCTTCCCTTCGCGCCCGAGGTGAGCGCCGCCGCGCCGCAGCCTGAACCTTTGGCTGCCGGAACACTGAGGGGCATTCACGTTCTCGTGGCGGACGACAGCGCCGTCAATCGCGAGGTTGCCTGTGAAGCATTGGCGCGTCTCGACGTGAGCGCCGAAGCCGTCGACGGAGGTTACATGGCCCTCGAAGCTATCCGATCCCGCCGGTTTGACCTCGTTCTCATGGACGGCAGCATGCCGGATCTCGACGGCTACGAGACTACGTGTATCTTGCGTCAAGAGGAGGCTCGGACCGGCGGTCCCCATCTTCCCGTGGTTGCTTTGACGGCTCACGTGGTCGGCGCGGCCGCCGACAAATGGCGCGAGGCCGGCATGGACGACGTGCTTCACAAGCCTTTCACGGTCGCCAAGCTCGCCGATGTGCTTCACCGAACTCTTGGCCCTGCGCGGCTCGGCCTCGAGCGCGGGAGCAAGTTGCACCAGGAGGTTCCCGAGTCGGAAAGCGATGTCGCGGACAACGCTTCCGACCTCCTCGATGGTGACACGCTCGCGGGCATCGAAGACCTGGCGGAGTTCGGGGGCGGGGGTGAGTTTCTGAACCGCATCCTGCGGATGTTTGCCGAAGGTGTCCCTCCAGCCTTCAGCGAACTGCGGGAAGCAGCCGCGCGGAAAGACGCGGGCGCAGTCACGTCCGCGGCGCACAAGCTGAAATCCATGAGCCTGAACGTCGGTGCTCTTCGTCTCGCCATGAGGCTGGCCCGAATTGAGTCCCGTGCGCTCGACAACAAGCTCGTACCGAACCGAGAGTGCATCGATCAGGCAGAACTCTGTTTTGCCGAGACGAATGCGGCGCTCCAGTTTCGTGCCTCACAACCCAGGACGGGGGTCGTTGCTGCCTGAGGATAAGGGCAGCAACCTTCGATTAAGTATTCCTGAGCTGTTTTGTGCAGCCTGTTGCGCGCGCCGGGTCGGCTTAAAGCTCCCTTCAGACTCCTCGTCCAGCATGAGCATCGGAACCATGCGGGTTGGGACGGAGATGCGCGGTCGAGATCGGACAACTAATGCAGGGCGCCCTCCGGGCGCTTTACAGCGGCTTGCCGGTGACCGACGCGGGGTGGCCGCTGTGGAATTCGGCATCCTCGGCCTGGTGTTCACCATGATCGTCTGCTTCATCATGGACCTGGGCCTGACCCTGATCATGCAGGTCTCGCTGGACCAGGCAACGCGGGTCGCGTCGCGACTGATTCGGACAGGCAGCGTTCAGTCTGGCGGCGGCCTGCCAGGACCCTTTGAAGATGCCCTCTGCTCTAAGCTCAAAACGCTGATGAGCTGCCCCGCAGTCAAGTACAACGTCGTGTCAGCAGATATTTTTGCGAACATTTCCACAACAGTTAAGGCAGACAACAACAATCAGATGACCGACACCCACTTTGTACCTGGGAAAGCCGGACAGGACGTGGTGGTTCAGGTGGCATATACACGCACTCTGTACTTCCCGATCTTTAGGGATATGATTGGGGTCAACGGAACGCTGCTGATGGTGTCGACAGTCGCTTTTCAGAACGAGCCTTTCTGATGCGTCCGTGCGCGCAATATCTCAGGAATCAGAGCGGGGTCGTTGCGATCGAGTTTGCGATGGTGGTTCCGGTGGTGCTTGTCATACTTTTCGGCGGTTACGAGGCGACCCGCATGGCCCGCGCCTCGATGCGGCTCAACGATGCCGCACAGACCCTCGCTGATCTCGTGGCTCAGCAAGTCAGCACAGACACCGCCAAAACCGCCAACTTCTGCCGAGGCGGCGGCATCGTCATGAGCCCTTTCACCTCGGCCGGCCTCAAGGCCACGGTGGCCAGCGTGACCCGTTACGACTCCGGCGTGGCGGTCGACTGGCAGGACGCAACATGCGGCAGCGGCAGTTCCATTGCCTCCGCGGAAACACTCGCGGACCCTTATCTCGGCGCCGTCAAGGATAGTGTGATCCTCGTCCAGGCTGTCTATTCGTACAAGCCAGTGGTCAACATGTTCTTATCCAGCGTAGCGCTAACTCGGACCGCTTACGCTCGGCCGCGAACTGGCAAGTTAGTGGCGCACTACTGAGGCGACGGCACGCCAAGGTGCCGGGATTTCGGGACAAGATGAGTTCGGCCGAGACCTCTGCTCGGTTCACGTCCCGGGCGGTGGCTGCGCGGTGGTCATCGATGGATCGCGGTAGGGTTGGGTTGCGACATCAACCCGAACGAGGACCCACCGATGACCGATGACATGATGAACCTGCGGGACTTGGCACGTGAGAGCGACCAGGAACGCGATGAACCTGAAAGTCGCAGCTCGGCGCAGAACGCTTTGGGGCAGGCGGTAGGGGCTGCTTCAACGCCTTCCCCGACCTGCGTCGCAGGACGGGGTTCCAGGCCTTCTCGGCACAAGCTCCGCGCAGGCTGATGACACGGGCTCCGAGTTATCACACGGGACTGGGTGTCACGCTCGGCGCAGGGTCGTGGCGAGCCTGAGGAAAGTCTTCATCAGGGTCAGGGCGGCCGCCACCGAGGCCGAAACGTTGCCCGACACCTTGGACATCCCGCCGACGCGGTTGCGGCAACCGACCGGAACCTCGACGATGCGGAGCTTGCGGGCGGCCGCCCGCATCTGCATCTCGAGGTTCCAGCCGTAGGTGGTCTCGCGCATGCCGAGCCGGTCCAGTGCGGTCTTCGCGATCGCCCGGAACGGCGCCATGTCGGTGTAGCGCACCCCGTAGGCCGCGAACATCAGGAGCCCGGCGAGCCGCCCCGCCACGACCTGCTGGGGCGTGAGGCTGCCGGGCTCGCGCTCCCCCCGCAACCGCGACCCGATGACGAAATCCGCCTCGCCCCGCATCACCGGCCCGACGATAGCGGGCGCGTA
>JAABUT010001662.1_pt1 | contig 24508 bp, 24 predicted proteins | sample 5559281 | NCBI WGS metagenome assembly JAABUT01 (sample SAMN10711880, study PRJNA513359) | rock metagenome | isolation source: Antarctica rocks | place: Antarctica: Victoria Land, Ricker Hills nord | collected 2016-01-04
GTGCACCCCTCACACTGACTCTTCCCTTCTTGTGTGGGCGCCGCGCGGGGTGGGCGCTGCGGGGCCAAACTCGGCGCCGTTGAAAAGTGTGCCATTGACGAATGGCACATTCGGTGGTGCACTGCTTTCATGCGTACGGGAACATCCCTCCCGGCCCTGCGCCGAGCAGCCGGCTTCCTACGCGAAGCGGTGCCTGCCGCTCGCCCCGCCGCAGTACGGAGGACCGCATGATCGGTTTCGGCACGAAGCGCAGCCACGACTCGAAGGCCGTCGTCACCGGCGCCGGCAGCGGCATCGGTGCCGCCTTCGCGCTCGAGCTCGCCGATCGCGGCGGCAGCGTCGTCTGCAGCGACATCGACGAGACCAGCGCCCAGCGCACCGTTGACGCGATCACCGACCAGGGCGGCAAGGCAGTCGCGATCCGCTGCGACGTCGCCGCAGAATCCGACGTCCGCGCCCTCGCAGACGAGGCCCGCGGCTGGTTCGGCGCGCCCCCCACCCTCGTCATCAACAACGCCGGCGTCGGCGCCGGCGGCGGCCGGGTCGGCTCGACGTCGCTCGAGGACTGGAAGTGGACCCTCGACATCAACCTCTGGGGCCCGATCCACGGCTGTCACGTCTTCACGCCGATCCTGCGCGAGGCCGGCTACGGCGGCATCATCAACGTCGCGTCGGCGGCCAGCTTCGGCGCCGCACCCACGATGGCCCCGTACAACGTCAGCAAGGCCGGCGTCCTGTCGCTGTCCGAGACCCTCGCCGCCGAACTGAGCGGCACGGGCGTGCACGTCAGCGTGCTGTGCCCGACATTCGTCAAGACCAACATCCTGAACTCCGAGCGGATCGACAAGCGCTCGTCCGAACTCGGCGCCGCACTGATGCGATTCGGCATGTCCCCGGCCCGCGTTGCTCGCACGTGCCTGGACACCCACGACCGCGGCGGCCTCTACTGCATGCCGCAGATCGACGCCAAGATCGGCTGGCGGATCAAGCGGCACGCCCCGAACGCCTACACCCGCGTCGTCGGTCTGGCCGGCCGCGTCGGCCCGCTACGCACCACCGAGGGAGATTGATCATGGCAATGGATCTGGCCGCGATGCTCGACAAGATCAAGGACAGGCAGTGGGCGCTGGCCGACATCGACTGGGACGCCCCCGGCGCCGAGACGATCAGCGAGCAGTTCCGGCCCAAGCTCAAGTCGTTCATGGCCGATCTGTGCTGGATCGAAAATGTCGGCGCGCGTGGCTTCGCGGCGATGGCCAAGAAGACCGACGACTCCACGCTGGCCGAGATCTACCGGTACTTCCACGCCGAGGAGCAGCGCCACGCGAACGCCGAACTTGCGCTGATGAAGCGGTGGGACATGATCGACGAGGACGAGCTGCCCGAACCCAGCGTGCAGATCCGGCTGGCCATCGAATGGCTCGACAAGTATGCCGACGATATGCCGCTGAGCGTACTGGGCACGGTCATCCCCATGCTCGAGGTCGCGCTCGACGGCGCGCTGTTGAAGTTCCTGCTCGACGAGGTCACCGACCCCGTCTGCCAGCAGGTCTTCGAAAAGATCAACTCCGACGAGTCGCGGCACATCGCCGTCGACTTCGAGGTGTTGAACATGCTCGGGCACGCGAAGGCCCGCAAGCTGGCGATCGACTTCGTCGGCAACGTCGCCAGTCCCGGTCTGATCGTCGGGGCGATCATGTACATCCCGCTGCTCAACCGGATGCGCAACAACATCGTCGAAATGGGCTTCGAACCCGAGCGGTTGTACACAGCCATGAATCGGTTCAAGAAGCTCGGCGAACGCGGCGAAGCGACCAAGCGGGTGCCGCTCTATCAGGTGGTCAAGTGGCACGCCGGCATGGTGGTCAACCCGCAACATCCGTACCACCTGCTCGCCAACCGGATGGTGTGGCTGTCCGAGCGCTACCCGCGGACGTTGCTGCGTCCGATCCCGTCCTGGTTCCGCGAACTCACCTACGAGCCCGCCGCATGAGCGCCCCGACTACGCACCGCGCCCGGCCGGCCCGGACCCGAGAGCACACCTACTCGACGCTGATCATCGGCGCGGGCTTCAGCGGGCTGGGCACGGCGATCAAGCTCGCCGAGGCCGGCGTCGACGACTTCGTGATCCTCGAGCGGGGCGAGCGCGTCGGCGGCACCTGGCGCGACAACACCTACCCGGGCGCGGCATGCGACATCCCGTCGCTGCTGTACTCGTTCTCGTTCGTGCAGAACCCGAACTGGTCGCGCGCCTACTCACCCAGCGACGAGATCTGCCGGCACATCGAAGATCTCGCCGAACGGTTCGACCTCACCCGCCGGATCCTGTTCGACACGAACGTCGAGGGCCTGTCCTTCGACCAGCGCGAGGGGGTATGGACGGCCACCACGACGGGGGGCGGTGCCGTCCGCGCGCGGACCGTGGTGGCGGCGTCCGGACCGTTGGCCGACTCCAGCTTTCCGAAGATGCGGGGCCTGGACACCTTCCAGGGCAGGAAGATCCTGAGCTCGAAGTGGGACCACGACTACGACCTGACCGGAACGCGGGTGGCCGTCATCGGCACCGGTGCGAGCGCCGTCCAGATCATCCCGGAGCTGGTCAAGACCGCCGCGGCGGTGAAGGTATTCCAGCGCACGCCGGGCTGGGTCATGCCGCGCGTCGATGTCGCGACCCCGAAGGCCGCACAGGCGCTGTTCGCCAAGGTGCCGGCCACCCAGGCGATGGCGCGTAAGGCGCTGTTTCTCGGCCACGAGGTGATGGCCACCGGGCTGGTGTGGGATTCGCCGGTGACCACCCTGCTCGCGAGAGTCGCCAAGGCGCACCTGAACCACCAGGTCCGCGACCCGTGGCTACGCCGGCAGTTGACCCCGGATTTCCGACCCGGCTGCAAGCGGATGCTGATGTCCAGCGACTACTACCCCGCGCTGCAGGCCGACAACTGCAAGCTGATCACCTGGCCGATCGCGACCCTCAGCCCCGCTGGCATCCGAACCAGCGACGGCATCGAACATCAAGTCGACGCGATCGTGTTCGCGACGGGATACGACGTCCACCTCTACGGGGCGCCCTACCCGGTGACGGGCATCGGCGGCCGCTCGCTGAACGCGGAGTGGGCCAAGGGCGCGCAGGCGTACAAGAGCGCGAGCGCCCACGGCTACCCGAACCTGTTCTTCACCACCGGACCGAACTCCGGCCCGGGGCACAACTCGCTGCTGGTGTATCTCGAGGGACAGATCGACTACGCCGTCCAGGGCATCAGAGCGATCCTGGACAAGGATCTGCGGTACCTGGACGTGCGCGCCGACGTCCAACGTCGCTACAACACGCGCATCCAGAAGCGGCTCAAACGCACGACCTGGATGACCGGCTGCACGAGCTGGTATCTCACCAAGGACGGCTTCAACGCCTCGATGTATCCCGGCTTCGCGACCCAGTACCTTCGCCAGATGCACCAGTTCCGCGCCGCCGACTACAACGTGGTCGAGCGGATGGCGGCGGACACTGCGGCGCGTCGCGGTGCGGTGGCCTGAGGACGTGACGGACTGATGGCCACGTCACCCCAACCGCTCGAGGCCCTGCTCGAGGCGCTGCTCGAGCGCCCCGGGCAGGTCGCGCGCAACCCCAGGGCAGCCATCGAAGCGGGCATTGCGCAGCTGCGGCGGGTCCGGCACCCGGAGCCGCGCGGTGGCGACGCGAAGCGCAACCAGGCCGAGTACCGCATCGACGATCTCGCGCGGATAGCCGGCATGACGACTCGCAACGTTCGCGCCTATCAGGACCGCGGACTGCTGCCGCCACCGCGGCGCTCGGGCCGGGTCGCGCTGTACAACGAGTCGCACGTCTCGCGACTGCGGCTCATCGGATCGATGCTCGAGCGCGGGTACACGACCGCGCACATCTCCGAGATGCTCGGCGCATGGGAGCGCGGCAAGGATCTCGCCGAGGTGCTCGGCGTGGAGGAAGAGCTGATCAGGCCGTGGGGCGATGACCAGCCGCAGACGATGCCGATGAAAGAGGCCCGCGCTCTCGCCGGCGACAAGGCGGCCTGGGACCGCCTGGTGTCGATGGGCATGGCCAAGGTGCAGGGCCAGAAGGTGCTGGTGACCCGGCCGAAGCTGCTGGCCGGTTTCGCCGAGATGCGCCGGCGCGGCATGCCGATGGACACCGTCCTCGACCTGCACGAGCACGTCCAAGGCCCCATCGACGACGTCGCCGGCCAGCTGGTGATCACTGCCGCACGGCACTTCGCCACGGTGAAGGGCCCGAACTGGGTGCCTGACGCCGACGAGCTCGGCGACCTCACCGAAGAGCTGTCCCGCTTCCGCGAGTTGGCGGTGTCGTCGGTGATGGGGACGCTGGCGAACTCGATGGAGAAAGCGGTCGAGAACGTGCTCGGCGCCTACCTGGCCCACCTGGCCGGCCAACCCGAAGACGGGGCGGAGCAGAACGCCGGCTGACCCCGCGGGCACAGGCGTGGCGGGCGCGCGGGTCAGGCCTTGGCGGCCTTGCGTACGTTGACGGCAGGCAGCACCTTGTCGCCGTAGGCGACCAGCGTCTCGGACTTCGCGTCGTGCTGGAGGTAGACCGCGAACTGGTCGACGCCGAGCCCCGCTAGCTCCTGCAGCCGCGCGATCTGCGTCTCGACGGGCCCGATGAGGCAGAACCGGTCGATCACCTCGTCCGGCACGAAGTCGGTGTGCGTGTTGCCCGCCCTGCCGTGCGAGTTGTAGTCGTAGCCCTCGCGCCCGGCGATGTAGTCGCTCAGCGCAGCCGGAACGGCGGCCGCACCCGTCGCGTCTGCAGCCCCGTAACGCTTCACGATGTCCGCGACGTGGTTGCCGACCATGCCGCCGAACCAACGGCACTGGTCGCGCCCGTGCGCCAGCCCCGCATCGCTGCCATCGGTCACGTACGCCGGCGCGGCCACGCAGATCGTCACCGCGGACGGGTCGCGGCCGGCGTCGGCCGCGGCCTTGCGCACGGCGGCGATCGACCACTCGGTGATCGTCGGGTCGGCGAGCTGCAGGATGAACCCGTCGGCGACCTCGCCGGCGAGCGCGAGCGCCTTCGGGCCGTACGCCGCCATCCAGATCGGCAATTGCGAGCCCACCGACCACGGGAACTGCAGTTGGTTTCCCTTGTACGTAGCCTTCTCGCCGTTCGCCAGCGCACGGATGACAGAGATCGACTCGCGCAGCGTCGCCAACGTCACCGGCTTGCCGTTGATCACCCGCACCGCCGAGTCGCCGCGCCCGATGCCGCAGATCGTGCGGTTGCCGAACATCTCGTTCAGCGTGGCGAACAGCGACGCCGTCACCGTCCAGTCTCGGGTGGCCGGGTTGGTGACCATCGGCCCGACGATCAACTTCCGGGTGTTCGCGAGGATCTGGCTGTAGATGACGTAGGGCTCCTGCCAGAGCAGGTGCGAGTCGAAGGTCCATACGTGGCTGAAGCCGAGGATCTCTGCCTGCCGGGCAAGCTCCACGACTCGCGCGGCCGGCGGGTCGTTCTGCAGGACGATTCCGAAATCCACTGTCAGTCCCGCCTAGATGAGGTTCTGCGACAGGCTGCGCTTCACGAACCGCCCATGGCCCTTCGTCCCGACGTAGCCGGTGTCGTCCTTGATCACGACCCCGCGGGACAGCACGACGTCGACGTGCCCGTCGATCTCGCGCCCCTCCCACGCCGAGTAGTCCATGTTCATGTGATGCGTCCGGCCCTCGCCGATCCCTATGGACGTGTGCCCGTTCGGGTCGTAGACGACGATGTCGGCGTCTGCGCCCGGCACGAGGACGCCTTTCTTGCCGTAGAGGCCGAACATCCGCGCCGGCGTCGTGCAGCACACCTCGACCCAGCGTTCCTTGGAGATGCGGCCGTCGTGCACGCCTTGGTAGAGCAGGTCCATCCGGTGCTCGACAGAGCCGATGCCGTTCGGGATCTTCGAGAAGTTGCCGACGCCCATGTCCTTCTGGTCCTTCATGCAGAACGGGCAGTGATCCGTGCTCACGCTCGTCACATCGCCGGTACGGATGTAGCGCCACAGCTCGTCCTGGTGACCCTCGGCACGCGATCGCAGCGGGGTCGAGCAGACCCATTTCGCGCCCTCGAAGCCAGGCGCCCCCAGGTTGTCCTCCAGCGACAGGTAGAGGTACTGCGGGCACGTCTCACCGAACACGTTCTGCCCGGCGTCGCGCGCCTCGGCAATCCGTGCGAGCGCCTGCTTGGCCGACACGTGCACGACGTAGAGCGGCGCGCCGGTCATGTCAGCAAGCAGCACCGCACGGTGCGTCGCCTCCTGTTCGGTCTGCCACGGCCGGGTGACGCCGTGGAAATAGGGGTCGGTGTCGCCGCGCTCAAGGGCCTGCTGCACGAGCACGTCGATGGCGGAGCCGTTCTCGGCGTGCATCATGATCAGCCCACCGTTGCCGGCGGCGGACTGCATTGCGCGCACGATCTGCCCGTCCGAGCTCAGGAAGACGCCTGGGTAGGCCATGAACAGCTTGAAGCTGGTGATGCCCTCGTCGATCAGCTCGTCCATCGCCTTGAGCGACTCGTCGTCGACCTCGCCGATGATCTGGTGGAAGGCGTAGTCGACAGCGCAATTCCCGTCGGCCTTCTCGTGCCACAGGGCAACCTGGTCCTGCACCTTCTGGCCGTGCTGCTGCACGACGAAGTCGACGATTGTGGTGGTGCCGCCCCAGGCCGCAGCGCGGGTGCCGGTCTCGAAGGTGTCCGAAGCCTGCGTGCCGCCGAAGGGCATCTCCATGTGCGTGTGCCCGTCGATGCCGCCGGGGATGACGTACTTGCCGGTCGCGTCGATCACCGCGTCCGCGGTGATCTCACCGAGCGCGTTCGAGTCGGGCGCGACGAGCGCCGCGATCGTCTCGCCGTCGACGAGCACGTCGTGGCGCGACGAACCGGTCGGCGAAACGACGGTGCCACCGGTGATGAGCGTCGTCATATGAGCGGAACTCCTTATGGCGCAGTGGTTTTCGTGTAGGACTCGGGGCGGCGATCGCGGTAGAACTGCCAGTCGTTGCGGGTGGTGGTGATGTCGTCGAAGTCGAGGTCGCGGATGACGACCTCCTCCCGATCGGTGGACGCGACGTCGCCTACGTAGTTGCCGCGCGGGTCGACGAAGTAGCTCTTGCCGTAGAACTGCACGGCGTCCTCACCGAACTCCTCGTACTCGCGACCGATGCGGTTGTTCGCGGCGATGAAGTACTGGTTCGCAGCGGCGGCGGCCGGCTGCTCGAGCTCCCACAACCGGTTCGACAAGCCCGGCTTGGTGGCCGACGGGTTGAACACGAGCTGCGCGTTGTTCAACCCGAGTTCGCGCCAACCCTCGGGGAAGTGCCGGTCGTAACAGATGTAGACGCCGACGCGCCCCACCGCCGTCTGGAACACGGGGTAGCCCAGGTTGCCCGGACGGAAATAGAACTTCTCCCAGAACTGCGGCAGGTTCGGGATGTGGTGCTTGCGGTACTTGCCCAGCAGTGAGCCGTCTGCGTCGATCACCGCGGCGGTGTTGTAGTACTCGCCCTCGTTCTCCACCTCGTAGATCGGCAGAACGACGACCATGTTCAGTTCCTTGGCCAGGGCCTGGAACCGTTCGGTCGTCGGGCCAGGAATCGACTCGACGTAGGAGTAGTACTTCTGGTCCTGGATGATCCCGAAGTAGGGGCCGTAGAACAGCTCCTGGAAGCCGATGATCTGCGCTCCGGCGGCGGCGGCGTCGTGCATCAGCTCCTCGTGCCGTTTGATCATCGTCTCCTTGTCGCCGGTCCATTCGACCTGCGTGAGGGCAGCGCGTACGACGGTCATGGTCAGCCTCCTGAGGTGTACGAATCGGCGGCGCCGAGTGCTTCGTCGAGGATCGCCAGGCCCTCGCGGACCTCCTGCTCGGTGGCGGTGCAGGGCGGCACGACGTGGGTGCGGTTGAAATGCGTCATCGGCCAGAGCCCCCGCTGCTTGCACGCCGCCGCGAACTCGGTCATCGGCTTCGCGTCAGAACCTGATGCGTTGTACGGGACGAGCGGTTCGCGGGTGGCCTTGTCGCGCACCAGCTCCACAGCCCAGAACACGCCGAGCCCCCGTACTTCACCGACGCACGGGTGCCGATCGGCGATCTTCGCCAGTTCCGGGCCGATGACGTCGGTGCCGAGGCGCCGCGCATTCTCGATGATGCCTTCGTCCTTGAAGATGTTGATCGACGCGACGGCACTCGCACAGGCCAGCGGGTGGCCGGAGTACGTCAGGCCGCCGGGATAAACGCGCTGGTCGAACGTCTCGGCGATCGCGTCGTTGATGAGCACGCCGCCGAGCGGGAGGTAACCGGAGTTCACGCCCTTCGCGAAGGCGATCAGGTCCGGCGTCACGTCCCAGTGGTCAACGGCGAACCACTCGCCGCAGCGCCCGAAGCCGGCCATCACCTCGTCGCAGATCATCACGATGCCGAACTCGTCGCAGATCGCGCGCACGCCCTGCAAGTAGCCGGGCGGGGGCACGAGGACACCGTTCGTGCCGACAACAGTCTCGAGGATGATGGCCGCGATCGTCTGCGCGCCCTCGACCATGATCACGTCACGTACGTGCTGCAGGGCGCGCTCGGTCTCCTCCTGCGGTGAGGACGAGTGAAACGCCGAGCGGTACGGATAGGGGCCCCAGAAGTGGACGACGCCGGGCATGGCCGGCTCGGCACCCCAGCGGCGCGGATCGCCGGTCATCGAGATCGCCGCGGCCGTCGCTCCGTGATAGCTGCGGTAGGCGGCGAGCACCTTGTGCCGGCCGGTGTGCAGCTTCGCCATCCGCAACGCGTTCTCGGTCGCTTCGGCACCGCCGTTGGTGAAGAAGATGCGGTTGAGGTCGCCCGGCGCGAGCTCGCAGACCAGCCGCGCGGCCTCGCTGCGCGCATCGTTGGCGAAGGCGGGCGAGATCGTCGTCGCGCGCTGCGCGTATTCCTGGATGGCTGCGATCAGCTTGGGGTGCTGGTAGCCGATGTTGACGTTGACCAGCTGCGAGGAGAAATCGAGGTATCGCTTGCCCTCGTAGTCGGTGAAGTACGAACCTTCGGCCGCGGCGATCGGCAACGCGTCGATCAGTCCCTGCGCGGACCATGAGTGGAAGACGTGCGCCTTGTCCAGCGCCTTGACGGTCGCGCCATCGGTGGGGATTCCAGACAGCGGGTTCATGCTTGTCCTAACGGGTGCGGGGGAAGCCGAGGTCGACACTGGAGGTGGCGGGGTCCGGCCAGCGGGAGGTCACGACCTTGCCGCGCGTGTAGAAGTTGATGCCCTCCGGCCCGTACATGTGGGTGTCGCCGAACAGCGAGCCCTTCCAGCCCCCGAACGAGTAGTAGGCGACCGGGACCGGGATGGGCACGTTGATGCCCACCATGCCTACCTCGACGTCGAACTGGAACTGCCGGGCCGCGCCGCCGTCGCGGGTGAAGATCGCGGTGCCGTTGGCGAACTCGTTCGAGTTGATCAGCTCGAGCGCGTCGTCGTAGGTGTCGCTGCGCACCACCGACAGCACCGGCCCGAAGATCTCGTCGGTGTAGACCGACATGTCCCGCGTGACATTGTCGAGCAGCGTGGTGCCCAGGAAGAACCCGTCGGACGGGACGTCGGCCTCGCGTCCGTCGACCACCACCGTGGCGCCCGAATCGGCGCCGGCCCCGATGTAGCCGGCCACCTTGTCGCGGTGCTCGGCCGTGATCAGCGGGCCCATGTCCGTGTCGGGGTCCGCACCGTCGCCGATGCGGAGCTTGGGCAGCCGCGCGGCGATCGCGTCGACGAGCCGATCCCCGGCGTCGCCGACCGTCACCGCCACCGAGATCGCCATGCAGCGCTCCCCCGCCGCACCGTAGGCGGCCGAGACGGCGGCGTCCGCGGCGAGGTCGATATCGGCGTCGGGCAGCACCAGCATGTGGTTCTTCGCGCCGCCGAGCGCCTGCACGCGCTTGCCGTGTGCGGTGCCCGTCTCGTAGATGTAGCGCGCGATCGGCGTCGAGCCGACGAAGCTCACCGCGGCGATGTCCGGGTGCGTGAGGATCGCGTCGACGGCTTCCTTGTCGCCGTGCACGACGGTGAACACGCCGTCGGGCAGGCCTGCCTTCTGCCAGGTCTCGGCGAGCCACAGCGCAGCCGACGGATCCTTCTCCGACGGCTTGAGGATGAACGCGTTGCCGCACGCGATCGCGTTGGCGCACATCCACAACGGCACCATCGCCGGGAAGTTGAACGGCGTGATACCGGCGACGACGCCGAGCGGCTGGCGGATCGAGTAGACGTCCACGCCCGTCCCGGCCTGCTCGCTGAATCCGCCCTTGAGCAGCTGCGGGACGCCGGCCGCGAATTCCACGTTCTCCAGGGCGCGGGCAATCTCACCGTGCGCGTCGGAAAGCACCTTGCCGTGCTCGGCGGTGACGATCTTGGCGAGTTCGTCGGCGTCGGCGTGCAGCAGCTCGCGGAACGCGAACAGCACGGCGCTGCGTCGCGACAGGGACGCCGAACGCCACTGCTTCGCCGCCTCCGTCGCGCTGGCGACGGCGCGGGCGACCTCGGCCTTACTAGCGAGATCGACGTCGGCGCTGTGCAGTCCGGTGGCGGGATTGAACACCTTCGCGGTGCGGCCGGACGTGCCCGCGACCGGCGTTGCGTCGATCCAGTGGTTGATGCGGGTGACCATCACCCCACGCTAGCTCTGCGAGGTTGCGCCCGTCACCCCCCGCGCGACGCGCCCACAGATCGGCGTGGGTGGTGACTGCGGCGCGACTGTGTGTGACGATCCCGTTTTCCGACGTGAGGAGGCAGGGCATGTCGATGTTCAGCTGGAAGCTCGTGCACGGCGGCCGCACGCCGCCCCCCGGTGAGGTCGTGCGCCCGGACGAACGATTGTCTGCGCCGCGCATGGTCGGGCTCGGCGCGCAGCACGTCGTCGCGATGTTCGGCGCCACCTTCGTCTTCCCGGCGATCATGGGGCTCAACCCGAACCTCGCGGTGCTGATGTCCGGCGTCGCGACCATCCTGTTCCTGCTCATCGTCAAGAACCGGGTCCCCAGCTACGTCGGCACGTCGGCGTCGTTCGTGGCGGCGGTCGCGGCGATCCGCGCGCAAGGCGGCGACTCGGCCGACGTCACCGGCGCGATCCTGATCGCGGGCGTCATTCTCGCGCTCATCGGAGTTGTCGTGCACTTCGGTGGGGCGCGAGTCATCCGAGCCGTCCTGCCCCCCGTGGTCACCGGCGCGGTGGTGATGCTGATCGGGTTCAACCTGGCACGGGTCGCGACGATCACGTACTTCCCGGCCGAGCAATGGATCGGCCTGCTGACGGCCGGGTTCGTCATCTTCGTGTCGGTGCTGCTGCGCGGATTTGTCGCGCGCATCGCGATCTTCCTTGCATTGATCTTCGGTTACCTGATGTCGTGGCTGGCCGATCAGTTCAACCAAGTTCCCAAGTGCGACGCCGCCGGTAAGCACTGCATGATGGTCGATCGCATCGACTGGTCCGGCGTGCAGGACGCGGCGTGGATCGGGGTGCCGAAGACGATCACGAGCCCGACGTTCGGCGAGCTCACCGGACCGCACCTGCCGACGTTCAATGCGACGTTCATCCTGCTCGTCATCCCGTCGGTGATCGCGTTGCTGGCCGAGAACTCCGGGCACGTCAAGGCGGTGTCGGAGATGACCGGCCAGGACCTCGACCCGTACCTAGGCCGGGCGTTCATCGGCGACGGCGCCGGCACCGCCATCGCCAGCTTCGTCGGCGGCTCCCCCACGACGACGTACGCGGAGAACATCGGGGTCATGGCGGCGACACGCATCTACTCGACGCTGGCGTACTACATCGCGGCGGCGGTGGCGATCCTGTTCGGGTTCTGCCCCAAGTTCGGCGCGGTCGTGGCCGCAACGCCGGGTGGTGTGCTCGGCGGGATCACGCTGGTGCTCTACGGGATGATCGGACTGCTCGGCGCGAAGATCTGGATCGAGAACAGGGTGGACTTCGCCAACCCGATCAACCTCGTTCCGCTCGGCGCGGGGATCATCGCGGGCATCGGCGACCTCGCGATCAAGTTCACAAAGAACTTCTCCGTCACCGGTATCGCTGCGGGCACGCTGATCGTGCTGATCGGCTATCACCTGTGCCGGTGGCTGGCGCCACGTCACCTGCGCGATCAGCTCGACAACACTGCACCGGCGACCCCGGAGCTGCGGAAGTGATCGGGATCGGGCAGTCCCAGGCACCCGGTTCCCCGGTCAACGGCCGGGGGCGCCGATGACGACGGTGGCGTAGAGCTCGGCGGACTGGGCCACCCTCGCGATGAGACCGCTGCGTTCGAAGACGTCGACGGCCAGCGGGGCCTGCTCCTCGCCGGTCTCGATGAGCAGGTGACCGCCCTGCACCAGCCAGTGCTGCGCGCCGGCGACAATGCGGCGGGCGACGTCCAGCCCGTCGGCGCCCCCGTCCAGGGCGAAGCGGGCTTCGTGGTCGCGGGCTTCGGGCGGCATGAGCGCGACCGCGTCGGTGGGCACGTAGGGGACATTGGCGACGAGCACGTCGATCGCATGGTGCAACGTCGCCGGTAGCGGGTCGTAGAGGTCGCCCTCGTACACGGGGCACTCGGGCGGCAGGTTGCGACGAGCGCACCGCACGGCGGCGGGATCGAGCTCGGCCGCGACGAGCTGCACCACGTCGAGATCGGCGGCGACGAGCGCGGCGATCGCACCGGAGCCACAGCACAGATCGAGCACCACCGGTGCGCGGCCGGTGATCGCGCGCGCCAGCTCGATCGCCTGCCGGGCAAGGAATTCGGTACGCCGGCGCGGCACGAACACGCCGTCGGCGACCTCGATGCGCAGGCCGGCGAATTCAGCCCAGCCGAGAATGTGCTCGAGCGGCACACCGGAGGTGCGTCGATCGACCAGCACGTCCAGTGCGGCGCCGTCGGCCGCGGCAGCTGCGAGCAGCCGCGCCTCGTCCTCGGCGAACACGCACCCGGCCGCCCGCAACCGCGCGATCACCTCGGCCGGTCCGGCGTCGTGCATCCAGCTCCTCGGGGACAGGCGACGATCAGTCGCGTTCTCAGGCGTGATCATGCTCGGTTGGGCGCCACAACGCCCATTCGGCCATGATCACGACCGAGAGCGGGTCGCAAGCCGGGGCATACCACAGATCCACAGGAGGACTAATGTGGCGCCCGTGAGCGGGCCGGACGAGTCGCCGATCGGCCTGGCCGGCCGGATAGTCACGGCCACCCGCGGACTCGACGGTCCCGGCGAGGTCGAACTGCGCATCCGCGGCGGCACCGAGCTGTTCCTCGCCCGCTCCGCCGACCCGCTCCCGCGCGGCCAGGCCGTTATCGTGCTGTCCACTCTCGGTCCACGCACCGTCGTCGTCTCGCCCTGGGCCGACCCGGTTGATTCACTGCTGCAGTTATGACGCGAGGAGGACGAGGCAATGCTCGGATACCAGGTCCCGGAACCCGACCAGGCCATGCTCATCTCGGGCGGCAAGGGCGCGAACGGGGCACCGTTTCGCGTCGTCACCGGCCACGGCGCGTTCGTCCTGCCCTTCTTCCGCAAGGCACGTTTCCTCAGCCTGTCGATGGCCGAGGCCGAGGTGACCGAAGCGTGCGTCACGCGGCAGGGCATCTCGCTCAATGTGCGCGCCGTCATCGCATTCAAGGTGGGTAACGACAACGAGAGCATCGTCAATGCCGGGCAGCGTTTCCTGTCCGATCAGAGCCAGATGTCGGTACTCGTCGGGCGCATCTTCGCCGGTCACCTACGCTCCATCGTCGGCTCGATGACGGTCGAGGAGATCGTCACTGAGCGCCAGCGTCTCGCCGAGGGAGTCCTGGACGGCTCGAAGGACGAGATGGCGAAGATCGGCCTGACCGTCGACGCATTCCAGATCCAGTCGATCGACGACATGAAGCTCGGCTACATCACGGCGATGGCCGCCCCGCACAATGCCGCCATTCAGCGGCAGGCACAGATCGCGCAGGCACAGGCCGACCAGGCTTCGGCCGAGGCCCAGCAGCAGTCGGCGCGCGCGCAGGCGCAATATGTCCGGGAGACGACCGTCGTCCAGGCACAGCTCGCCGCGGATGTCTCGGCGGCGAAGGCACAGGCCGACCAGAACGCCGCCGAAGCGACGCAGCAATCGGTCCGTGCGCAAGCGGAGTACGTCCGGCAGACCAACGTCGTCCAGGCCCAGTACGACTCCGAAGTTCAGGTCGCGAAGGCGAAGGCCAATCAGGCCGCAGCCGAGGCGGAGCAAGCATCGCAGCGCGCGCAGGCCGAGTTTGCACGGCACACCTCCGTCGTCAAGGCCAAGGCCAAGGCGGAGGTCGACCGGGCCGAATCGGAGGCCGCGCAGTCCGGGCCGCTGGCTCAGGCGACTGCTACCCGCGAGGTGCTCGCCGCCCAGACCGAACTAGCCGTGCGCAACGGTGACCTTCGCCAGCAGCAGCTCGTCGCCGAGGTCGTAAAGCCGGCCGAGGCCGAGGCCGAACGCATCCGTATCCTGGCCCAGGCCGAGGCGGAGAGAATACGAATCCAGTCCGAGGCCGCGGCGTCCAACAACCGGGTCTCGCTCGATCAGCTGCTGATCGAGCAGCTGCCGCAGATCGTTCGCGAGGCGGCGCAGGGTCTGTCCCGGGCCAACGTGACGGTGCTCAACGGATCCGAGGGTCTGGGGGAGATGGCGTCCGGTCTGGTCGGGCAGGGCATGGCGATCTTCGAGTCGATCCGGCACGGCGTCGGTGCACCGCCCGAGCGCGACAGTGACGACGAGCCGAGGTCCATCGAGCGCACCTGACGCTCGACGGCTGCCTCAGCGCAGGGCGGCGTCGACGATCGATCGGGCCCCGTCCTGGATCTGTGCCAAGTGCTCGGGCCCGCGAAACGACTCGGCGTAGAGCTTGTAAACGTCCTCGGTGCCCGACGGCCGCGCGGCGAACCAGCCGGATTCGCTGACCACCTTCAATCCGCCGATCTTGGCGTTGTTGCCGGGTGCCTTCGTCAGCTTCGCGACGATCTTCTCGCCGGCGAGTTCGTCAGCGCCGACCTGATCGGCAGACAGTTTGCCGAGCGCCGCTTTCTGCTGGCGGGTGGCGGGTGAGTCGATGCGCGCGTAGGCCGGATCGCCGTGCTCGCCGGTGAGTTCGCGGTAGATCGCCGACGGCGACTTGCCCGTCGTTGCCGTGATCTCCGAGGCCAGCAGGCACAGGATGATGCCGTCCTTGTCGGTCGTCCACACCGAGCCGTCGCGTTGCAGGAACGACGCTCCGGCACTCTCCTCGCCGCCGAACGCGACCGACCCGTCGAGCAGGCCGGGGACGAACCATTTGAACCCGACGGGCACTTCGAGCAGCGTGCGCGACAGGCTCGCCGCCACTTTGTCGATCATGGACGAGCTGACGAGTGTCTTACCGATCGCGGCGCCGGCCGGCCAGCGCGTCCGGTGCTCGAACAGGTAGCCGATCGCCACCGCGAGGAAGTGGTTCGGGTTCAGCAGCCCGCCGTCGGGGGTGACTATGCCGTGCCGGTCGGAGTCGGTGTCGTTGCCGGTCGCGATGTCGAACTCGCTGTGCCGGGCGATCAGCGAGGCCATCGCGTTCGGTGACGAGCAATCCATCCTGATCTTGCCGTCCCAGTCGAGCGTCATGAACGCGAACTGCGGGTCGACCTGGTCGTTGACGACGGTGAGGTCGAGGCTGTATCGGAAGCCGATCTCGCCCCAGTAGTCGACGCTCGCGCCGCCGAGCGGATCGGCGCCGATGCGCACGCCGGCCTCGCGGATCGCGTCGAGGTCGACGACCCTCGGCAGCGCCGCGACGTATTCGTCGAGGAAGTCGTAACGGCCGGTGGTGTCGGCTGCCAGCGCCTGCGCATGCGTAACCCTCCGCACGCCCTCGAGCCTGCCGGCGAGCAGCTCGTTGGCGCGATCCTGCACCCAACCGGTGATCTCGGTGCCCGCCGGGCCGCCGTCGGGCGGGTTGTACTTGAAGCCGCCGTCGCCCGGTGGATTGTGCGACGGCGTGACCACGACGCCGTCGGCGAGCCCGCTCCCGCGTCCTTCGTTGTGCTGGAGAATCGCGCGGGACACCGCAGGCGTCGGGGTGAACCGGTCATGCGAGTCGATAAGCACGGTGACGCCGTTGGCGGCGAACACCTCGAGGGCCGAGATCGTCGCCGGTGCGCTGAGCGCGTGCGTGTCCGCGCCCAGGAACAGCGGACCGTCGATGGCGTGGCTCGCGCGGTACTCGCAGATCGCCTGGCTCGTCGCGACGATGTGGTCCTCGTTGAACGTCGTGTTCAGCGCCGAGCCGCGGTGCCCGGACGTGCCGAAGCTGACGCGCTGCGCTTCGTCGGACGGGTCCGGGTGTTGGTCGAAGTAGGCGTGCTCCAGCGCTGCGACGTCGACCAGGTCTTCGGATGTCGCCCGCTGCCCGGCGCGTGGGCTGGTCATGCCTCGATCCTGCCCCCGAGTGTGCGGGTGGCCGAGCGGGGCCCCCTTCGGCGCGGAGCGGGTGACGGGAATCGAACCCGCACTGTCAGCTTGGGAAGCTGATGTTCTGCCATTGAACTACACCCGCGAACCCGCCAGATGCTACCCGAGAACCCCCAGTTTCCGGGCCTTTGGGTCGGCCGCCGCGGCGGCGGCCAGCGCAGCGTTCATCCGCGTGCTGTCCACGTGCTGTTAGCGGAGTAACCGAAGCGCCGGCGGCGGCCTGCTCGATCTCGAACGCCAGCGCGTCGGCGATGCGCCGGTCAGCGTCGCGGGTCGAGTGCTGATAGATCAGGGCGGCGCGCATCGTGCTGTGGCCCATCCTCTCCATCAGGTCACGCGTGGACGTGCCGGGTGTGCCGGCCGCCAGGGTGTTGCCAGTATGCCGCAGATCGTGCAGGTGCAGATGCGGCACGCCAACCGCAGCGCACACCTCATGCCACTTCACCGCCTTGTTGAAGTTGCTACGCCGCATCGGGCCGCCAGAGGGGCCGGTGAAGACCAGCGCTTCCGGGTGATCGGAGACGTACGTATCGAGGTGAGCGCGCAGCATCTCGACGACCGGCCCGGGCAGGCTGACCGGGCGCTTGCCAGCGGCCGACTTCGGCTCCCCGATCTCGAGCGACCCGTCGGACAGCTCCACGTAAGCGCGGCGGACCCTGACCGAACCGCCGTCCAGGTCGAGGTCGCAGCGGCGCAGCGCGGTGATCTCGCCCCACCGCAATGCGCTGAACGCCTTGACCGAAATGAACGCCGACCAGCGAGGTGGCACGAGCATCGCTAGCTGCTGGACCTGGGCGACAGTGAGGGTCGGCCGTTCGGCGGCCTTTTCATCCCCGCCTGAGCGAATCCGGCAGGGATTGCGTTCGATGATGTCGTCGTCGACGGCGGTGTTTAGGATCGCGCGCAGCAGCCGGTAGGACTTGGCCACCATGGTCTCGGACACACCTTGCTCGAGAAGGCCAGCGCGCCAGCGGCGCACCGCCAGCGGGTTCAGGTCGCCGAGCCTGATCGATCCCAGTTCGGGCTTTAGGTATCGGCCGAGCAGCCATCGGTATAGGTCGACGGTGCGTGGTCGGAGTCCGGGGCGTTCGGCGATCCACCGCTCCGAGTAGTCGAGGAACCGCATCTTCCCGAGGATGGGATCGCGCCAGCGCCCCTGGAGGAGCGAGCAGGATGTCACACGCCACGTTCGGCACGGCAGTTTCGGTGATGTCACCCTCGACAATGTGAGGGCCGAGATTGCTCCGGTAGGTCTCTACAGCCCAGTGCTCGTTGTCGATTGCCCAGACGACCCGGGCGCGACCGGATTGCTCGGCGCCGAGGTCCATCCCCCCGCATCCGGAGAACAGAGACACAGCGGCGTATCGCTGCGGCCGGCGGCCCATCAGCAGCCGTCCCGATGCGCGATGATCAAGGCAAGCTCGCAGTCCAGGGCGCGTGCTGCCCGCTCGAGGGCCTGCAAGCTGGTGCGCTGCTGGCCGCTTTCCATGCGCGCCACTGCTGACTGGGTAGTGCCGAGCCTTTGCGCGAGCTCGGTCTGGGTCAGTCCTGCTTCCAGGCGCAGCGTGCGCAGTCTCTGACCCACTCCGTCACAGGTACAGGCAAGATCAATCGGCGTCATGCGCCGCACGCTATATCGAGTGGGCGACAGTTTCGCGCAGCGGCGCGCTTCATGCGGCAACATCTTGAATACTGTTCTTGCTGCACGTTCTAGATACGGTATCTTGAAGGTATGGGTGCGAAGGCCGATCAGCGGCTGATTCCGACAGGCGTCTGTTGGTGCGGGTGCGGGGCTGACGTGAGTATCGGGGCGTTCTTCGCGCGCGGCCACGACAAGGTGGCCGAGGCGGCGCTTCTAGCCGCGGACTACGACGCGTCCGTGGCACGGTTGCTTGACCGGCACGGCTACGGCCCAGGCCACGCAGTAGTCGACGCCGCAGTCGCTTCCGGCGCCTGGGAGCGTTGCGCGGCCCGCGGATGCAGCTATGTCGGCGCGCCCACGAGTATCCGCGCCCACCGGCAGAAGGTGGGCCACTGATGGGACTGACGTACGACGAGACGATGGCATGGGGCGCGGCTCAGTACGCGGACGTGACGGGTGCGATGGGTGCCGACGGACTCCGTGCGGAGTTCACCCAGACCGGCGGGATGTGTGCGGCCATAGAGGCTGTCCTCGACGGCGGCTTCTACTTGCTCGTCACCGACGCTGAGGACACTCTGCCCTGGGACCGGAGTTCGCATCGCGGCTTGTGGGTCGGGCTGTACCCGCCGCACGAGTCAGACGAGCAGGGACCGACCCGGTGGGCCAGTGAGAGAAGAGCGGTGTCGAGGACCTACTTGGCTGCATCAAGCAGGCGCGACGGTCCGCCGTCACCTCGTAGCGCCGCCGCGACCGCAACAGGTTTGGCCACCGACTGCGTGACCGGAATGGTGTATTGCTGGCTGGGTTCAGCGTTGCCGCGTCAGCGGGCCGCGTCGTAGGCGTCCTGGACGGCCTGGGAGATCCGGCCGCGGCGGCCCGAACGAGCAGGCCGCGCCTGGAGTGCAGGAACGCTGGTAGCCCGCAACGTAGGGCCGACGCTCGACGACGGTCAGCCGCTGCAGATCCGCGAGGGCCTGGCCGGGGGTGTCGATGTGGTGGGGCGCCGCGGTGGGGGGTGGGGCCGGTGAGCTGGTCGACGAACTCGGTGTGACCGCCGCCGTGGTCGGCGAGTTGGTCACCTTGTTGTTTGGGGTGCTGCAGCTGGTCATTGCTGCCAGGACGGTGACCGCGGCGGCGGTCACCCTTGTAAGTCACCCTGCGCCTGGTCATGAGTGGGAGGCGGCCGCGAGCAGCGCCGCGGCGATGAGGAAGGGTCCCAGCGGGACGTGGGTGGCGCGGTTGGCTCGGCCGATCCCGAGCAGCGCTAGGGCCGCGATGCCGGCGGCGAGGAAGCCGCCGGCGAGGCCGGCGAACATCGTGAGCCAGCCGCGCCAGGCGAGGTAGCCGGCCAGCAGCGCGGCGAGCTTCACGTCGCCGAGCCCGACGCTGCGCGGGGAGGCGAGCGCGAGCAGGTAGAAGACCACGCCCACGATGACGGCGCCGAGCGCGGCTCGGCCGAGCTGGTCCCAGTGGCTGTCTACGGCTGCGGCCACGGTGAGTAACACGGTGCCGGTGATGGCCAGCGAGGCCAGCAGCCGGTTCGGCAGCCGGTGTGTTTCGACGTCGACCACGGCCAGGACGGCGCCGAGCGCAGCGAGTACGACGTAGGCCGGCCACGCCGCAGCCAGCCCTGTGGCCGCGCCGGCCAGTGCGGCAAGAATGACTGCGGCGGCTGCGGTGACGGTGTACCTGCCCCGACTGGTCGCGCGGGGCTGCCACCAGGTTGTCAGGGTGCGGTCCGGGGCGGTGAGCGTTAGGCCGGCCAGGTACGGCGAGACCAGCAGCGCGGCCGCGACCGCCGCGGCGAGCTCACGCACCGTGTGCCCAGCCGGCGTCCAGGGACAAACGCAGGATCTCCTCGAACTCGGCGTCGTCGTCCCAGACGGCACTGATCGGCCCGTCGGTGTCGGTGATGAACGCGCGTGCGCTGCGCTCCAACCGCCAGTCAGCGCGCCAGTACGTCGAGGCCTGGAACAGCTCGACGACCCGCACGGGGTCGAACTCGGCGTCGAGGGGGTTGTTGCGCCAGAACTTCATCGGATGCTCCCTCCCGCTTCTAGCGTGGCATCGGCGTAGGCGTCGGCGTAGGCATGGGCCAGCTCGCCACGCAGCCACGCCACCTGGGCGCGGACCTGCTCGGCTGGGTCGAGGCCGCGGGCCAGCCAGGCTGCCTCGGTGCTCGGGCAGGGCCACGGCAGGCCGTGGGCGCACAGGTCCCAGCCGTCGGCGACGTCGGGAACCGGGCAGGGCAGGAGCCGCTGGGCGATCTGCTGCAGTCGCTGCTCAAGCCGCAGCGCCTGCGCGGCCACGGTGTCGTTGGCTGGCATCAGAACGTCGCTCCTGCCACTGCTCGCCCCGGCTCTACCAGGGGGCGGACGTCGGTACCTATCCGACCGTCCGCCTCGAGCTCGCGGGCGGCCGCGAGGGCCTGGTCGTCGGTGCCGAACGGACCCACGTCGAAATGCCGGTTGGTGCGGAACTCGGTGCACTTGATGATCCACATGACTGACTCACCTCGGTTCGGAAATGCGAAGGGAGAGGCCACACCCTCGTGTGGATGGCCTCTCCCCCGCTGCTGGATTCAGCTGGCGCTGGTGACGGTCTCGGCGACCTGGGCCGGTGCGTAGCGGGTGCTGACGCCGTGGTGGTCGGCCGAGATCCGCCGACGCTGCCGGGTGTTGCCCTCGTTGTCGCGGTACTCCTCGACGTAGGCGTTGCCGGCGACCAGAAGCCGGGTGCCCTTGAGCGCGGAGCTGGCGAAGTGGATGGCCTGCTCACCGGAGACGGTGACCTCGTAGAACGTCTTGCCGGTGTCGACCCACTCGTCGGTCTCGGCGTTGTAGCGCCGGTCGTTGACCGCGACGGTGACGTTGCTGATCGGGACGCTCTGGTTGCTGCGCCGGCTGGTGAACTCGCGCAGCGTGGCGTCGTTGGTGGCGTTGCCCTCGATGACGATGAAGCTCATGACGGTGGTCCTTTCCGAAGCGATGACCCTCGGCTGATCCGAGTGGTCCTGGTAACCCAGCGAGAGAGGGGGTTCGGTCGTTGTGCCTGTCGGCTTGACCCCTGCATTCCCTTCCCCGCCGGGCAGAAGAGAGAAAGGGGCCGCACCAAGCGGCCGTAGTGCAAGCCCGGTCTGCCGGGTCCAAGCGCGAATTTTCGAGAGCGTCAGCGATCCCGTAGGGCTCGAGAAATTGTGCGCAGTGGGCCGGTCGTAGCGCAGCGGAGCCGCGGCTTGCGCGTAGGTCGCGCGGCCCATACTCGATTGCCCGGCGCGGGGAGGAAACAGATCCAGGGGGTCGGGCGCGCAGCGACCGATCGCCGTTGAGTGCGGATCCCGGCTTCCGTGCCGGGTCGCTCCGGTTCCGGTGTCCCGTGATGGGTGTTCAGGGCGCCGGGTTCTCGGCTCGTGGGCAGTCGCCTGCTGCGCTGGCATGGGCCAGCAGCTGTCTCACCTCCTCCAGTGGTCCTCTCACTGGGGGACGTGCGGTAAGGCGGCGCGAAAGTGTCACAGCGGGATAGGTTCGGATAACTAGCAACGAGTTATCCCGAGTTATCCAGGAGCGCAGATGCAGCCGAGCCCCTACCGTCCGGGCGAGCTCGCCGATTCGTTGCCGGGCCGGGAACGCCTGCTGTTGCAGGCCGACGAGCGGCTCTCACGCATGTGCGACCTGGGCCGGCTGGTCGGCCGCGCGCAGGTCTTCACAGCGGCGCGCGGGTTTGGCAAGACATCGTTGCTGCGGGCCATCCAGCGGCGGGCAGAGGCACGCGGCGCGGTCACAGCGTGGGTGACTGCCGGTGAGGAACATGGCCTGGTGCCGGCGCTCGGTGACGCGGTACGCGAAGCGACGCGCGATTGGCGCGAGGTCGGCCGACTGTTGCCGGCGATCGAGCAGGCCAAGATTTCGTTCAATCTCGGCGTCACGAGCGCCGAGGCGACCCTGCGCCGCCCGGACACAGCCGGCCAGTCCGGCGCCCGCGCGCTTGAGGCGCTGGTGCGAGAAGTCGTGGCCGCCGGCAAAGGGGACGACCGTCGAGCGGTGGTGCTGTTCGTCGACGAGATCCAGGCGGCCGACCACGCCGGGCTACGAACGCTGGCGTACGCCTGGCAGCACCTGCAGGCCGAAGGCCTCGACGTACCCGCGGGAATCTTCGCCGCGGGTCTGCCCGACTCGGCTCAGGTGATCATCGAAGCGGTGAGCTCCAGCGAACGGTTCGCCTACCTCGACCTCGATCCGCTCACGCCAACGGCGGTGGTGCAAGCGCTCACCGACACCGCGCGGCCCCTGGGTGTGTCTTGGGACCCCGGTGGGCTGGAGGCCGCCGTCGAGGCGGCCGCGGGCTATCCGTTCACCGTGCAGCTAATCGGTGAACATGCATGGCAGGTGGCGGACTACCCGGACGCCGGCGGCACGATCACCGAGGCCCACGCCGCGCAGGCCTGCGAATTGGCGCTGGAGGAGATGACGCGGCTCGTCGAGGGCCGGTACAGCAAAGCGACACCGGCCGAACGTGAGTTCATGATGGCGATGGCGCAGCTGGGGGACGGCCCGGTGCGCCGTGGTGACGTTGTGGCCGCATTGAGCGTCACGTCGACGCAGGTTTCCAAACAGCGAGACAGCTTGCTCAAACAGGGCTTGATCCGGGCGACCGCCTATGGGTCTGTGGAGTTCACGATCCCTGGCATGGCTGCGTACTTGCGGCGGCGTTCGGAAGCTGGCCCCCGGCCGCAGGGCTGGGGCTTCACCCCGTCAGGGCCAGGGCCCGAGGAGTTGGGCCGGGTGCGCCGCGATAGCGATGCGTCGGCTCTAGGGGATCGCCCCTCCCCCGGTCCTGGGCGCGGCGGCGGACAGGACCTCGGTAACGAGCGGTAGCGGAACACCCAGAGGTGATCCAGCGGCTGAGCGCCACAGATATGACAGTTGGCACGGGCGGCTTCTTTTACTCGGCCCTGCGGCCGGCGGGCAGCTCGACGTCCTCGCCGCCGCTCATCTCCCCCGTGGACCTGCTCGTACTGGTCGACGAACTGGCGCAGGAGGACCTCGCGGCCGAACTCGCTCCAACCTTCGATCCCACCCGGACGATGCAGCTGATCCTTGTAGATCGCGCGCAGCTTGAAGTACAGGTCCTCGTCGACGCCGCGGAAGATCACCTTGGGTCGGGTGTCATAGGCGGCTTTGGCGGCGGCCGCGGCGTCGGTCGTCGGCTTGGGGCCCCGCCGCCGGCCGGCACTTGTCGATCGCGGTGGTGGTGGTCTCGCCGGCGGCGGCGACGACGTAGGTGCCGTGGTCGCCGCGCTTGGCGCCGCGGCGGCGCGTCACCTGCATGGGCTGCGGGCTGCCAGTCATCGTTGTTGAGCAGGGCCAGGTCCTCGTTGGCTGGCATGACGTCGATGTGCTCGACCTCGCTGCTGGTGATCGCGTCGGCCGGGCTGGTCTTCTGCGGGCGCGAGCCGATCACGTCGTAGAGGCTTGCGAGGTCGTCGCCGTCGGCGCCGAGGAAGTGGAAGGTGAGCGCACCCTGTTCGTCGTTGTCGACGAGCAGCACCCGGCGCCCGACCCGCGCCAATGCTCGCCCGGTGTTGATGGTGGTCGTCGTCTTGCCGACGCCGCCCTTCTGGTTGACCACGGCGGTTCTGGATGGTCGGGTGGGGTTGGTTTGTCGGCGGTCGCGGTGCTTCCTGCCGCGGCCGCCGCGTGCGTCGCCGATCATGTGGTTGATGCACGCTGGTTCTGGCAGCGCGCCCGGGATGGCCTCTGTCGCCGGCCCGGGCGCGCGGTCAGGCTGCGCTCACCTCCTCCCCCGCATCGTCCTGCTCGCTGTCGGCGTCGAGGCCGAGGCCTGCGGCGATGGTGTTCACCGCGCGCAGCACGTTCGCGCCGGTCGCCTCGATCAGGGCCCGGTCGGCCGAGGACCATCCGGCGATGTAGGGGATCGACTTCTCATCGGCCGCGACGCCGAGCAGGTTGGCCAGCACGTAGGCGGCGGACTCCGCTTCGGTCTCGTAGATGCCCCGGTGCTGCTGGTAGTCCCCCGGTTCGAGCTCGGCGTGCAGCACGACGTGCCCGGCCTCGTGCAGCAGGACCGCGACCCGTCCGGCGGGCTCGAGGGTGTCGGCCAGGGCGACTCGGTGCGCCTTGTGGTCGGTGTAGCCGTTCACTGCCCCGCCGATGCGCTCGGTCTCCACGCGCCAGCCATCGCGCGTTAGCCATTCGGTGACGAGCTGCTCGACGCCGTTGCTGTCGGCGCCGGTGGGCAGGGCGAATCCGTCACTGGGCAGCTCGTCGCCGTCGGTCTGGCTGACGTCGAACACGCACAGCACCGGGAAGCGCGGAATGCGGGTGACG
>JAABUT010001663.1_pt1 | contig 24499 bp, 24 predicted proteins | sample 5559281 | NCBI WGS metagenome assembly JAABUT01 (sample SAMN10711880, study PRJNA513359) | rock metagenome | isolation source: Antarctica rocks | place: Antarctica: Victoria Land, Ricker Hills nord | collected 2016-01-04
CAGGGCCGTCCTTGACCGGGATGGTCAGTGCACGCTCACCGACCGACGGCGGTGGCGCGGGACGGGTGAGAGCCACCGTGGTGACAGCCCCGAGGAGCAGCAGCAGCACGCCGAGTAGGACGCGTGGACGCTTCAGACGTCGACGAGGCATTCCACCAAGGTATGCGAGGTCCGCGGCGGCGCAGGGACATCGGCTACGGCGGTAGGCAGCGGATACCCTGATGACCGTCCCTACCGTTGTCATCATCGCCCGGAGGTTTTGCCCACATGGCTGTCGTTGAGCAGGAGCGCGGCACGAAGCGGGTTGCCCCGGTTACGGTCGTCGGCCAGGTCGCGGTCGCGGTGGTGGCTGTTTTGGTCGCCTTCGTCATCTCCGACCACAGCCTGATCGACCTGGACGTTTATCGAGCCGCCTCCAAGGCCCTGCTCAACGGCAGCGGGCTCTACGACTCGTTGCCCGGCGCCCCGTTCGACCTGAAGTACATCTACCCGCCGTTCGCCGCGGTGATTCTGGTGCCCGTCACCTTTTTGCCGGTCATTGCGCTGCACGTGGTGTGGACGGCATTCACCGTTGTACTGGTGTTGTGGACGCTGCACGTGGTGATGCAGCGACTGGGGATCAGCTCGACGGAGCTCACTCCACTCGCTTTGCTCGCACCCACACTGTTGTTCGAGCCGATCCGTGGCACCTTGGGTTTCGGGCAGGTGAACATGGTGATCGTGGTGCTGGTCTTGCTCGACTGCACCGGTGTTCTCCCGCGCCGGTTCCGCGGCGTCGGCATCGGGATTGCGGCGGCGATCAAGGTGACGCCGTTGGCCTTTGGGCTGTTGCTGTTGGCGCGCAAGGACTATGCATCCATCGCGCGGGCCGGAGCGGCCTTCCTGCTGGCGGCGGGGGTCGGTGCGCTGGTGGCTCCCGGCGACTCGAAGTTGTTCTGGACCGAGGTTGCCTTCGATACCAATCGGGGAGGCGCGCCCTGGTACGGGCCCAACCAGGCGATTACCGGTCCGCTGACGAGACTCGGGCTCACCGGTGTGAGCGAGACCATGGTCTGGATCGTGGGTGTGCTGCTCATCGTCGCCGCGGCTGCCTACGCCGCCTGGCACTTCACCAGGGCGGGGGAGCACATCGCGGCCTTCTCGGTCGTTGCGCTGGCCTCACTGCTCGCGGCACCATTCGCGGCTTCGCACCACTGGTCCTACATCGTGGTGCTGCTCCCACTGCTCGTGGCGCCGCAGTATCGCTCCTGGCGCTACCCGCTCGCCCTCGCGGCGGTGGTGTTTCTGCTCGGCGCCCAGTGGGATCTGCCCGGCGGCGGTGATCGGGAGCTGCACAAGTGGAGCCCCGTGCAGCAGTTTGTCGGCAGTGGCGAGTGTCTGGCGGGCATCATGTTGCTGTTCGCGGCGGTCGTCGTCGCGCGCAGGAGACAGTTGTCCGGTCGCGCCATGGCGACGGAGATCACAGTGCCCGAGCGGCCGTCAGCGCCGGTGGCGGGCTGATCCCCGCTCCCGAAACGGTCGAAGAACCGCTACGGTCTCCCGTAGACCGGGCGAGCACGCTCGGCATGGCACTCCGTCGGAGGTTCTCCTTGACCGCCTATCGCACCGTTCTCGTCGGGACCGACGGATCGGCCTCATCGCTGATTGCCGTAGATCGGGCGGCCGGGCTCGCGGCAGCTGCCGGGGCCACCCTGGTCATCGCCTGCGCGTACTTCCCGGCTACCCCGCGCGAGGTAAAGCGCGCCTCTGATGAGCTGCGTGAGGAGTCCTACCAGGTGATGGGTTCGGCGCCTGCCGAGGAGACCCTGCGCACAGCCCACGACCGGGCGAGGGCTGCGGGCGCCGAGGATGTTGCGACCAAGGCCGTGAGCGGAGCCCCGGTGGACACGCTGCTTGCGCTCGTCGACGAGGTCAACGCGGATGTGCTGGTCATCGGCAACCGCGGATTGAACAGCCTCACGGGGCGGTTGCTCGGCTCGGTGCCCTCCGACGCGGCGCGCAAGGCGGTCTGCGACGTGCTGATCGTGCATACGGTGCAGTGACGGCCGATTCCGACGACGCCGAGCCCCACAACGCTGAGCCCGACACCGCTGAGCCCGACAACAGCGCCGAGGGCGAGCAGCTGCGGCTCGGTATCCAAGAGGATCTCGAGCGCACGTTGCTCGGCGGGCGTCGCCGTTTCGACCGCTACCAGGCCGCCGAGGAGGCGGGGGTGCCGCTGGAGCGGGCGACCCGGCTGTGGGTTGCGATGGGTTTCGCGCAGGGCGAGGACACCGACGCGGTCATGTACACCCGCGGGGACGTTCAGGCGTTGCGCACCATCGGCCGGCTGGTCGACGAGGGAGTGATCACGCCCGATATGGAGGTGTCGGTCACCCGCGCACTGGGACAGTCGCTGTCGCGGCTGGCGGAGTGGCAGGTCGGCTTGATGACCAACTTCATCGGTACCCGGGTGGCCGAGGTCAGCGCAGAGACCCCGGAGGGCGAACCGCTCGACGTCGATGCGGTGCGCAACGAGGTCAGCGGCGTAGCCAAAGGGCTGCTACCCACCATCGAGGCCCTGCAGTCCTACGTGTGGCGTCGACACCTGGCGGCCAACGCGGGGCGCGCACTGTTCGGTCCCGGCGAACAGGTGTCCCGGCAGCGGTTGGTGGTGGGGTTCGCGGACATCGTCGGGTACACCAGCCTGACCCGACAGCTGGGTATCGACGAGCTGGACAAGCTGATCGAGCGCTTCGAGTCCACCGCGATGGACATCATCGCCGAGGGGCACGGCTGGGTGGTGAAGACCGTGGGTGATGAGGTGATGTTCGCCGTCCAGCAGCCCGCCGATGCCGCCCTCATCGCCCTGCAGCTGCAGGAACGGGTCATCGCGGACGAGCTGCTGCCCGGTATCCGTGTCGGGCTCGCGGTCGGCGAAGTGCTCGTGCGCTTCGGCGACGCCTTCGGCTCGGTGGTCAACATCGCGGCCCGGCTCACGTCGGTCGCCAAGCCGGACACCATCCTGGTGGACAACGAGGTGGCCGAGGAGCTCCGGGACCTCTCCGAGTTCCGCATCAAGTCCATGCGACCAGTCCGGGTGCGCGGTCTGCATCGGCTGCACCCCCACCTGCTGCGCAGGCCGGAGACGAAGACCGATTAGGGCCGCGAATCGTTAGAGTGACACGCATGGACCCCTCAACCGCAGGACGTTGCGCGCGCGCGACGGACATCATCCACTCGATGACCTACTTCGTGCCCGAGACCGAGCAGCACCTCGTCGAGGTCGGTCTGCGCCCCGGACGGATGTGCTATTTCGCCGGCCGCGCAGCTGCGATGGGTGCAGTGGGCCCCGGCGTGGTGGCGGCCACCTTCTGCAACTTCAACCCGGAGCTCGTGGCCAGGCACATTCCCCGAGCGTGGTCGCTCGCGAGCCCGGAAGCGATTGTGCAGGCGCGCTTTCAGTCCGTGGATGCGGCGTTGCGCAGGCTGCTCGGCGACGACCTTGCCGGGTCGGCCGAGGTGGCTGAGGCGGCTGAGCTCGCCCGCACCGCGGCGTTGGCCTGCACGGGGGAGGGGCGCCCGCTCTACGCCGGACACGCCGACCTCGACTGGCCGAGCGAGCCCCTGCTGGTGCTGTGGCACGCGATCAGCTTGTTGCGCGAGCACCGCGGCGACGGGCACATTGCGGCGCTGCTCGCCTCCGGGCTCAGCGGGATCGAGGCGCTGCTCACCCACACCGCCACCGGTCGCGGTTTCACCGCAGCGGCCGCCCAGCAGACGCGAGGATGGTCAGCGCAGGAGTGGGCGGCGGCCGAGGAGCGCCTGCGCGCTCGGGACGTCCTCTGCGCGGACGGAACACTGACGGCGTCCGGTGACGCCCTCCGAGCCGAGGTTGAAGCAGCGACCGACCGGATGGCGCTGGCTCCCTGGGTGGCGCTGGGCGATGCCGGGTCGGCGCGGCTCAGTGAGATCGGCAAGATGCTGTCGCGCACCGTCCTCGCTGCAGGCGCCATACCGGGTGGCATCTTTACGCCGGCATCCGGGCGGACCACTGGTGCCGCGCAGGCCACGTCGTAGCATCGGCGCCGTTACTTCAGCACAGCCGACAGAAGGGCGCAGATGAGCGAGGGAAAGCTCAGTTACAGGCTGCTGACCGGTCCCGACGACCACGCATTCTGCGAGCGCATCAGCGCGGCACTGGCCGAGGGCTACCGGCTGCACGGTGCGCCGGCCGCGACGGTCACGTCCGAGGGCCAGGTCGTCGTCGCCCAAGCGCTGGTGCTCGACGGGGCGGTCGACGAACGGGGAGCCTTGCGATGACCGAGGGTTACGCAGGCGACGTCACGCCGCAGGAAGCGTGGCAGATGGTCCTCGACGACGGCGCCGTGCTCGTTGACGTCCGCACCGAGGCGGAGTGGCGCTTCGTCGGTGTACCCGAACTCGCGGCAACCCCGTCCGAGCTGGTGCGCATCGAGTGGGTGGACGTCACGGGGCGGCGCAACTCCGCGTTCGGTGCGCAGGTTGCGGCCGCGGCGCAGGGACGAAAGGTGGTGTTCCTCTGCCGGTCCGGTCAGCGCTCCGCCTCGGCTGCGCTCGCCGTCACGGCCGAGGGCGCAGGCCCCGCGTACAACGTCGCGGAGGGTTTCGAGGGCCCCTTGGACAGCGCCGGTCACCGGGGCGGCACCGGCTGGCGCGCCGCCGGCCTCCCGTGGAAGCAGTCGTGACCGGTAGCCACAGCTGGCGACCGGACACCCAAGCGGTGCGGGGCGGGCTCGCTCGCTCAGAGTTCCAGGAGATGTCCGAGGCGCTGTTCCTGACCTCCGGCTTCGTCTACGACAGCGCGTCCGACGCCGAGGCAGCCTTCGCCGGTGAGGTGGACCGCTTCGTCTACTCCCGCTACGGCAATCCCACCGTCGCCGTGTTCCAGGACCGCTTGGCGCTGATCGAGGGCGCCGAGGCCTGCTTCGCGACGGCGAGTGGCATGTCCGCGGTGTTCACCGCGCTGGCGGCACTGCTCAAGTCGGGTGACCGCGTGGTCGCCGCGCGCAGCCTGTTCGGCTCCTGCTTCGTCATCCTGAACGAGATCCTGCCCCGGTGGGGGGTAACCGCGGAGTTCGTCGACGGCGACGACCTGGCCGCGTGGGAACGCGCGCTGTCCACGCCCACTCAGGCCGTCTTCTTCGAGAGCCCGTCGAATCCCATGCAGGAGATCGTCGACGTGGCTGCCGTCGTGGAGCTGGCCCACGCGGCGGGAGCACAAGTGGTGGTGGACAACGTGTTCGCCACTCCGGTGCTGCAGCGGACCACGGAGCAGGGCGCGGACATCGTCGTCTACTCCGCCACCAAGCACATCGACGGCCAAGGCCGCGTACTCGGTGGGGCGATCCTCGGCCGCAAGGATTTCATCGACGGTCCGGTGAAGACCCTGATGCGACACACCGGCCCGGCGATGTCCCCGTTCAATGCCTGGGTGCTCACCAAGGGCCTGGAGACCATGGGTATGCGGGTGCGCCATGCCGTGGACTCCACACTGACGCTGGCCGGCTGGCTCGAGCAGCAGGCAGGGGTGAATTGGGTGCGCTACCCGTTCCTGGACTCACATCCGCAGTCCGCGCTCGCCCGTCGGCAGATGTCGGGTGGTGGAACCGTCATCACCTTCGAGCTCGACGGCGGCAAGGCGAAGGCGTTCGAGGTGCTCGACCGGTTGCAGGTGGTCGACATCTCCAACAACCTCGGCGACGCCAAGTCCATGGTCACGCACCCGGCGACGACCACACACCGCAGGCTGGGTCCCGAGGGAAGGGCGGAAATCGGGCTCACCGACGGCGTCGTGCGGCTCTCGGTGGGTCTGGAGGACCTGGAGGACCTGCGGGTAGACCTGGGGCAGGCGCTGCGCGGCTGATCATTCGAGGTAAGACTCCACCTCGGCGATCGGTCGGGGTTGGGCGAGGTCGGGGTCTTGACCGGCTGACAGGCGGGCGCGTCGCTGCCGCAGCAGGTCCCAGCATTGGTCCAGGTCCCGTTCGATCTGGCCTAGCCGGCTGCGTTGCTCCGCCGTGACGGGTTCACCCGACCGCAGCTGATGCTCCTCCGCGACGAGCTCGTCCACGTGGGCAAGGATTGTGCGGCTTCGTCCGTCGGAACCGGTCGTCTCTGGGCTGGTCATGCGGGCATCCTTCCGTTCGAGCTGGTCATTGTAGTTGGCGTGGCTCAAGCGTCTCGGTCGCTGAGGCCCAAGACCAACGCTTCGAGCACCTGGTGAGCGTCGGCCGCGAACAACGGACCGCCCCCGAACACCTTCACCGCATCCGGACCGTGCTGAGCTAGCGTCGCACGCCGCTGGTGAGGCCGCGTGCCAAGGGGTGGCGTCCCCACCGCGGGGTCCTCAATGCCGTCAGTCCATGCTGGAGTAACTGAAGAATCCTGGCTCGATTCCCAACGATTTCAACCATGTTTGCTCGCCCGCGTGATAGATCATCTCACCGTTGGCCTGGAGCAGCGGCAGCACATCGTCACCTTCTGCACCGCCCAACGCGGCGACGACACGGGGAATGTCGCCTGGCTCGACGGTAAGGAAATACTCGTACTCACCGCCCATCGCCGATGGTGGTCCAAGGTCTTGCCCCGCGATTTCGAGCTGCCCACGCCGGGTGAATTCCGCCCAAATGTGAAGTCGATCGCTGTCCCAGAGGGTCACTCGCTCACTCATGACTGCGACTCAGGGGCTTGCCGCTGAATGTAATGCCGCACGACGGGTTTGCCCTCGGCAGCGGTACGCGCGTCGTCGTGGAGTTGGGCGATCAGGCGCTCATCCAGGGCGGCCTGAAAGTTGTCTCCGGAACCGGCTGCCGACTCCCCGTTTGTTTCGTTGTCTGTCATGGCACACCATCCTCGTTCGTGGTTGTCGTACGACGGCTGCGAGGGCGCCGCACGACGCCGGCTTCCAGTACGTCGGTGATGCGCAGCGCCCTAGTCTGTGCACCCACAGCGGGGCAGGTCGGCACCCCCCGAAGGTAAGTCGCTACCGGCAGCGTTGGCCAACCTGCCTACCGCATCCCGAAGGGAGGCGGTGATGGTGCTGGCGGGCAACGCCTGCTCGAAGTGGTGCAGAACGCTGCCGTAGTACCAGAGGATCTGGTGGCGGCATGCGTTGAACACATCCCAGAACTCTGGGCCGTAGGTGCGAACATCGTCCGCGATGCACCCAGCATTATGTGTCTTGTCGGCGGCGGTCACCCGTAGCGCGTCCAGCGTCTTGTGTGGGAGGGCCTGCAGGTAGGGCTGCTTGCGTTCCACCCAGGTGCCCGACCGGTTGCCTGCCTCGTCGAGTCCATCGCTACAGGCGCGGACGATCCCCGCGACCTCCGCGCCGAACTTTCCCTCAATCTCGGCGAGCACCCGGGGTCCCTCCCCGCGGGGCGCATCCTCCACGGCGTCATGCAGCAAGCCACCGATGGCGGCAACCTCGCTTCCTCCGTGTTCGAGTACCAGAGCACTCACACTCATCAGATGCGCCAAATAGGGCACCTGGCAACCCTTCCGCATCTGGCGACGATGGTGGGCGGCCGCGTAGATCAGAGCATCGTCATACCGGGGGCTGAGATCACCGGCCCCCAAGCTCAGACGCGCGTTCATCGATGAACCCTGCTCAACTATCACGCCGTGCTCCTGTCCTGGCTGCCAGTCATCACAATCTGAAAAGAAGTTAGTTCGATAGGGGACGGCCCACCGCCTCGGTGGCGTGCAGTGCCGTGAGGAATGTGTGGTTCGGGGATGCCCGGGGCAGCACGTGTTGGATGTCGTGGAGGGCTTGGGTGGTGGTGACGTTGTTGCGGCGTGCTCCGTAGAGGGCGGCGACGGTGGGGGTGCGGCTTTGGGCTTGGACGCAGTGCAGCAGGACGGTGCGTCCAAGCTGGCGCAGGTGCTCGAGGAGTGCCACGGTGTCGTGCAGGACGAAGCCGAGGTTCGGGTTCTCATCCTCCCCAGCCTTGTCGATCAGCCGGATCTCCACCTGCTCGACCCCGCCGGTAGGGACGTCGTCAACACTGGTGCGGCACAGCGAGACCACCGCATCCACCCCGGCTGGCAGGGTGGCTAGGGCCCCGACACCACCGATCCACAGGTGCTCGTCGTAGGGGTGTTGGGCAAGGGTGTTGGTCTCGCTGTAGCGGGTGTAGTCCCCGTCGAAGGGGGCGGCCCCGCCGGTGGCGATGGCGGTGCTCAGCGCGGTCAGGTCCCGGGCGTTTGCGCCGGGCCAGCCGTGCAGGATGCGCCGCCACGCTGCGGGGACGGCGGTGGCCCCGTAGGTGGCGCCGAGCAGGCCGCCGGCGATCGCGGCCACGGTGTCGGTGTCGCGGCCGCCGCGCACCGCCGCCTCCAGCGACTGCTGCAAGTGTTGGGCGCGGAAACAACCATGGGCGGGGTCATCGTCCGGCACCGGGGTGTGGGTGATCGCCGACCACGCCGCCTGCAACGCCTGCACCACCCACCCGTTGCGGTCGAACGTTGCCGGTTCGTGGGTTTCGGCGTCGTCGAGGCGCCTGGCCCACACCGCTCGCCGGGGCTCGGCGAGGTGGGGTAGCCCGGTTCGTGCGTCGAGGTCGCCGGTGAGCACGGCGTGGCGGATGGCCAGTGACCACAACACGCAGGCCTCGGCGGCTTCGGGGTCATGGTGGGTCAGTGCGCTCAGCGCGGTGGCGGCTTCGACGAGGGCGTCCTTGTCGTGCAGGTAGGCCAGGGCGACGGGTGCGGTGCGCATCAGGGAACCGTTGCCGGCGGAGCGCCCGGTGTGCTCGTGCTGGGCGTGGGAGGCGGCGCGGAGCTGCGCGGCGGTGATCGGGTCGGTCCCCGCTTCCCCGGCGGCTTTCCGGGCTGCGGTGATGACCGCGCGGGTTTGGGTGCCGACATCCGGGGCGGTCTGCGCCCAGCTTGCCCACGCCTGGGCGATGTGGTCTTGGGCTTGGGGGGTGCCCAGGTCGGTGCCGGTCGCGGCTTCCGCGGCGATGACCCAGGCCATGGAGGTGTCGTCGGTCCATTCACCCGGCGCCCAGGCGAAGGTGCCGCCGCCGTTCATCACGACTGGGGTCGTGGCAGGCAGTGGGGGGCCGAACTCGTAGCCGGCGCCGAGGGCGTCACCGGCGGCGGTGCCCAACAGCACGCCCACCGCCCGGTCGAGCTGCGCGGTGTTCAGGGCGGGGGTGCTCATGCCGCCACCAACAATGGGTGTCGCGTGTTGAGGGCGCTCAGGTGGGCGAGTCCACCGGCGGGCGTGGCGATCCCGGTCACGGTGGCATGGGTGGTGTGAGCGGTCAGGTTGGTGCCGACACCAACATCACCGGCGCCCGGATCTGCGGCACTTCCTGCCAGCGGCACACCGGCCAGGTGGGCGGCCATCCGCCGGGCCCGGCGGCCGGGAACCTGACCAACCAGCGCCGGGGGGATGAGGGCCGCGTCCAGGAACACCGCGGCCAGCAGGGCCGGCAGGTGCGCGGCCAGCGCCGCGCGTGAGCCGAACATTTCCAGCACCAACGGTTGACCGCCGACGCCGAGGATCACCCCCCGCTGCCCAGGCAACAGTGCCGCGCCGTGCCGGCCGACACCCTTGGTGAGCCCGTCGAGGTGATCAAGCAAGGAACCGGTCGGGGACGAGCCGAGTGCGGCCTCATATCTCCCGACCCGGGACCACACCGCCGCTTGGCGGGTGTCCTCGTCCTGGCCGAGGGCGCAGCGGACACTGGGCGAGGTCCGCCGGGCACCGTGCCTGTGCTCGTGAGATCCGGACCAGCGGCCCTGCTCGACACAGGCCACGGTCACCACACGCGAGGTGTGCGGCGCGAGGAGCAGGTCGCGGAGCAGGGTGCGGTGCTGCCAGCCGCCCTCGAGCAACTCACCCTCGAGCAGCAACACCGTCCGGGCTCCTTCGTTGGTCACCACCAACTCGCCGACGACCGGTGCCCCGGCACGTTCAGCCACCCCGGCGTGCACGCCCGCACCGGTCTGCATTCCTCGCACTCCCGGCGTCGACGTCCACACCGGAAACGACGTGACACCGCCGTCGTACACCCCATGGCCCACCTGGGCCTCAGCAACCAACAGCTCCACCGCTGCCACCTCCCTCAACCACCCTACTTTTGCGCTACTCTGCGCTTATGAGTACCAAGATAGTCCTCTTCGAGGGTTTGCGCAACGATGCGTAAAACAGGTGGTGGCCGCGGCAGCCTCGATGGCACGGCGGCGGCGCTCTACCGAGACAGCAGCGACCACGCTCTGGCCGACTACCCGCGTCCCTCCGTCGCGGTCGACACAGCGGTTCTGACCCTCGAGCCCCGCAGCGACCGCACACCTGGCCTGTCCGTGCTGCAGATACGCCGGGGCACCAGCCACCGGCACGGGGTGTGGGCGCTACCCGGGGCCTTCCTGCACGAGGGTGAACGCCTGCGCGACGCCGTCGACCGGTCGTTGCGCGAGAAGGCTGGTGTTGGCGTCGAGCATCCGCACCAGCTGCACGTTTTCGACGCCCCCGGCCGGGACGAGCGTGGCTGGGTGCTCTCGGTCGCGCACGTCGCCGTCGTGCCGTTCGAGCTCCTCGCCACCGCACTGCTGGAGGGCGAGGACCTCAGACTGGCCCCGGCGAGTACCCCCGGACGGCTGCCCTATGACCACAACGACATCGTGGACCGGGCCGTCGACCATCTTCGCGACCGCTACGCCAGCACACCCGACCCGGACCGGCTGCTACCGGACACGTTCACGCTCCGCGAGTTGCGTTTGGTCCACGAGGCCGTAGCCGGTCACCGGCTACAACGCGATACCTTCCGCCGCGCCGTGGAGAGCGACCTCGAACCGACCGGGCAGCTCAGCTCGGGAACGCGGGGCAGGCCAGCCGAGTTGTTCCGCCGCCCTCCACAGCGCGGCTCACCCGAAAAGGCGCAACACTGACACCGCCACCACCTGCGCACCACCCGCAAGGGGAGCACGCCATGTCCAAGCCGGAGGGCCAAGTCTGCCCCCAAAATGCCGGCGCGCTCGAAACTACGCCGTCGGGCCGTGAGGTTGTCCTCGAATGCCGACCACCAGCCGTCGGCCAGCTCGTCCTCTGCGCCGCTCAGTACGGAGTCCTGCTACGCCTGCTCGCGTGCATGCAGCTCGGCGGTCGACGTGACCGCATTGGCCAGCTCGCGAAGCTCGCCGACGGTGAGGTCGACGCACCTGACGTAGCGGTAGATGAAGTCCGGGTTGAAGTGGTTGAAGGACTCGGCGGGGCGCAGCTGCCTGCCACCCAGCAGCGCGGGGTCCGGCTGAAACCAGCTCGCGTGGACCTGTTCCGCGTAGGCAGCCCGTTCAGCCGTCGCGCCGGGCCCGCGCCCCTTCCGAGAGTGGAACACTCCTGAGATGCGGAACTGATCTCCTTGTAGTTGCCAGCCGATCTGGTCGCCGTCGTCGAGGGTGGTGAAGCACTCAAGGATTGACTGGCCATGGGCGAAGCCGTCGGAGCACGTGCTCCTGCGGAAGCCCAGCATGGGGACTGAGCATCGCTCAACATGTGCACCAGAAAACGCCCGCGCACCTTCTGGGCAGTGTCGTGCAAGCGCGCCTTCTTGAGGAGGCTCGCCCACTCCTTCGGCAGCGCAAGCGCCTCGTCGTCATCACGCGGAATGACCAGCTCGACGAACTCGGTGAGGTGCTCGAGCAGGGAGGCGTAGTGAGCCAAGGTCTGACCGGCGTAGGGCTCGGTAAGGCCCACTTCGGCCATGACCTCGGTGATTCCTGGGCGAGGTCGCGGTAGGAGAACCGACGCCACACAGCCCCTGGGGAACCGTAGGTACCATCCACCCATCCTGGATCGACCAACGACAGAAGCGCCCGTGTTACGGGACGATCGCCGAACTCCTGCACGATGTTGTCCCGGGCATACCTGTCGAGCTGGACTCGTCCGGGAGTGAGAACACCTTGTTCTCGATGACCAGTGGACGGAATCCGGGCAGCTCGATGACAAGATCGAGTTGGCGCACCTCGCGGCGGACAGCAAAGGTGCGCTGCGCGGGGTCGGGCTCGAGCAGGTCGCGGAAGACGTAGGAACCTGCTTCAGGGAACTGCTGACACAGCCACAACAGCAAGTTGGAGTGGAACAGCTCGCGCGATCCGAGCGACAGGTGGAACAGCGGCTCGGCGACCAAGCCCTCGACGACGCCCTCCAAGGCATCCGCGACCGTCATCGCCTCCGACCGGACGCTGTACGAGGAGTTCGCGTCGGGTCCGGGTGCGACGCCGGCCAGCACAGGGTTGAGGGTGTCTACTGCCCGCTGGAGTCGGAACAGCCGATCGCTGAACCACGCGACTTGCTCCGGGTGCTCATGGGCGTCTTGCACCGTGCCGCTTCGGTACACAGCCAGGCGTTGGGACTGCAGACCAGCGGCGGTCGTCCACTCTTCGAGCTGCACCTCCTCCGGTCCGCCGTAGGTGGCCTGCAGAAGTTCGAAGTGAGGCCGGAGCAGCGCGACAACGTCGGTGCCGTGCCGCTGTTCCTCGCTGCCGAGGAACAGCTCAACGCGCAGCCGCGACGGACTTCGGGGGAAGCTGCAGACCCAGTCGCCGTACGAGCCCGCGACCCGCGGCCCTTCAAACGTCCAGTAGTTGTGCGTCAGCCGGTTGGGCTTCAAGCCGATCTCGGGGTGCTGCTTCGCCAGGGCGTGGTGCAACTTCGGCCAGAAGTTCTCGTACATCACGTCTCCAGGGCGTTGTTCGTGCAGTGCCGGAGGGCCCGTCAGCTACGGCCTGTTATCAGCAGGATGTCAGCAGTTGATGTAAGCGACCCGGTTTTGGGTCGCAGGGTTGAACAGGCCGGAGACGTCGAGGCCGATAAGGTGGCGCAGTTCCGCCTCGGGCTCGCCCGTGAAGGTCCACAACACAGAATCGTTGATGAGGTCGGCCGCGTCGTTGGCGACGGGCTGAGCCTGCCACTCGTGAATGCTATAGACACCGCGGACGACATCATCCGCCACAGCGAGTGCAACGTGCGCCCGTTGCCGACGAACACCCATGGGCCAGTATGCCCGGGTGGCGGCGTACACGTCGACATCGTCCATGCCGGTGGCGTAGGCCCCGTCGATCCGCAGCAGCACCGCCCGGATGTCGATCACCTTGGCGACGTCCGGTCGAGCCCGCTCGCAAGCCAAGTTCGCTGGAAGGGGCCAGTCGCGATCACGGAGGAAGTCATCGCGGGCCTGCTCCGTCGGGAACCTTCGTACCACTCTTCCTGAGCCGTAGTCGTCAAGCGCAAACTCTTCGGTGACGACGAGCCAGTGGCCGGCGCGTCGACACGCGTACGCAGAGCCTCCTTCGGCGCGGAACAGCAGCTCATCCTCGGTCACGCCGGGGTCGTCGTCGTGACCGACCTCGTGCGCCACGCCGTCTCGGTGGTCAGTCACCCAGGCCTACTCAGACCTTCGGCGGGCAAAGATCGCGGCCGCCGGTGCTGTCCTTCTGCCGGATCGTGCCGTCACGGCCGTGAACAACTGTTTCCCCACCGGTGTTGCGGGTGATCTCCCGGGCCCGGCCAGTCGTGCTCATGACAACCAGTACACCACCCTTCAGCCGCCAAGATGGGGGCGAGCCCAACGCAGCACTGCGAGCGATACAAGTGAGCGCCCGGAGTGACCGCTCTGGGGTTGCCGTCCAAGAGCGGACGACACCTCAGCCAGTAGTGCCCGCGTGTCCCTGCATCTGAGCGGCAGTGGGTCGAGCCCCCAATCCTCTGCGTCGGCGACGACGTCACCTGCACCGACCTCCCAGTGCGGCGACCGCCCACTTGAGGGCTGACGACCGTGACCGCTGATCCGAAGAACCCCCTCAGGCGCACCCCTCCACGAAGGCGCAGAGGGTCGAGATCAGCCGCATCTCCTCGACGTCGCGGCCCCGGCTGTTCAGCAGCTCCTCGGTGCACACCAGGTAGGCCAGGCAGCGTGCACGGCTGACGGCCACGTTGAGCCGGTTACGGGAGAACAAGAAGTCCGCGCCGCGGCTGATGTCCGCCGCGGACGAGCTGGTCATGGTGAAGAACACGACCGCGGCCTCACGGCCCTGGAACTTGTCGACGGTGCCCACGGCGACCCTGGCCGTCGCGGGGTCGGCGTCCAGGTGGGTGCGCAACAGGTGCACCTGGTCGTTGTAGGGGGCGACGACGAGGACGTCTGATGCCGTGAGCGAGGCTCGCTTGCCGTCCTGGTTGGTCCACCCCGCACCGATCAGCCGGGCGATCTCCGCGGCGACGACCTCCGCCTCCTCCGGTGCCTCGGTGACCCGCCCGGTGTGCGCGGCCCGCAACCAGCGCAGCCCCGTACCGAGGTCGGTGGTCTGCAGCGCGCAGCTGGGGTGGGTGGTGAGGCGGCCCTGGTAGATCTCGGTGGAGATGAACGTGGCCACGTCGGGGTGCATGCGCCGGGTCTCGGCGAGGAACACCCCACGCTCGGGCGGCATCGTCACGGCGTCACCGAGCAGGTGCTCCAGGACGCTATGCCCGCTGCCGCCGGGGTGCACGGCCTGCGCGACCTGCGGCAGCTGCAGCGGGTCCCCCAGCAGGATGAGGTTGCGGGCCGAGCGGCACGCCACGAGGGCGTCGGCCAGGGCGAGCTGTCCGGCCTCGTCGACGATGAGCACGTCGACGGGCGCGGCGGCCATGTCGTTGCCGGCGAACAGCCAGGTCGTCCCCGCGACCACGTTGTACTCCGGCTTGGCCGCGGCCTTGTTGCTGGACGGCTGGGGCACCCCGCTCAACCGTCCGGTCAGCGGCCGGCCACCCTTCTTCACTGCGCGGAGCTCCGCCGGGTCGACCTCGCGGACGACCGCCTCGAGGAGGTTGTCGATCGCGCCGTGGCTCATCGCGGTGATCCCGACCCGCAGCCCGGCCCGCACCAGCGCCTTGACCAGGTGGGCGCCGCGGTAGGTCTTGCCGGTGCCGGGCGGGCCCTGGATGGCGACCAGGGAGCCGTCGAGCTGGGTGGCCCAGGCGAGCATCTCGTCGAGGTCGTAGCTGAACCGTCCCCCGGGAGGCCCGCCGCCGGGGGTGAAGGCGGGCAGGTCGCGGTTCAGCAGCGCGAGGGTGACGGGGTTGGGCGTGCCCCCGTCGAGCACCGCGGTGGCCAGCTCGTTGAGCGCCGCCGGCTTGGGGTTGGGCGAGACCCAGTCGTAGCGCACCACCTGCTCCGGGAGGCAGCCGAGCTCGGCGCTCTTCTCGTTCCACGCCAGGTCCAGCTCGCCCGCGTCGACGTCGAGCCGGGCGAGCGACCCGTACACGGTCTGCCCCTCGGGGGTCGTGAAGATCAGCGAGTCCCCGCCGTCGAACCCACTCACGTCCTGCTCCGGCAGGCTGAACCGCATGACCGGCGTGATCGGCTTGCCGGACTTGCCCAGCCGTTCCACCAGGCCGATGCACGCCAGACCCGCCATCGCCTCGGGGTCCTCCAGGAGGTCCTCCGTCGACGCTTGGCACTGGGCCCGCAGCGGCGTCACGTAGGCAGCGTGCTCCCGGCGCCAGTAGCCGAGCACGTCGCCGAGCAGGTGCTCGACACTGTCCGGCCCGGAGGCGTGCAGCCGCGCCACCAGCTCGTCGAGCTCGGGGATCTCGCTGTCGGGCTCGAGCTCGGCGGCGCGCCAGGGCAGACCGTCGGGCCGGTGGCGCACGAGCCAGTCCCGCAGGGCGCGGGTAGCCCGCACGTCGTCCTCGTTGTAGTCGGCGATGCGGGTCAGGGCGGCTCCGTTTCCCGTGGTCGTGAACGCTTCGTACTCGAGCACGGCACCCGCGCCGGCGTCGACGTCGTGGCCGCGCTCGTAGTCGGTGAGCCGCTCCAGCGCCTTCAGCCCGTAGGACTCGGTGCCGACCTGCACCGCATTCCGAGCAACCAGGAGCAGGTCGACGAAGGCGCCGGTGTCGACCAGGTGCGCCAACGTCACCTCCCCCACGCCATAGGTCGTCGCCAGCCGTTCCAGCGAGGACCGCTCGGTGTGGTTGTAGTGGTAGACGTGCATGCGCGGGTGCTGTGCGCGCCGGGCGGCGAGGTGCTCGATCAGCGCGAGCGCGGCCGCCTGCTCCTCGTCCTGGGTGTGCGCCCACCACGTGCGGTAGGCCCAGGCTCCGTGGTCGTCGAGCTCGATGAGGCCGAGCAGGAAGAACAGCCCCGTGTCGGCCCGCCAGAACGGATGGCCCTCGAAGTCGAGGAACACGTCGCCAGCGTCGGGCTCAGGCAGCTGGTCGAAGCCATGCCCCCATGTGGGGTCGTCATCAGGCGCGATCAGCAGGTAGGGCGGGTGGGTGCTCTCCCGCTCCCGGGCCTGCTGCTGCAGCGCGGCCTGGGTAACCAGGCGCTGCTGCCTGAGCGGGCCCAGGCCGTCGACGTCGGTGGTGCGCTCCGCGAGCTCGGCCAGGGTCACGACGTCGGCCGCCAGCAGGGTCTCCCACTCCGGTGCGCGAAGTCCCGCGACGTAGACCAGCGAGTCCTCGGCGCGCCACTGCGCGTCGCACACGTCGGCGAACGTGCAGAAGCCGCAGTGCTCGCACGGCACGGCGGTGGTGACCACCTGGTCCGCCGGGTCGTCCACCACCGTCGCGAGCTGCCGCCGCAGTCGGCGCCAGTACGCGCTGAAGTCGCCCACCCGGAGGGTTTCCACCGACCCCGAGCCCAGCCACAGGTGCATCGCCGACGGGCGGGTCCCGGTGGCCGCCTCGATGGCCTCGGCGTAGAAGCACAGCTGCAGGACGTGGCCCGGCTTGGCCTGCGCCCGGGCCAGCTTCGCGTCCACCGGCTCCCAGCTGACCCGGCCGTCGTCGTCGACGGTGCGGACCAGGAAGTCGGCGATGCCACGGATCCCGTCGTGCGCCAGCGGCATCTGGTAGAGCACGTCCCACTCTCCGTCGAAGGTAGAGCCGACCCGAACCACCCAGGCCTGGAAAGTCTCCCGCGGGTGCCGGCCGGGGACGTGCAGGACCCGCTTGCCCTGACCCTCGTACTCGGCCAGGCAGGCCGCCTCGTGTTGGAGGCCCTTGTCGGCCAGCAGCCGGGCGAAGGCCCCCATGCCGCCGGCCGGGGCCTCGCGCGTGCCGTCCTCGACCTGGTGGGTGAGGGTGAGGAAATGCGCGCAGTCCAGCCAGGCGGTGATCTTCGTCGGCGTGACGTTGCGCTCGGGGCTCATGGGTTCACTATGCGGCACGGGGCCGACACGGAGTCCCGAACCCGGCAGGTCGGTAACGCCCACTAGCCTCACCCCCGCGGCCCGACTGGCTTCCCCCGCTGAGCTCGTGAGCACCGGACACGCCCCCACCCGCACGACTCTGTTCGTGCTGCCCGGGGGACCTGTCCGTGACACTGCTCCGCACCACGCCGACGATCCTGCTCGGCATGACCAGCGACTCCATCATCGAGAAGCTGCTGGCCCAGATGCTGTTCCGCACCGGCCACGGCGCTGGCCCGGCGGAGCAGACGTCCTGGGGCAGCAGCTTTCCCGTGCTCGCGGGCAACCTGCAGGCGGCGGGCCCCGGCCAGGTGGAGATGCTTGTCGAGTACCATCTGCCGCTCACCTCCCAGCGGGCCGACGTCGTCCTGTGCGGCACCCACCCGCGCACCGGCGAGCCGTCCTACGTCGTCGTCGAGCTGAAGCAGTGGTCGGCGGCACGCAGCTTCGAGGGCTCCGCCGAGCTGGTGGACGTCCCCGGGATGCCGGGTGGGCCCAATCAGCACCCGGTGCGCCAAGTCGAAGGCTACTGCGCCTACCTGGCCGACTTCCTCCGCACGCTGGAGCACCAGCCGGACGCACTGGCCGGCCTCGCCTACCTGCACAAAGCGACGGACCCGGCGGCCACCGCGGATCTGCGCCGCTACCCCGTCTCCACCACGGGCCGGCTGTTCACCGGGGCCGACCGGGATGCACTTACCACCTTCCTGCAGACCCGGCTCGCCCCCGGATCCGGCCGCGACGCCGCCGACCAGCTCCTCGGCGCGGCCGTCGCCCCGTCCAAGCAGCTGCTCAAGGTCGCCGCGGACGAGGTGCGCGAGCGCGAGCAGTTCCGCCTGGTGGGCAACCAGCAGCTGGCGGTGGACCTCGTGCGCCACGCCGTCGAGCAGTCGCGCCGGTCCAACAGCAAAGGGGCCATCGTCGTGATGGGCGGGCCGGGCAGCGGCAAGAGTGTGGTGGCCCTGTCCCTGCTGGGCGACCTGGCCCGGCGGGGTCGCACTGCCCTGCACGCCGCCGGCTTGCGCTCGTTCCCCAGACGCTGCGCAAGGTCGCCGGGCACCGCAACCCGCGGGTCAAGGCCATGTTCAAGTACTTCAACCAGTTCATGACGGCCGAGGAGAACGACCTCGACGTGCTGATTCACGGTTCGGGTCGTCACGCGTTGCTCACGAGTACACAGACAGCCACCGCGGCGAGCGCTGCCGCCGCAACCGCGAGCCAGCGGACAGCACGGTTGGTCCACCTGAACTTGATAGTCGCGATATCGCCGTTGACATGAATCTGAGCTCCGAGGTGCGCGATGAGCGACTCATTGTCCATAGACAATCTCGATGCCAGGCGGACGTAGGACTCACGCTTCCACCCCGTCGCGATGTCCCCGTAGAACAGCGGGTTCTTCTGCTTCAGCGTCTGCGATGACACCACCTCATCGGTTGACTTAGTTCGCGGAATGAGCGCCTTGGTGCAGCAGAATGCCGTCCACAACAGCAGCGCAGTGCAAACTGCGGACGGGGTGAAGTACAGCCACTGCGAATCAGGCGGAATGGACTTCGTCAGGTTGAACAGGAGAACTGCCCCGGTGCCGGTTGCCGCCAGCGTGATGCCCGCCTTGGCGTCAGCGTGCTTGATCCAGTCGTTCATCAGCCCGAGGGTGCGCCAGGCCGCGTCCGGGCTGGGCCCGTCGCCCCTACCGCCTCTTCTTGACACGGCTCAGGCCCCTCTTGCGCGCGATGTTGTCGCGCATCTTGTCCAAGCGGCTGGCTTCGAAGGTCTCAGACAGTGCGAGCGACTTGGTGACGTTCTCTGTCTGGTCGCGCTCCGTCTTGCCGTCGAGGATCGCCTGCATGAAGTCGGGCCCGCAGTTCGCGCACCAGCACGCCTCCAGAAGGCGCCCGGCCGCGTCGTCCTCGTCGTGACCCAACTTGTCGACCTCGACGTCCTTCCACAGAACCGCCATGCTGCTGGACGAACCAGAGCTGGCGCAGCCACACGACACGGTGAGGTAGTCGTTACCCTCGATTCCGAGCCAGACCGTGCCGGTAACGATGAGTTCGTTCCGGTCTGCCTGTTGGGCCGCCTTGGCCGCGTAGTTGACGGGCTTACCTGCCCAGATCGGCTCCTGTTCGTCCACGTCTCGGAACGTCCCGATGTTCTTGACGAGCACCCGTCCGGCGGCAACGCCGACCTTGAATCCGGTCTCCGGGGCATTCGGCCATTTGCTCTCCAACTTCTTCTGGAGCACCTTCTCGCTGAACGTCTTCACGGTGATGCCCGCGCAGATGGCGCGTTCGAGGCGCTTGTCGCCCCAGAACAGGCCGAAGACGCCGTCGCCCTGGATCTGGATGAAGTCGGCTTCGAGGTTGTTCAGGACCCGGACGACGTTGCCCGTAGCGACTCGGTAGATGCCGGCCGTCGTGCGTGGGTGCTTGCCCACGGCCAACTGCGTCGAGTTCTTCAGATCCGCAAAGACCACCACGACGTCGTCGAGGCGGTACCACTTGTCGCCGGACGAGTCAGGAAGGTTGTATGCGTCCAGATCCTCGGGCTCGATGTCCTCCACCGGAGGGTTGGGCGAGTCGAGGACAGTCCTGGTGTCCGCCTCGACCTTGTCGAGGATCTCTGTCAGCGTCTTCATGGTGTAGCCCCTGTCCTATGCGTGGTCAGTTCGCACGATAGGCGCGACCACCGACAGGATCGCCGGACCTATGTCGTCCCGCTCCCAGCGCCGTGCGCGTCCACGAAGCGCGCCCGAAGCGTCGCCAGCGTCGTCTTCCCACTCGGCTCTTCGACAGAACCCCCAGCCGTTGACCTGGCCGGTTCCCTTAACCGCTGCTGCTGCCGCACTGGGTGTCGGGTAGCCCTTGCCCTCCATCTCGATCGCTCCCGAGACGGCCACAACCGCGGACGCGGGCCAGACGGTGTTGACGCTCACCAGGCGCGTCCCGGCCGCGAGCAGCCCGGCGCCGATCAGGTCGGCCATCGAAATGCCGTGGAAGCGGCTCGACCGCGTGCGGACGATAGGCGTGGTGAAGGCGTCGTCCGCGGTCGCCGGGTCGTAGCCCAGGAGCCGCAGCACCCGGCTCACCGGCAGCACACAGGCCTCCAGTGTCGCCCGCTCGAACGACGGCAGGGTCTCGTCGCCTGGGCGGTTCCCGTTGCTCAGCACCGCGTCATCAGCAGCGTCCAGCAGGGTCGTAGAACCGACCCTCCAGCCAGGCCACCTGGGTGGAGTTGAAGCCGTGCGTTGTGTCACGCTGGACCAGCAGCGCGCGGCGCCAGTGGTCTTTCTGCCGCAGGTGCGTCATCAGCCGCGCCCGCACGCCACCCGGCGCAGCCTTGCCGACGTAACAACCCCACTTGCCGTCCGGCGCCACCGGGTCGAGTAAGACGTAGTTCCCGGGCTCGTCCCACTCCGCACCCAAGCGCTGGACGTAGGCCCGCTCGACGACGGCGAAGCGCAGGGCTGCGTGGCCGTCATACATGACGATGGGGTCAGCGACGGTCTCCGGCATGAGGGTCATGATGGGGAGGGATTCGGCGGGCTGAGTCACGCGTCTAGTCCGAGGCTTCCTCGTCGATGGCGACCACCGTGTCGTACAGGCCGTAGTGCGTCAGGCCCTCGTGCGAGTCGATTCCGGTGTAGGCAAGGCTGGCGTCCTCGTATCGACGGAAGTTGAACACCGCGTCATTCATGTGGGCGCTGTTGAAGACGTTCAGGCTGACCAGAAGGTCGAAGTCGCCGACCGTCAGGCCAGTGACCGTCCGGAACAACTCCGGCTCCAACTGAGTGATGACGTCCTTCAGCGTATTCTCGCGGAAGTCGGTGAGGTACATGAAGGCGGGGATGCGGGTGGCGAACTTGATGAGTTTCTCCTGCACCAACTTCCGCTTCGACTTGTACTCCTTCTCCGCCTCGGTGAGTTCCTTCTTCTCTTTGGGAGTCAGACCGCCGTTCTTCTCCTTCAGTTCCTTGATCTTCTCGGCCTTCGAGATGATCGTCTCGATGACGTTGTCGCCCAGGGCACGGAACCCCTCGATGCGCTCGACGGCCGCCATCGCCTCGGGACTGTCAAGGATCTTGCGGAGCGTGTCGTTGTCGACGTTGACTAACACGGCGCTCTCCCACTTTCGGGCCAGGAGCGTCGCCGAGGTGCCAGCCATCGCGATGTCGAGGACACCGCCCGCGTCGATCTGCGTCATGTGGGAGCCGTCGTAAGCGAGCACCGGCAGGAACGAGATGAGGTCGGCAACAGCCTTCTCCGGGTTGGACTCATACGGCGAGAGCCCGATGGCGTATTCACTTAACTGACGCAGCGCGCGTGTCGGGGCAAAGTCGAAGACGTAGCAGACCGGCTTCCAGACCAGTTCCTCGTTCGGGTTGTCGCCGTTGGGGTTCTTGATCGCCCATGGCGACTGCACTCGGAATGCTGCTTGGAAGTACGTCTCCGGACTCTTCAGATTGCGCAGCATCAGGATGGACGACCACTGCGGGATGGTGACGCCAGTGGTCAGTTTGCCGACCGTCAGCGTGATGGTCTTCGTGTCGAATCCGACCGCGATGGCGTTCTTGACCGGGGGCAGCGCATCCAGCCCCACCCCGACGCTTGGGGCACACAGGTTCACCACCGTGTAGTCGTGCCAGAAGGTGTTGTGTTTCTCCGCGAGGAGGTTCGCCATCGCGTCGCACGACGACCGGCGCGGCAGCGACCACAGTGAGTGGTTCAGGTAAGGCAGCAGGCGCACATCTGAGTAGGGGAAGGGAGGCTTCGTCCCCTTCTTCAGGTCCGCCTCGACCTGCACCGAGTGCTGTCCGCGGATGATGTTGAGCCATTTCTGGACTTCGTCCTTGTACTTGAACTCGGACGCGGCCCCTTCGCCTTCGGCGGCGAAGAACTCGTTGAGGTCGAACTCGTCGAACTCTCCCGCTGATGCAACGGCGAGGATCTCGTCAGGCATCTTGTAGGTGAGCAGCCGCATCTGCGGGAGGGCTCCATAGGGATTCCACTCGTCAGGATGGCCCGCCGCGAACTCGGAGCTAGCGCGCTGCTCGTCGGTGTAGGTCCAGTTGAAGATTTGCTCTTCGATGAAGTCGCCGCTGGCGAGCGCCTTGAAGGGTGTGCCGGACAGGTAGACGTATGCCCGGGTCGTGATGGGGAGGAAGTTGTCCTCTTCCATGTCGTAGTCCAGGTCCTCATTGACCTCTGCCAGACCGTCTGCGTACTCGACCTTCAAGGCCTTCTTGACGACGGCCTCGTCCTCGCCCTCGAACAGCTCCTTCGCCGTGTCTCGCCAAGCGCCGAAGTGGTACTCGTCAAAGATCACGACGTCCCAGACCGTCGTGTGGACCCATTCGTTCTTCGCCTTAATGGCGCCCGTTTTATCTTTGCCGAGCAGGTCCTGGAAGGAGCCGAAGTAGACGATGGGCTTCGTCTGGTCCAACTGGGTGATGTCGGTGCCAGACGCCTTCGAGGCGTACTGCCAGCCCTCGAAGTCAACGTGCGACTCCAGGTCGGTCTTCCAGGCGTCCTCGACGGCAGGCTTGAACGTAACGACGAGGGTCTTCCTGGCCCCCAGCACCTTCGCGAGTTGATAAGAACCGAAGGTCTTGCCGAAGCGCATTTTGGCGTTCCAGAGGAAGCGCGGGACTGCGTCGGCATCCTCATCCCAGCGTGACCGGTAGTAGTCGGCCGTCTGAGCCACCGCGCGCTTCTGTTCATCGCGCATCTCGAAGGTCTCGTTGCGAGAGCCAGTCAGCCGCAAGCCCTTTTGCATCTCAACTACAGCAGTCTTGACGTCCTCGGCCGTGCAGCGCATCCACTCGCGCGACGACCCGATCTTGATGTTCTCGAAGCCCTTGTCGACCAGGCGCTGTCGGACGTGCCCGTCACGGAAGATGGATCCATCCTCGCGTTCAGCGGGCTCGTCGACGTGCAGCGTGTAAGCCTGCTGCATCTGCCCCTGCGACTGCTTGATGCGGGCGTTGACGTCGGCCTGGGTGGTCTGCCCGACCTTGATGAGGCCAACGTAGTCGGCGGGCGGGTCATTCGGTGTCCACGCGTAGATGCGAAGACGCTGCTCGGGCTTGAGTACGAGGACCTCGTCGACCGTGGGCTGGTTCACGAGGCTGCCTTCGGTACATCGTCGTCGTGGAGGGCGATCTGCGACTTGATGAACGCGACCTCGTCGTCGGTTAACCCGTATCGCTCGACCAGCGAGTCGTCCGTCCACTCCTGGCCAAGTGACAGGTCGGGAACGAACGCATACGTTCCCCGGTTCGCGTGTTGGGTGCTCTTGCGCAGAGAGACGAGAAAGCGGACAAACCGTGTGCGCAAATACGCCGCGTAGCGGTCGGCTTTCTCTTCCGAATCGAAACGGCCTGCGACGAGGTATGTCTCAGAGCATGCTGTTCCCGGGCCCGCGATAATCGGCTTGCTGAGGAACTTGGTTTCGATTGCGGCGCTGGTGCCCTGTACCGCAGTCATCAAGACCTTCCAGCCATCAACCCAAGCGCGGTTAGAGGGGACCGACTCCCGGTCGACCCAACTCGTCTTTAGCGAACCGAACAGTTTCACAGGGTCCTTCATGCCCGCGGGCGTCGGCTTCCCGTGGAAATTGGTCGGGTACCCGAACGGCTTACGGCTCGAAACTCGTTGGTTAAGAGTGGGCTCGCCCCCCGCTCTCACCTTTTCAAGCACAGAGACCGCCGCGTTCCAACGGATCAAGACGTCGTACGCATCGAGGTAGCGCGCGACCGGATCTCCGACCGGCTTGCTGTCCCACATCGTCTGCACGGTGCACGGACCGTCGTGAGAACCCTCCCAGAGGAAGTACGAGATCCCACCGCGGATCTTGACGCCGGGAAAGCCGTCGTACAGCTTGGGGTAGTCGACCAGAGTGCGCATCCGACGGTCAGCGAGCATTCGCTCTCGGAACTGGTCGAGCCCCTTGCCCCCGGAGAACCACCGCGAGGGAGTGACCATCACGACGTAGCGCGGGTCAAGGTCTAGGGCTCGCTCGACAAACTTCTGATATATCGGTGCCGCGCTCGTCCCGTGGCCGCCGTCGTCAAGTTGGTAGGGCGGGTTGCCGATGACAACGTCGAACTGCATAGATCCTCCAAAGATTTGAGCGATGAGCGCCTTGGGTTCGCTCGTGTGAATGAGGGCGTAAGAACGACCGGCAATTGATAGTCACTTGAGTCTTCGGGTGGTGGGTCGGGTTGGCCAGCGGTAGCGGGTGCGGGCTTCGTTGATGAGGCGGCGCAGGACGGTGAGGGCGGCGGCGAGGTAGAGGT
>JAABUT010001664.1_pt1 | contig 24470 bp, 20 predicted proteins | sample 5559281 | NCBI WGS metagenome assembly JAABUT01 (sample SAMN10711880, study PRJNA513359) | rock metagenome | isolation source: Antarctica rocks | place: Antarctica: Victoria Land, Ricker Hills nord | collected 2016-01-04
CAGACCGCGCCCGATCGTGCTGGCCGCCATGCCGGTCACATCCGACACGATCTTGATGCCGCCGCGCCCCAACGCCTTGGCTTCCGTGGCGGCCAACAAGCGGCGCCCCCGCTCGTCAAGGTGAGGCTCGATCCACGCCCCCGCGTGGGGGGCGACCCAATCGCCCAGCATCTCGGCGACCGTTTTCAACGTTTCGATCCACGCCCCCGCGTGGGGGGCGACGCAAGCTGCGGCAGCCGCCACCATGACGATCCAGTTTCGATCCACGCCCCCGCGTGGGGGGCGACGAATGCGTCGCCCATAGCGCCCTTGGCTTCATTGTTTCGATCCACGCCCCCGCGTGGGGGGCGACCGTCGCCTGGTCCATCGACGCTCCGGCACCCATGCGTTTCGATCCACGCCCCCGCGTGGGGGGCGACGGCGACCGCCACGCCGAACCCGAACCGTCATAAGGTTTCGATCCACGCCCCCGCGTGGGGGGCGACCTGCCAGACCTCGATCGTGTTGTCGCCCATGGCGAGGTTTCGATCCACGCCCCCGCGTGGGGGGCGACACTTGAGTCCGTCGGCCGCATCATCTCGGCCCTGTTTCGATCCACGCCCCCGCGTGGGGGGCGACAGGCCAGAGCGACCGGCCATGCGTCGCCAGCCAGGTTTCGATCCACGCCCCCGCGTGGGGGGCGACGACCGACGCCCAGTCGTTCGCTCTCGCCCAGGCGTTTCGATCCACGCCCCCGCGTGGGGGGCGACGCCGTTGAGCGACGGCTGCATGCGTTCCCACAGGTTTCGATCCACGCCCCCGCGTGGGGGGCGACCGGCGCTTGCTGTTTCACCGGCTCTTCTGCAATGGTTTCGATCCACGCCCCCGCGTGGGGGGCGACCAGATTGCATACTGCATGGCGACGCCTCACCATGTTTCGATCCACGCCCCCGCGTGGGGGGCGACCGATCGAGGGGGCGTCGGCGCCGAGCCTGCGGAAGTTTCGATCCACGCCCCCGCGTGGGGGGCGACCTCCTGCCCAAGGCGGAGACGACGTTCTTCGACTTGTTTCGATCCACGCCCCCGCGTGGGGGGCGACCCGATGCCACGAACAAGGCCAACACGGCGCAATCGTTTCGATCCACGCCCCCGCGTGGGGGGCGACTCGCCGCCGTGAACGCGATGCGTTCCAACTCCTCGTTTCGATCCACGCCCCCGCGTGGGGGGCGACTCGCCGCCGTGAACGCGATGCGTTCCAACTCCTCGTTTCGATCCACGCCCCCGCGTGGGGGGCGACCTGGATTTCCAGAGCGGGGCTAAACTTCTGCACGTGTTTCGATCCACGCCCCCGCGTGGGGGGCGACCCTTCGCCACCACGGCAGCCAGCAATGCTCAATCGTTTCGATCCACGCCCCCGCGTGGGGGGCGACATGCGGGCCGCGTCCTTGGCGATACCGTACTCATGTTTCGATCCACGCCCCCGCGTGGGGGGCGACGACCGGCCCGGATTATGGGAGGATCTTCGACCATGTTTCGATCCACGCCCCCGCGTGGGGGGCGACGTGCGGGTCGGTTTCGTCGGCACCCATCCAGGTGTTTCGATCCACGCCCCCGCGTGGGGGGCGACCATGGGCTCGATTGATGCCCGGTTGCGCGCACTAGTTTCGATCCACGCCCCCGCGTGGGGGGCGACCCCCGGTGGACCCCATCGCCCTCGCTGTAGACGCGTTTCGATCCACGCCCCCGCGTGGGGGGCGACTGGGCAAGGGCTACAGCCGCGGGCGAGCCCGGGTTTCGATCCACGCCCCCGCGTGGGGGGCGACCGCCCGCTACCGACGCATCTGGTCAAAGACGTCATGTTTCGATCCACGCCCCCGCGTGGGGGGCGACACCCTGCTCGTAGCCGGACAGGCTCAAGGCAAAGTTTCGATCCACGCCCCCGCGTGGGGGGCGACCGTCTCGCCCGGCTGCACCAATTGTTACGCCATGTTTCGATCCACGCCCCCGCGTGGGGGGCGACCCTCGTCGGGCGTGGCCGCATCCGGGATGCTGTCGTTTCGATCCACGCCCCCGCGTGGGGGGCGACGGAGGGCGTCGCGGCCGGCGGGCGTGATCCTCACGTTTCGATCCACGCCCCCGCGTGGGGGGCGACGCGATGCTCACGGGCACGCCGCCACCCCGTCGAGTTTCGATCCACGCCCCCGCGTGGGGGGCGACAGCCGAGCACACGGCCGTGATGAGGGCGGGAGGGTTTCGATCCACGCCCCCGCGTGGGGGGCGACGGCGAGCCCGCCGACCAACGGCGTCGACACGGCCGTTTCGATCCACGCCCCCGCGTGGGGGGCGACCGGCCGCGAATCTGACTCAAGTTCGACCTGCAAAGTTTCGATCCACGCCCCCGCGTGGGGGGCGACATCGGACCGGGGGCGGGTGGTTACTTCGTCATCCGTTTCGATCCACGCCCCCGCGTGGGGGGCGACCTGGCCGCGGGATCATGATGGGGGCGGTTGGATGTTTCGATCCACGCCCCCGCGTGGGGGGCGACCAGGTCAGACCGCACCTCCGGTCCCGGTCATTGAGTTTCGATCCACGCCCCCGCGTGGGGGGCGACGACGGAGGACGATCGCACCCCCACCGACCCGCGCGTTTCGATCCACGCCCCCGCGTGGGGGGCGACTTCGAGCTGATGCGGGTCAAGCAGGAGGTGTTCCGGCGTTTCGATCCACGCCCCCGCGTGGGGGGCGACGGCCCACCGGCGAGGGTCTCGCTGCGCTTCGGAGTTTCGATCCACGCCCCCGCGTGGGGGGCGACCCCCGAAGCCGCCGCTACTCACCAACAATGCGTCGTTTCGATCCACGCCCCCGCGTGGGGGGCGACGATCGCGTCGTCATTCGAAATCACCACAAGGTTGGTTTCGATCCACGCCCCCGCGTGGGGGGCGACACTTTAGATTTGACTGGAGGACCAACGACTTTCGGTTTCGATCCACGCCCCCGCGTGGGGGGCGACCATGCCGTCATGGGAGAGACAGACCCTTCCGAACGTTTCGATCCACGCCCCCGCGTGGGGGGCGACTTCAGTTCGGCTTTCACGGCCTCGTGAAGAGCCAAGTTTCGATCCACGCCCCCGCGTGGGGGGCGACAGCTGGATGGGGGTCATCTGCCCCATCGTCGTGTTTCGATCCACGCCCCCGCGTGGGGGGCGACATTCCCGCTTGGCGATCCGGACCGAGCCGCAGCCGTTTCGATCCACGCCCCCGCGTGGGGGGCGACCTCGACCTTGACGGCATGGCCGTTGAGAGGGGCGTGTTTCGATCCACGCCCCCGCGTGGGGGGCGACAGTGCCGATGCCTTATCGGCAGCCCACCGCTTGCTGGTTTCGATCCACGCCCCCGCGTGGGGGGCGACGCCCGATCGGGTCGAACTCGATGCCCTGTATGGCGTTTCGATCCACGCCCCCGCGTGGGGGGCGACACTCGGGTCCGAACGCGGTCGCGGTCGGAAAGTGTTTCGATCCACGCCCCCGCGTGGGGGGCGACCTTGGTACGGCAAGCGTTCAGCCGCGACTGAATGGGTTTCGATCCACGCCCCCGCGTGGGGGGCGACCGCCGACAGGAGGGTTGAAGGTTCCGGATGCCGTGTTTCGATCCACGCCCCCGCGTGGGGGGCGACTGCAGCCCGACGACGGCCCGCATGCTCGGCACGGAGTTTCGATCCACGCCCCCGCGTGGGGGGCGACTGTCTTTCATCCCGCCTTCATGCCCTGTTCGGGCGTTTCGATCCACGCCCCCGCGTGGGGGGCGACCCGGGTTTGGTGACGCGATACATCTCGCGGCATAGGTTTCGATCCACGCCCCCGCGTGGGGGGCGACGCATCGCTTGGTTCAGGGCCTATCGAAATCGATGTTTCGATCCACGCCCCCGCGTGGGGGGCGACTTGAGCTATGAAGAAGCGAGGCCCGAGGGTGCTAGTTTCGATCCACGCCCCCGCGTGGGGGGCGACCGCCGCACCGCGGTCATGCAGAAGGGCTGCCCTAAGTTTCGATCCACGCCCCCGCGTGGGGGGCGACCACTGTAGCTTCGTTTGTCATACGCCCGCCAGCGTGTTTCGATCCACGCCCCCGCGTGGGGGGCGACCGTCCGGAAGATGCCTGAGCTTCAGGCCGTGATCGTTTCGATCCACGCCCCCGCGTGGGGGGCGACCCGCGCTGGGTCCGGTGTAGCGGGCGTAGATCCGGTTTCGATCCACGCCCCCGCGTGGGGGGCGACACGACACGACTGAGATCGGGATCAACCGTGATCCGTTTCGATCCACGCCCCCGCGTGGGGGGCGACCGGCCGCGTTCATGGAGTCGCCCACCACGTCAAAGTTTCGATCCACGCCCCCGCGTGGGGGGCGACCGTCGCTATTTTGATCTAATGGGGGATGTCAAAGTTTCGATCCACGCCCCCGCGTGGGGGGCGACTCGGACAGCGCGCTCACGCCGCCACCCCGTCGATGTTTCGATCCACGCCCCCGCGTGGGGGGCGACCTCCGACCGGCGATCTGCTCGGTCACGGTGACGGTGTTTCGATCCACGCCCCCGCGTGGGGGGCGACGGCTCCGCTATAAGCCATTGCCCCTGCGCGACAAAGCGCGCCGATCGCGCGAACCTCAATTCCGAGGAGGACAGCGGGTCGGCGGGGCAACACCGCAGCTCCGCAAGACATTGAACGATCGATCGTTTCAGGCTGCGCGATGGTTCCCCCGGCTGGGCGGGGACTGCAGGATCGCGCACCAGCCGCGGCCGCCGCTCGCGCGTCGCCGGGCCCGTGCACCGGGTCGCGGCCGTCCATCGGGATCGCTTGGCCGCCCGGCGCTCAGAACAGCAGCGGCCCGCCGAGGTCGAGCACCGGCTTCGCGCCGATGTGCTCGACACGGCGAACGGCATCGGCGCCCAGCCGGTAGAAGCGCAGGCTGTCGGTCGCGGGATCGATTTCGGCGAGCAGCCGGCGCCGCAGTTCAGCCCATTGGGCAGAGTCGACCTCGCATTCGAAGACCGAGTTCTGCACCCGCTGGCCCCAGTCGAGGCAGGCGCGCGCGACGCGGCGCAAGCGGCGCTTGCCTCCGGGCGCCTCGGTGCTGACGTCGTAGGCGACCAGCATCAACATGGCGCAGCCTTCACTTCCACACGAAGGCCGGATAGCCGTCGAGGTCGCCGCGCAGGTGGCGGGCCAAGAGCTGCGCCTGGAGGAACGGCACGAGCCCGAGCATCACGGTCTCGCCCAGGAAGGGATGGCGCAGTTCGTCGCGCTTGCGCTCCTGCCAGGCCACCAGCACCCGCTTTCGCGCGTCATTGGTGAGGCGGACGCCGCCCGCTTCCTCCATCACGAAGTCGGTTCCCGCGACCTGGCGGCGATTGACGAGGCTCAGGGCGAGCCGGTCCGCCAGCACGGGGCGCAGTTCCTCCATCAGGTCGAGGGCGAGGCTGGCACGGCCGGGCTTGTCGGCGTGGAGGAAGCCGACCTGCGGGTCGAGCCCGTGGGCTTCCAGCGCCGAGCGGCAGTCGTGGCCAAGCATGGCATAGAGGAACGACAGCAGCGCGTTGATGCGGTCGAGCGGCGGGCGCCGCGAGCGGGTGCCGAAGCGGAACGCGGGGTCGTCGACGCGGACGAGGCCGCCGAAGCTGCCGAAATAGACCTGTGCGGCCTCTCCCTCGAGGCCGCGCAGGGCATCGACCTCCGCCGTGACGATGGTGCGCCGGGCGACGTCGGTCAGCCGTCGCTCGGCCGCGACGAGCGCGTCCCGCTCGGGTGCCGTCATCGCGTCGCCGTGGTCGCGCAGCGCGCGGCGCACTACGGCGCGCTGGTTGGCGGCCTTGGCCGCCACGATGCCGCGCACGATCGCGACCTGGCGCGGGGGATTGTCGGCAACCCGGTACTGCGTGCGGCGCAGCAGGACGTTGCCGGTGCGCCGTCCCTCGACGCGGGCGAGGAAGCGGCCGTTCGGCTCGAGGTAGGAGACGGCGATGCCGGCCTCGGCGCAGGCCGCCAGCAGGGCCGGGGAGGCGCCGGCGCGCCCGAAGGCGACCACGCCCTCCAGCATGTGGAGCGGCGCCCGGCCCCGCTCGGCGCCATCCACCTCGACCACGAGGTTGGCGCCGTCCTTGCGCAACCAGGCGTCCTCGCTGGTGACGTAGATGGTGTTGAGCAACCGGCGCATGGCGGCTCGCCCCTCACGCCTCGATCTGCGCGGCGAGCCACCCGGCCACGGGCTGCGGGTGCTCGAGCCGCGCCGGCCAGCACAGCGGTTCCATCGAGCAGCGCCGGCACCCCGGGATCTTGACCGGCGCCGGCGTCCGGCCCGCCGCCAACATGGCGCGCGCCTCCGCCGCCACCCTGGCCGTGAGGGCGCGGAGCTCCACGTCGAAGGGCACGGGTGTGCGGCGCCGCGTCTCGCCATAGAACAGCGCACCCTCGGGCACCGCGCAACCGAGCATCTCTTCGAGGCAGATGGCCTGGGCGCAGAGCTGCACCTCGTCGGCCCGGTGGGGCTTGGGCTTGCCCCGCTTGTATTCGACCGGGAAGGGGCGGGGAGGGCGGCCCGAAAACTCGACCGCGTCGGCGCGGCCGGAGACGCCGAGGCGCGTCGAGCGCAGCGCGATGCCGCGCGCCACCCGCACCCCGGGCCGCGTCTCGCCCGCCCCGGCGTCGACCCGCTCGTGCAGGATGCGCCCCTCCGCCGTGGCCCCATCCTCGGCCCAGAGCTGCTCGACGTGGATCAGCGCGCATTGCCGCGGGCAGAACAGGTGGTGCTGCAGCGCGGAGAGCGGGATGAGCGCGTCTTCGGTGATGGGGTCGAGGGAAAGGGGCTGCATGCACAGGCCTATCGTTCGATCACCTCGACCCCACCGGGAACCTTCTCGCGATCCACTGTGATTGCGTAATCCGTGAAGGCGCGCGCGGGGGGCCAGTTATGCGTCTCGCGGGCATCGATCGCGTGCTGCGAACCCTGATGGACGCGCCACGTCTTCACCCGATCGAACAACTCGTGCGCCGGCCCGTTGCCGAGCGCGCTAGCGTGGCGGAAGACCACGACGGCGCGCTTGTTCATCTCACCGCGGGCCGCCGAGCGGTCGTGCTCGAACATGTTGTCCAGCGCTTCCCACAAAAGATCGAGGTCGGCGTCGGTGAAGCCGGTGCCCTTCTTTTCGTGCGAGGCAAGCGACGCCGACACGAAGCCGTGGGCGCGGTAGAGCCCATAGGGCACGATGTGCTTACGCCCCATCGTGCGCGCGTCGCCCCGCTTCTCCTCCCTCTCGTCCGAACCCTCCGCCCGCTGCTTCTTTTCGGCCTCGTTGGTGGCCGCCATGCGGGTGATCGAGATTTCGAGCGGCAGGATGGGCTCGACCGAGCGCGCGAAGGCGATCTGCACGGGCCCGCGCACCTGCCCGGCATTGATGCCGGTCGACAGCACGCCGCCGAAGGCGCGGATGTCATAGAAGTTGTCGCACATGAACTGCCGGATGCGCCGCGCCTCCTCGTCCGAGTTGGGCGTCAGCTTCTTGTCCGTCTTCACCTTGGCGTCGTTCGGACGCTCGGCGATATAGGCCTCCCGATGCTTCTCGTTGAGGATCGCACCCTCGGTCACATAGATGCGGTTCCTCGGCCCGTCCTTGAAATCCTCGACGAAGTTACGGATCTTGCGCTTGAGGCAGACGTCGCTGACGAGGCCATGCGCGGTCTCGGGGTCCATGCGCGGCATGTTGCCGGCGTCGGGGTCGCCGTTGGGATTGCCGTTCGTCACGTCGAAATAGAGGACGAACTCGTGCCGTCGGGTGAGCGCGCCGTTGCCGTTCATTCTCTGTCTCCCTTCTCGCCGGCCTCAGCCGTTTCAGCTTCCTTGGCGGGCCGCGTCCCGCGCTCGTGGTAGTAGCCGACCGCGAATCGCCCCTGGTCTTCCAAGCTCAGGGTCTTGGGCAGGTCGGGTGGCAGGTGCGACATGATCTCGGCCACGCGTGGCTCGATCCAGCCGCCGAAATTTCGCTTACGGGCGTCCGATACATGGTTGCGCAAGCCCCGCAGCAACGTGCCGAACACGCGTGCTGGGGTCGAGGAGGCGGCGCCGTAATAGCGGTCGGCGATGGTGGCGTTGACTCGCCCCAGCGCGGCATATTGCGCTGCCTCGAGCATGTAGAACAGACGGCCGAGCTGGTATGCCTCACTCTTGTTGTCGGGGTCGCGCGCCACGGGCATGGGCTCCTCTGATGAGCGAAGGGAACGGTTGATGCAGGCTTTGATGACGGCCGCGTGCCAGCCCCAGCCCGGGTCGTCGCCGGCCCGGAGGCGAATGATCGTGGCCGCGAGCAGCGTGCGCGGATAGGCGGAGCCGCTGAGCACGGCGCGGGCGACTTCGCCGGCCAGCAGCGGCGGGATGTTATCGAACTTCTGCAAGAGCGCCGTGGTGCGGACGAGCAGGCGCTGCACGGACGGTTCCGACTTCCACGGCAAGGGCTCGATGTGGAGATCCTGGTAATGCCTGGCGAGCCGGCCGGCGAAAGCCTCGAAACTGTCCGTGAGCCAGAAGCGGACCGACAGGCGCGCAGCATTGGGCGCGAGGCCGAGGACGTGGAAGCGCGTACCTTCGACGAGTTTCGGCCCGAGCTCCCGCACCGGGCAGCCCGCCCGCACCTTGTCGAGCACGTCCCGCATCTTGGCGGCTTCGGATGCGTCGTCGGGCGGCTCGACCAGGAAAGCGAAGGTCGCTTCGGCGGCTGCCGCCGCCTCTTCGTCGACGCCCGACGTATCCGCCCAGAACGCGACCGTAGCGTCGCCGATCTTGATGCGGTTCTTGATCGCGGCGTTCCGGTCGAGCAGCCGGTTCAGCGCCGCGCCGTAACGGAAGGCCGCGGCCTCCGAAGTCGGAGCATTCGCGCCTTGCTCCTTACCATACGAGGTGAAGGCGTCCTGATTGAAGGAGACCAGCGGCACTTCAGCGGAAGCCGTGCCATCCACCCCTTTTATTTTCGGATGAAGCTGAACCGGCGGCAGTTGCGCGCCAGTCACCAAGCAGAAAACTGCCTTTCGTTTCTTCGTGGCGGAGCGTAAGTGCTCAATGAGGGCTGTCGCGGCCGGCCGCTCGTGCATGAAGTTCTGCTCTCCATCCAGACGAAACGCTACATTGAGCTCGGTCATCTTGCCTTCGAACGGCGCCGAGAGGAACCGATCCGGGCTCCAGGTCTGAAGAAAACGGCCGAGAGCGAGCAACCCGGGATCGTCCGTATTCGCAAGCTGCTCCAGGTGTAACTTCTTGAAAGCGGCGTGATCGCGAGCCGTCTTGCCGACCTCCTTGCTGCTGACACCCAGGGCGTAAGCCGTGTTGTCCCACAAGAAAAACGGTGTGGAGCCGTTTCCTGATCGACCGAACCACTTCGGGACGCGTTCGGGCTTCGGCCTCTTGCCGCTGGAATCCCGCCGCGTTTCGACATCGACGATGGACCCATCTTCGGCCAAGACGATTACGAGCCCGAGTGGCTCGACAGAGTAGCCCGGAGCGACGACTTCTCCCCGATCAGCCATTCGGCCGTAATAGCCGCCGAGCGCCTGCAGGATCGTCACGCGGCGACTCCTTCGGCCAAGCAGCGGTTCACGTCGAGGATGCCGCCGCTCAGTCGGGCGCGGAAGAAGCGCGACGTGCGGTCGTTGGAGAAATCGATATCGTGCAGCATCCAGCCGAGATCGCGTTCGCATTGGTCGGGCGGCAAAGTCGAGGAGGGCAGCGGAGCGTCTTCGGGCAGGAGGGCGAAGCGGGCCGGAAACTCGCGTGTGCCAAGGCAGGGCTGATGGAAGCACTGACCCGATTCGGCCCGGCGGTTGAACATGCAGATGTGCTTCGCGGGCGTGTCGTCGTCCGTAGCCCTATCGGTCAGCTCAAAATGCGCCTGGATGAGGTAGCAGACATCACGTAGCAGGGTCGAGGCCCGCTGCTGCCGGTTGTCTTCGACCGCGAGCGCGAGGCCAGCCAGCGAGCTGGATTTCATTGCGGTCTTGGCCTTGTCGGCGCTTATCTTGGCCCCGACCTCGTTGCGGCGGAACGACTGAAAGCGAATCGGCTTAAGGACGTGGATTTGGTCGACCACCCATCGGATTGCCGGCTTCCAATGCACGGCTTCGAGGATGCCGCGCGCCGCAGAGGGGGTCATGACGTCGTAGGAGACGCGCTCGACCTTCATCTCCGGCCGGGTGAAACAGGCATAGTCGCCCGATACGCGCAGTCGCACGCCGTAGGACACTGGCTCCTCCCAACGGATCCGCAGCAAAACCTTGGCAAGCAAAAGAACTGACTGCAATCTACTTGCTCAGGACCTCTTCGGCTTGACTTCCGCGGGGGATTCGGGCACCCCACCGGGACACAGGAAACTTCCTACCCCTTGGTTCATGGCCAATGTTTGCACTTAGTGGCTTTACCTGTCAAGCGTGATTTGGAAATCTATCGCCCTGAATGTCGCGCTATCCGAAGCAAGCCCCCAACGAGGTAAGCACAATGAATAGACGAGGCGGGCGAAGATTTCGGATTCGCCTCCGAATTGGGCCTTTCGTTTTAGAAATCGAATGGATAATAGGTGGCCCCCTGACGGGGGCGGCCGCGTAGGTTCTCTCGCGAACAGTGGCCCGCCGGCCACAACGTGTCGCCCCCTCGCGGGGGGCGCGGATGGAAACATGGCAAATGTCATGCACCTTTATTGGCTAGACCTCTGGCATCGATGCCAGAGGCAGCCACCGGCTCACATCATATTGTTTTCCGCCGACCGGTACGTCGGGTCGTCGAGCCGGACACCTGTGAGGAAGTCGTAATGCGACAGATCCTCGAATCGTAGGATCGCGTCGCCGAGCGCTGGGTGGGCCGGACGCAAGACGCCCTCGGCGAGCCAGTCTCGGCGCGCCTTCGGCGGGATCGACACGGTATAGAGCTGCAGCCGGCGCAGGTCGGCAACGCGGGGCCTCTGGCTCGCGGCGATGCGGGTCAGCAGATCCAAGCCCGCAGTGTCGCCCGCGTCCGCCTGCCACGGTACGACGACTGGCTCCATGACGTCGTCGATCATCCGGAACGTCCGAGCGATACTGTCGAACGGGAACGTCCAGTCGGGGGCACGCTCGGCGATGTGCGGCAGGATGGGCCAGACCTGCTTGTCGAGCTTCGCAGCGTCGAAGGCCTGGTCGCCCTTTTGCCAGTAAAGCTCCTTGAAGAAGCTTCGCACGGCCGCAAGCGATAGCGGGTCGTCACATTTGCGCAGGATCCCGCGAGCGGCCTGCCAGAACTCTTGGACCGACCGCGGCGCGTTCGCCTCTGCAGGCTCGAACACGACGACACGACCGGGCACAGGCCCGCCTTCCCGATTGCAGCGTCCGGCCGCTTGCGCGATCGAATCCACGCCCGCCACCGCTCGCCAGACTTCGGGGAAACTGATATCGACGCCCGCCTCGGTGAGGCTCGTGCTCACGAGCCTCACCGGTTTGCCCGCCTTCAGCCTTCGCCGCTGCTCTTCGAGCACGGTGCGGCGATGCAGAGGGCACATCAGCGTCGTCAGGTGCACGGCGCCGGGAAGCGCCCTTATGCTCTCGAACAGCTCTCGAGCATGCTTGCGGCTGTTGACGATGCACAGCATCTGGCTTTGCTCGGCGAAGCGCGCCGCGATCACGGCATCGGTGATCGGCTCGCGCAGCCATTCGACCCGGACCCGTTTCAGGCGCGCGTAGAGTTCTGTCGGGTTCGGCGCAAGTTCGCAAAACTCGTCCATTTTGAAACCGCGATCGAACCCATCCGCTTCGCGCAAGGCGGGCTGGGTGGCGGTGCAGAGCACGATGCTGCTGCCGTAGTTGCGGGTCAGTTCGTCCAGAGCTGCCATGCAGGGGCGAAGTAGGGGCAGCGGCAAGGTCTGCGCCTCGTCAAGCACGATCACGCTGTTCGCGATATTGTGGAGCTTGCGGCAGCGGGATCGTTTCGCGGCGAATAGGCTTTCGAAGAACTGCACGGCCGTCGTCACCACGATCGGCACGTCCCAGTTCTCGGCCGCGCGATGCAGTCTCGCGGCGGGGTCGCCGCCTTCGTCGTCGCGGGGACGGCCGCGCAGCAACGCCCCGGCGGCCGCCTCCCAGTCGTAGCTGGCGTGATGCTCAAGCACGTCTTCATCGGTGTCGAGCGCGCGCCGGAAAACCTCGGCCGTCTGTTCGATGATCGAGGTGAAAGGGATCACATAGATGATTCGGCGCATGCCGTGCCGCAGCGCGTGATCGAGCGCGAAGGAGAGCGAGGTCAACGTCTTGCCGCCGCCTGTCGGCACGGTCAGCGTGAACAGGCCGGGCGGCGTCGCGGCGCGTTCGATGGCGTGCCGAAGCACCTCGGCCCGCAACGCGTTGAGTTCCGTCTCCTCGGCCTTGTCCGCCAGGTCGGCCATGTGGGCGCGAAGCCGGCCGCGCAGGGTCGCGAGGTCGCGGAACTCGCCGCGGTCGACGTCTCGTCCTTCCGCTTTGGCGTAGAAGCGCTCGGTTTCAAGCGAATCCGCGTCCACGAGGCATGAGAACAGCATGCGGACCAGGAAGGCGCTCCAGAATCCCTTGTCGCACGATCCGGCGGGCGCGCGGCTCGGGCCGAGGGCCGCGAGGGGCGGCAGCGGACCGCTATGCTGTCGCCAGCCCTGGTAGGCGGGAACCTTGCGCTTCAGCCGCTCGTGGAGGTCGGAGGCATCCGCCAGTCCCGTATGGTGGCCGGCGATGACGAAAGCGAGGATCTGCTCGAGCTGTTTCGGGTAGCCGGCGTTCCGTGCCTCGCGTGCCCCGGCGCCGGAATGGTCGCCGCCGCTCGGCCGCTCCTTACGAATATAGGCCTGGAACTCCGCCGAACACTTGCCGATGTCATGTAGCCGGCCCGCAAGGTCGGCAAGGGCCGCCCAGCCGAAGACCCCGGCGAATTCAGCCGCGCGAGAGCCTACCCCCACGAGATGCTCGGACAGCGGCTCCCACCGACGCTGGTCGCGGTCAGAGATCGAATGCGCATAGGCCGTTGCGGGTGCGGTCGGCATCACATCAAGCATCGTGATCTGGCCCCCACGCGCCTTCGGGAAAGGAATAGGACCTCGCGACGAAGGCCTTTGTGTATCCGATGATGTGGTCGGCTGCGACGACCGGCGCGACCGTGTCGCGGCCTAAGCGGGCGGCAACTAGGCCGCGGTCGCCCCTGCCGGGGATGAGCTTTGGCCCAAATCGAAGCCAAGCGTAGGAGTTTGCTACTATCTAGGGCCGGGTAACCCGATAGGGGCTCATCCTCCGGTGCATCACTCCCCGGCATGTCGGCAACAGAGATGCGTGTGCCCCGGAACACCGGTTCGCCGCCCATGGTTTCTGGATCAGCATGGATCAGCGCCTCGGCGCGACGAAGATCCTTCAGGTTGGCCGCGACCTGGCGACGGGCAGTCTCGAGATCGACGAAACCCAGGTAGCATGAAGCGTCTTGGCTTGCGGATGTTCGTAGATCGAGACGCAAAGATTGCGACGGTCCTCGACAGGCAGCGCTCTGAAAGGTCGCGCTCAAGGTGGATGCAAATGAGAGCAAGCGCATCCAAGCGCCGCTTGTGCCCTCTGCCGCGCCGCTTGTCCGTGTGACCTGATCGCATCGTATGAGCATCAATCGCTCTCTGCACTGAATTGAGGTCTATTCCGTCAATACGGCGGCTTCCGGTGGGGTGAACAGCTTGTCGAGTTTGTGAATATGAGGCTAAGTTTATCATTAAAAGAGGTAAATAAACATCAACCTGGCGGTCGGGCAAGCTGGTACGGCGCCAGGCCGTCCACGCGGCCTTGGCCGCGTACCGGTTGCTCGTGAAACAAGCCGCCCGAGGGCGTCTTCCTTACTCTGCTACCGAGTCGCCTGGAGCAGGCCGCGAAAGTGAGAGGGCGGAAGGGAATTCGTGACGGGCAAGACGCCGGAGAGAGTGGCTCCCGGGTAGCCCGTCCCGGAGCTTCGCCATGCAACAGATTCTGTCCCCCACCGACCGCCCCTCCCCGGCCTCCTCCGGCTACCGGGTCGATCCCGGCCATGGTGAGCGCGTCGGGCGCGTGTCGTCGGAATGGTTCTCGCGTCCCGCCGACGAGCGGTTCCTGTCCCTGTCCGACCTGCATCGGTCGGTAAAGACCCGCGCCGACCGCTCCCGAGCCCGCGAGGTCGAGAGCCGCGACGTGCGGGTCGAGGCGGCTCGGGACAACCCCGAGCGCCTCGGCCTCGTGTTGCCGGGCGAGCCCGAGCCCGTCATGCCGACGCACTGGAGTTTCGGCCAGCTCGCGAGCCTTGTGGGCGCGCCGGCCGGCTACCTGCGCGGGCTCCCGGCGCCGATCGCGGGCATCAATCTGCAGTACGGTCTGACCCACACACTGCTGGAATTCTGAGGTCGGCTCGCGCACGCTCGGCATCGCCTCGTTCTACCTCCGTGCCGTTTGCGCCAATCGCAACCTATGGGGAGTCGAGCAGTTCGAGGAGGTCACGATCCGCCACTCGAAACATGCCGCCGGCCGCTTCGCCGCCGAGGCCGCGCCGGCGCTCCAGAGCTTCGCCGAGTCGTCGGCGGCGGGCTTTATCTCCGGCATCCGCGCGGCCCGCGAGCAGATCGTGGCGCGCACCGACGACGACAGGGTCGAGTTCCTGCGCCGGCGCGGCTTCTCGAAGGGCGACACGGCAAAGGTCATCGACGCCGTGCTGGTCGAGGAGGGCCACCCGCCAGCTAGCGTGTTCGACTTCGTGCAGGGCATCACGGCGATGGCGCGGTCCGAGCCGCGCCAGGACGCCCGGCTCGAGGTGGAGCTGAAGGCCAAGCGCCTGTTGGACGGAGTCGCTGCCTGATCCCTCGCCCCTGACCCCTGGCCCGGCGTCGAGCCCTTCCTTCCCTCCGCGCGCGCCCTCCAGCCCCCACCCGGACCCGCTCCGCGGGCCTGGGCCTTCCCAAAACTCCCCATCGTCCTTTGGACGCGGGGTCCCCAGCTCGCTTGGCCCTGGGGCCTCCGCCCAACCTGCTGCGCAGGCTGGCTCTGCCCGCCCCTGGCTAGCTCCGCCCGTCCCGCTCTGCCTCGAACATCGAGAGGCAGAGAGGGGCGGGGTTTTTCGTGGCGGAGACGCGGGAAGAGAGAGGCTCGACCCGGCCCGTCACGGAGAAACGATCATGGGTAAGATCACGTTTGTACCCGCACAGTCGCTGCCGCTCGACAAGTTGGTGGCATCGAGCGCGAACGTGCGCCGCATCAAGGCGGGAGTGAGCATCGCCGAGTTGGCCGAGGACATCGGCCGCCGCGGCCTGCTGCAATCGCTGAACGTGCGGGCCGTGCTTGACGAGAGCGAGGCCGAGACCGGCAAATATGCCGTCATCGCGGGCGGACGGCGCTTTGCGGCGCTGCAGCTGCTCGTGAAATCGAAGCGCCTGGCCAAGAACGCCGCCGTGCCCTGCATCATCAAACCCGAGGGCACGGCGGCCGAGGAGGACAGCCTCGCCGAGAACACCATGCGCGAGGCCCTACACCCGCTCGACCAGTTCCGGGCCTTCCAGACCCTGCGCGACGAGCATCTCATGGGCGACGAGGAGATCGCGGCCCGGTTCTTCGTCACCCCGGCCGTGGTGCGCCAGCGCCTGAAGCTCGCGGCGGTGTCGCCGAAGCTGCTCGACCTCTACGCCGACGACGCCATGACGCTGGAACAGTTGATGGCCTTCACGATCACGGCCGACCATGCCCGCCAGGAGGCGGTGTGGGAGGCACTGAGCCGGAGCTACAGCCGCGAGCCTCACGCGATCAGGCGCATGCTGACCGAGGGCGCCGTCAAGCCGACCGACAAGCGAGCCATGTTCGTCGGGCTCGAGACCTATGAGGCCGCGGGCGGCGTGGTCGAGCGCGACCTGTTCAGCGAGGACGGCGGCGGCTTTCTCAGGGATGCGGCGCTGCTCGACCGCCTGGTCGAGGAGAAGCTTGCGCGCGAGGCCGACACGGTGCGCCAGGAAGGCTGGCTTTGGGTCGAGGCGGCGCGCGACCTTCCCTACGGTCACGTCTTCGGTCTGCGGCGGCTCTATGCCGAGGTGGCGCCCTTGGGCGAGGAGGAGCAAGCCGAGCGGGACCGGCTGCAGGCCGAGTCCGATGCGCTCGAGGCCGAGTACGCGACCAGCGAGGACCTGCCCGACGATGCCGACCGGCGGCTCGGGGAGATCGAACAGCGCCTGGCGCAGCTCGATGATCGCCCGCAAGTCTTCGACCAAGCCGAGGTCACCCGGGCCGGCGCGTTCCTCAGCGTCGACTATGTCGGGGTCTTGAAAGTTGAGCGCGGCTACGTCAGGCCCGAGGACGAACCGCGCGAGGCGGAGCCCGAAGGCGCTGTCGAGACCTCCGAACCGGGATCGACCGCGTACGCCGTCGATAGTGCCGAGATGACGATCGGCAGCACGTCGATGGGCGATGCTCCGGCCACTGCAATTGCTCCCGTGCCGGACGACGAGGATGAAGACGACGGCGGCCGCATCTCCGATCGCCTGATGACGGAACTCACGGCGCATCGGACCCTGGCACTGCGGGCGGCGCTCTCGGCCGACCCGGACACGGCCTATCTCGCGGTGTTGCACGCCCTGGCGCTGCGGACCTTCTACGGCACCGGCGCCGATAGCTGCCTCGAGATCGAGGGCAGGAGCGTGGCGCTCGGGGGCTACGCGCCTACCTTGAGCGACACCCAGTCCAGCCGGGCACTCGTCGAGCAGCACGGGCTCTGGCAGGGGCAGCTGCCGCGAAACTCGCGAGAGCTGTGGCTGGCGCTCGTCGCCCTCGACGCCGATAGTCGCGCGGCGCTGTTCGCACTCTGCGTCGGGCGGAGCGTCAACGCGCTCGTGCAGTCCTGGGACCGCCGGCCGGCCGCCATCGCCCACGCCGACCGACTGGCGGAATACCTGCGCCTCGACATGGCGGCGGAGGGGGGCTGGGTGCCCACGGCCGACAACTATCTCGGCCGGGTCACCAAGGCTCGCATTCTCGCGGCCGTTGGCGAGGCCAAGGGCGAGACCGCGGCGGACAGCATCGCGCATCTGCGCAAGACCGAGATGGCGGAGGCCGCCGAGCAACTGCTCACCGGCACCGTCTGGCTGCCGGGGCCGCTGCGTACGCCGGGCGGAGCGAGCCAGGGCCCACGGCCTGCGGAGCAGGCTGGGGTGGCGAACGGAGGGCTTGAACGACCCAGACCTGAGGATGCGGCCGACATCGAAGATGACGCCGCCGCCCCGTCCGGGTCCGAGCCGGAAGCCTTGCCGGCGTTCCTCACCGAAGTCGTTGAAGCGGACGGGTTTGCGCCGGCCGCCGAGATCGACCCAGATCCGGCCCTCGCCGCCCCGGCAATCGCCGCCGAGTGATCGATCCCGAGGTCGATCCCTCGGCCGCCGACTGACCTCGACCCACCATCCCGATCCGGCGACGGCCCGCCCTCGGCGGGCCGTCGCCGTTTGAGGAGCACCCACGATGAAGTGGAACAAGTCTTGCGCCTACGATGAAGATCAGAAGCGCCGCTTCCACGCCACGGCCCGCGTCCGATTGCGCCAGTTGGCGACGGCGCTGCACCTACGTGCCGGCAGCTTCGATCTCCGCTCGAACAAGGCCGGGATCGCGATCTCCGGCGAGGTCACGCTGCACTACGCGCGCGTCTACATCCAGGCCCAGAGCCCGTCCGCGTCGGAGCCGCCGAATGCCGCCTCCATCCGCGCGACGCCTGTTTGCCTCCGGGACGCCGATCCAGGGTACCCTGGCAGAGCGCTACCTCGTGGCCCGCGGCATCGACCTCACGCGAGTCGATGTGAGCCCCTCCAGTCGCCACTCTATCGACCTTCGGTCGACGGAGCCTCTGGCTCCCTCCGCCCTGCGCTTCCACCCCGCAGCCTTCTACCGCGACGCGTCCGACAGCCCGCGCCAGACCTGGCCGGCGCTGCTCGCCGCCGTCACCGACCCGGCCGGCACCATCAACGGCGTGCATCGCACCTACCTCGATCCCTCGTTCGATTTTCGCCGTCTAGGCAAGGCGCCCGTCGCCTCGCCGCGTCGTTCGCTCGGCCAGCTCGCCGGCAACGGCGTCCGCCTGCGATTACGCGACAGCGCGGTGCTGCTCGTCGGCGAGGGGATCGAAACGGTGCTGTCGATCGCCCCGCTGTTCCCCGACGCCGGCGCGATCGCGGCACTATCGGCCGCGCACCTCGCCATGCTGGCCCTGCCCCCGGCAACCGCCACTCTGCTGGTCGCGCGCGACAACGACGCGGCCGGGCGCAATTCTGCCGACCGACTACGCGGCCGGGCCGAGGCCGCCGGCCTCGCCGTTGCCGTGCTGCGGCCACGCCTCATCGACTTCAACGCCGACCTCCGCCGCTGGGGGCACCATGCCCTGGCGGACCGGGTCCGCTCGCAGCTGCCGGCGGAGCGGCGACGCTGGAACGTTGCGTAGAGGGGCGGAGCTCGAACAGGCCTCCACCGTCGCACGGGAGCGCGGTAAGGCGTGGATCGCCTCGCCGCGGCGGGGCGCCCCCATTCGGGGCAGCGGGAGAGGACCGCTGGCCGGCCTTCTTCAGAGCGGCGATCCGGCCGCAGCCGGGCCTTCGGGCCGCAACGGCTGCGCGCCGGCTTCTTTCCCCGGACCGGCCATCCCTGGCGGGATCATGTTGCCGAGATCCTTGCCGGTCCTCCTCGCGGAACAAACAAGCCGGCGCTCCGCGGTCCTCCGCTTCGCTCCGGTCCCGAGGCCATGCCCCGGGATGCGGTCAGGCCCGGCCGCGGCTCGTGGTCGCCGTAAAGGCCGCGAGCCGCGCGGTCTTCCGCCCGAGCCGAACAGGAGCACCCCATGAGCCACGACGAAACCCCCGCCTCCGACCTCCTCGCCCTCCACGACGTACACGAGCCCTCGGCTAGCGCACACCTCCTCGACGAACTGATCCGCTACGCCCACCGCCCCATGGGCGACGAGGCCGACCCGCGGCCCCTGCCCGAGCCCGAGATGGCCGAAATGGCGCTCGGCTCCATGTTCGAGAGCCTGTCGAGCCTGCTCACGGGCACCCGGCTCGAGGATGACCTGCCGGACCTGCTCTGGTCGCTCGTCAACGTCCTGCACCGCAAGACCGACCGCATCTCCCGCAGCCTCGACGACAACGCGGTGGCACAGCGCCGATCACAAGGCGAGCAGGACGGCTCCGAGGTGCGCTCCGTCGAGCTCGAACGCCTCACCGCCGAAGGGCTCACCCAGGAGGAGCGCCGCAACGCCTTCGAATTCCTGCGCGACCACACCGCCGAGCTCTACGCCGTCGAGACCGGGTCGGCTTGGCGCCCGCGCGCCGGCTCGATGGTGAACCACCGCGCCCTGACCGCAGCGGTGATCGACAGCCGCGACTACCTCAACGCCAGGCGGGTCGCCGAGACGGAGGTGCTGCTACCGAAGGGCCCGCGCATCGCCTTCACGGGTGGGCACGCCTGCAACGACGTCACCCGCATCTGGGACGTGCTCGACAAGGTCCGGGCCAAGCACGGCGCCATGGTGCTGCTGCACGGTGGCTCGCCGAAGGGCGCCGAGCTCATCGCCGCAAAATGGGCCGACCACCGCAAGGTCCCGCAGGTGGCGTTCAAGCCCGACTGGACCCGGCACAAGAACGCTGCTCCCTTCAAGCGCAACGACGCCATGCTCGACACCCTGCCGATCGGGGTCGTGGTGTTCCCCGGCTCCGGTATCAGCCAGAACCTCGCCGACAAGGCCAGGAAGCTCGGCATCCCCGTGATGCGCTTCGACCAGTAGGCGCGAGGCAGCGGTGGCCGAACCACCATAAGCCGTCGACCTCGCGGTCGGCGGCTCTTTCTTCTTCACGCCTCCCGACCTTGGCCGGAGCGAGTTGTCCGCCCGACGAAGCGAAGCGGAGCAGGCGGCGGGCCGAACGCGCTCATCATCAAGCGCCGTAGAGAGGCACGCCGCCTGTGGTCAACCCCGGTCCCGCGCGCCAGTTTCTCCCCCGTACTGCCTGGCTTCGGTGCGCATAGCAGCTATGGGGCTACCAACCGGACCCGGGCAGACGCCGACCGTCGATTTCGAGCCCGGCTACCCAGCCCAATCCCATCCGCCGGACGAACAGGTCTTGACCCGGCATTCTCGTGGACTGCACGAAGGCCATCACTCCCCTCCTCCCACCGCGCACAGGCACATCCTTATGATCTTCGATCTGCGACCGGCAGGGCCGGTTGGGGCGCGGTGAGAGGCTCTGCCGGATGCGAGCATCCGGCAGAGCCTCTCGTCTGTTCGGCCGCCTCGCTCCGCCGTGCTCGCGTCTTCTCCATTGAGCGCGGGTCAGCGCGCCCCGCCTCGCGGTGACCCGCGCTGGTCAACGCCGCCGGGTTGGTGCGGCCGTTGAAGGCGGGCCCGACGCGGCTGATGGCATGCCGCCCGATCGGATGCGATGGGGAGCCTGGCCGAGAGAGGCACGCTCGCGCGTGCCGTCCTTGGCGCGTAGGGCTGTCCAGGACCGGAGCCTCGATGAGACCGTTTGCCCGGAGACGTGCGAGGTCGAAAAGGCCTGTCGTGGTCCGCCCGGCGCCGCTGATGGTGCACCGCGGTCGGCTCGCGCGCGGAAGCTGGTGCTGGGGTTACCGTCTGTACTGCAGGCGGGGCGCCGTGGAGCGCTGTGGCGCCTTCGTCCTGCCCGGTTCTGGCCGGCCGCTTCCGGTGCGTCCTTTGATGGGCCAATCTGGACGGGGACGGCTACGCCTCGGGCGCCTGAACCGCAACGGCCTTCGCCAGCTTTCTTCCCCTGCCTGCGGGCTTCGCCTCCGGCATTCCTCGCGAGGCAAGAAAGCCGTCGCCGACCGTCCTCCGCTGCGCTTCGGCCTTGCAGGTGCGTCGGCGCCCGCCCCCGTCCTGTCGATGGCCATCGAGGTCGCAACCGAAACGGCCTCGAGATCACCGAAAGCAGCAGGAGACACACCATGGCGACCATCGGCACCTTCACCCGCAACGAGGACGGCATCTTCCAGGGCAGCATCAAGACGCTCTCGCTCAACACCAAGGTCCGCTTCGTCCCCTCGCCGGCCACCGACAGCGAGAAAGCCCCCGACCTCCGCGCCTACGCAGGCAATAACGGGATCGAGTTCGGGGCCGCCTGGACCAAGCGCACCAAGGACGGGGCTCGCACCTACCACTCGGTCAAGCTCGACGACCCCTCCTTCCCGGCCCCCATCTACGCCAGCCTGGTAGAGGCCACCGAGCCGGGCACCTACAACTTGGTCTGGAGCCGCTGACCAGACCCGGAGCGCCCCGCCGCAAGGCGGGGCGCTCCGATCCATGACAATGGTATGCGCTTTGATTTCGGTCGTCGCGACCGTACCCGGCTGCCGCAGCTCGTCTCGGACACGCGGCAGCACGGCATCGAGGTGCTTCGCCTCACACGAGGAGACGGCCCGGATCATCACATCAGATGATCGAGGCAACTGCGGTAGAAGTCGGTGAGCTTGGCCATATCAGCTATTCGCAGCGGCCTCGAGTGCCTGGAGCGAGGCGAGAATCGCGTCGAACTCGGGTGGCTCGCCGAAGATCATCCCGGCGGTGTTGGCGTAGTCGCGGCGGAGCGCGTCGACCATGCCCTCGGTCGGCGCCAGCGCGAACGACCCGGGTCGGGCTGATGTCAGGTCAAAGTCGGGACGGTCGAAGAACATGCGGGCGTGCCGTACGCTATCGCGCCCGAGGTCCCGGTCAGCGAGTGCGGCAGCGCCGTGTTTCGAGGCCATCAGACAATGCAGGTCGTAATAGTGGCGGGACACGCGCTGTCCCTCCTGACGCAGGACACCGCGCCGCTCGTACCAGCGCCGCAATCCATGCACGATCACGACCTTGTCCCAGAAGGTACGTCCCGGCTCGATGGTGGTGACGTTGGAAACGGTAAGGTCGAGCCCCGGTATTTCCTCTGCGACATAGGGGCGGAGGGTCGCGGGCTGGTTCGGATCGAGCGCCGATTTTGCGCCCGACTCGATTCGGACAACAGGCCGAACATAGGCGCCGTCGCGTGGCTCGACCTCCGGATACCAGACCAGCAGCGTCTGGCCATCCGGATCGGCGGCGTCGACTTCAACGCGGCCTGCACAGTTCGTGGCCTCAGCCACCAAGCCGCTCAGCGTGTCGTTAAGCGGGCCGACAATATAGGTGCGGCACGCGTCTCGGATCGCATCGAGCTTCGCCTTGCGCTTCTTGTTGGACATCGCCTCCAGCTCTTCGACCGAGACGGCTTGGTCGAGATCATCGCGGAACACGGTGACGTCGATGTCCTCGGAGAACCGCTGGATAAGGCCATAGGCTTTCGAAAGCGAGGTGCCCCCCTTGAACAAAAGCCGCGGCCCGCCTTTCGGCAAGCGAGAGTAGAGTGCATCGAGCGTCCAGCAGACCCAAAAGTCCTTTTCGACGTTGCCGACCGGGGCGCCGAGCCGGTTGGCAGCGGCGAGGAAGAGGTCCAGCCGGTCTCGGGGCGGAGCGGCCATGATCTGGGCGTAGCCTTCGGCGCTCATGGCACTTCGCTGCTCAAGAGGACCAGTGGGCGGAGGAGTTCCTGCATCCAGATCGGCAAGGCTGAAAAGCCTTCCCGAAGGTCCTCGCGGATCATCTCTCCGTGTTGGGGGTCGGCCAAGAGCCTGCGGAGCACGGTGATGACGCAGTTGCGTTCCTCCTCATCATTCAGGATATCTTGCAGCCAATGGAGCGCCTGCACGATGCGCATGGCCGGGCGTCCCGCCCAGTAGAGGCGGCTGGGCGCCGCGGACTTGAAGTGGATTTCCTGTTTGCCGAGTTTGATCGGCTTCAACCGAGCGTCAATCAGCACTTCAATCCGCGCCGGCACTGCCGTGGTCAGGCCAAGGTCGTTGGCCGCCGTCATGCCGTCGACAACGAAGCGCGCCTTGTCGCGACGGGCGACGGCACGGATGACGGCGCGGTAGTCCGGCACGGTGGGCCGGCCGGTCAAGCTGTTCACCGAGGGTCGATCATAAAGCCCGCGGTCGATTCGGCGGAGCTCGCCCACCGCTTCGAGCCGCTGCAGCGTCTTATCGACCGCGGCGCGGCTTCCGAGATCGGCAAAATCGCTTGGCGTCCAGACGGCGGTATGATCGCTGGCAATTCGCCTCAACAGCCGGCTGCGGAGATCGATGTCTGGGGAAAGAACGGCGATAGGCATGTCCGAAGAATACCGCATTTTTCGGACAGACGGAAGCTTGGTCAGAAGCAAGCTCCATTTTCTGAAAGGAGCGCCATTGGCGCAGATGTGCCGGGCAAACATTTCCGGCACTCACGTCTACGTCGATCGCAGGCCGCCATTTATCGAAACCAGCTTTCGACAGCTAGCGTGATGGCCTTCGTGCAGTCCACGAGAATCCCGGGTCAAAACCTGTTCGTTCGGCGGATGGGATTGGGCTGGGTAGCCGGGCTCGAAATCGACGGTCGGCGTCTGCCCGAGTCCGGTTGGTAGCCCCATGTCGCTATGCGCACCGAAGCCGGGCAGTACGGGGGAGAAACTGGCGCGCGGGACCGAGTCCTGGAACTCCTAAAGCACAGGGATTCAGGTAAGTTCCACATCAGAATGGGATGCGCGAACAGCAAGGACTCGGGCGTCGCCCTTCGGGCTGGGCTCGTCGGCTGCGCTCGAACCGGCTGCGCCGTTTCGCCCCTGACGGGCTCGATCCCTGACGCGAGGAAGCCGCGTGCGAATGCCCCGCTTCAGGTAGAGCGGGGCGGTCGAGGGCCGGCCGGGCGCAGTGGCAAGACCAGCGGGAACGAGATCGACGGCACCGCGTCGTCCGGTGGTGCGACGGCGACGAGCAGCGCGAAGTCGTCGCTGTTTCGAGCGCGGCGGCCCGCCCAGCATCTTCGGGCGCCGATGCCTAAAGCGCACGGCGAAGGGCAGCTTGAGGGAAGCCTTGCGGCCACCCCTCACGGCTTTCGCGGTCTACGCGTCGAGGTGGGTCGTTGCGCGACCGAGGCTGTCGAGCGCTGTTGAGGCGGTCCGAGCGACGCCACGTCCGTCCCAAGGTCTGTTCGGGACGGGCGCTGCCCACGTGCCTCTCATGGCTTGATCTGGCCGAAGGACGGCTGCGCCTCGATCGCCTCTGCCGCAACGGCGTCCGGGCAACTTTCTTCCCCTGGGCGGGCCACCCCACGGCGCAGGCGCCGCGGGGATCCCGACCCGCCCATTCCTCGCGAGGCAAGAAAGCCGCCCGGCCACCATCCTCCGCTGCGCTGCGGGCCTACGGCTGCGTCGCCGATCGCCTCCGGCCTCTTGATCGCCATCGAGGCCGCGATGGGCGCGGCCCGGTAGGACAGACAGGAAGAACGACCATGGCGACCATCGGCACCTTCACCAAGTCGAACGACAGCTTCACCGGCGCGGTCAAGACCCTCAGCATCAACGCCAAGACGACGATCAAGAAGGCCGAGAAGGCCAGCGACAAGGC
>JAABUT010001665.1_pt1 | contig 24449 bp, 23 predicted proteins | sample 5559281 | NCBI WGS metagenome assembly JAABUT01 (sample SAMN10711880, study PRJNA513359) | rock metagenome | isolation source: Antarctica rocks | place: Antarctica: Victoria Land, Ricker Hills nord | collected 2016-01-04
TGGTTGCGCGCGCTCAGCTTCATCATTGGTATGTTCCTCTGCTGTCCGGCTGCACGGGACTAAGCCATAGAAGGGTCAGGATAGCGCGGCTATCAGACCCTTGATGGCTGTCCGTCAAACGAACCCTAACGGACAGTTGGCTGTCAGTTCCCTCCACGAACGCGGCGCCCAGGACACCAAGACACACCCCAAAGCGGTAGCAACAGTCCTACCTTGGAAAGACCTCTGCCACTCCGGCGCCGACATCTGCCAGCGCAGCATCACGCGTGGCACTGTCGGCCGAACCGCCGGTCAGGTAAGCGGCTACCAGCACCGGCGCAGCACTAGCCGGAGGCCAGAGCAGCCCGACGTCGTTGCTGGTGCCGTTCTCCGCACTGCCGGTCTTCTCTCCAGCCGACCAGCTTTGCGGCAGCCTTGCCCGCAGTCGAGCGTCGCCCGTTCTGCAGCCCCGCAACCATCCCTGCAGCGTCTCGCCGGCGGATTTGGACAGGGTGGAACCCAGCGTCAGGGCATGCAGGTCCGCAAGCATGGCCGCAGGACTGGTCGTGTCCCGTGGGTCGCCGGGGCGAGCTTCGTTCAGCGCGGTTTCCTTCCGGTCTAGCCGGGTCACATGGTCGCCCAGGGTGCGGAGCCAAGCAGTCAACCCAGCCGGGCCACCCACGGCATCGAACAGCAGGTTGCCCGCTGTGTTGTCGCTGGTGACGATGGCCGCCTCGCACAGGGCGGCCAGCGTCATGCCCTCGCCTCCAGCCTGCTTCTGGGTCACGGGTGAGTAGGTCACCAAGTCTTCCTGAGTGAAGCGGACGCGCCTCTCCATGCTGTCCAGGCCAGCATCGGCGCGGGCCAGCACGGCGCCTGCTGCCAGCAACTTGTAGGTACTGGCTATGGGGAAGAGTTCATCCTGGCGGTAGCCCACCTGCTGCCCGCTTGTGGTGTCGAGCACTGCAACGCCGAGGCGCCCGCCGCGTGCTGCCTCGATCCGCGCGAAGCGGCTGGACAGGCCGGTGAGGCCGTCTGCTGCCTGCGCCCGCATCAGCCCCGCAAAGCCACCAAGCGCCACTGCTGCGCCGCCCATCCATCGCCGCCTATCGATCATGTGCCTGTCTCCCTTTGGCGAGCGGAAACTGCGCGGCCAGCAGGCTTCGCACAAACGATCATCCTTTGCAGGAGACCCAAGTAAAACTAATGCATGGTCCATGGCTCCCCCGCACCTGCCGTTGAACGCCCTACGCGCTTTCGAGGTGGCGGCCCGCCAGCTCAGCTTCACCCGTGCTGGTTTGGAGTTGCGCGTCACCCAAGCAGCGATCAGCCATCAGGTGAAGAGCTTAGAGGAAATCTTGGGTGTGCCGCTGTTCCGCCGGCTGCCACGCGGGCTGGCGCTGACCGAGGAGGGCGAGGCCCTGCTGCCGGTTCTGACCGACACCTTCCGCCGTATCGCCGGCACGCTGGAACGCTTCGAGGGCGGGCGGCTGCGGGAGGTGCTGACGCTCGGCGCCGTCGGCACTTTCGTCACCGGCTGGCTGCTGCCGCGGTTGCCGGAATTCCATGCCCTGCATCCTTTCGTGGACCTGCGGCTACTGACCAACAACAACCGCGTCGATTTGGCAGGGGAAGGGCTGGACTGCGCTATCCGCTTCGGTGACGGCGCGTGGCATGGCACGGAGGCGCTGCGACTGTTTGCGGCGCCGCTCTCCCCGCTCTGCGCGCCGACGCTCGCCCGGCGAATGCGGCAACCGGCCGACCTGATGCGCGAGACGCTGTTGCGCTCCTATCGTGTCGATGAATGGGCGCGCTGGTTCGCTGCGGTGAACCTGCCGGTCCCGAACGTCCGCGGCTTTGTGTTCGACTCCTCGCTGACCATGGCGGAGGTAGCGGTGCAGGGTGCCGGCGTGGCGCTGTTGCCGGCACGGATGTTCGAGCGCGACCTACGCCAAGGCAGGCTGGTGCGGCCTTTCGAAGCCGGGGTCACTCTGGGGGAGTACTGGCTGACCCGCCTGAGATCGCGCAGCGAGACCGCGGCTATGACCGCCTTCCACCAATGGCTGTTGGCACAGCCGGAGATGGTTGCTCATGCCTCTTGAGAGAGGAACACGTGGGCGCATGTCATGCGCCATGCTTATCGTTAGGGACGGTGCAGAAACTGCTGTCCACCAACTGCGACTCTAAGCTGGGTTTGGACCCCGGCGGCCCCGATGGGGCGTGAAGCCACACAGGACGGCTGTCCGTCAAACGAACCCTGGCGGACAGCGGGCCGCTCGTTGCCTATGTTGGATGCTGCGGCCAAAACGCACATTCTGCGGTGCTGCAAGGTGTATAAATTCTATCTCTGGGTTTAGAGTTCATACAGGGGCGCGGAAGGAACATTGGCAGGGGCCTGGGCCGCATCAGGCAGCTTGCTGGCGCTGGGCAAGCAGCGTGTAAGCTGACCCCGACATTGAGGTGAGGCGCAACGGCCGATGTTCGTCCAAGTGAATGGTGCGAGGCTGTTCTTCGACGTGGAAGGTGCGGGCCTCGTGCCTGACGGGCCGCGGATGCGGGAGAAGCCGACCTTGCTGCTCCTACACGGCGGACCCGGCTTCGACCACAGCATCTACAAGCCTGCCTTCTCAGCGGTCGCGGACCTCGCGCAAGTCATCTACCTCGACCATCGCGGCTGCGGTCGCAGCTCGGGTGATGACCCTGAAACGTGGAACCTCGCGCAGTGGGGTGACGACGTGCGGGGCTTCTGCGACGCCCTCGGCATTGAGCGGCCCATCGTGCTCGGCACCTCCTTCGGCGGCTTCGTCGCTCAGGCTTACGCGACCCGGCACCCCGATCACCCGGCCAAACTCGCTCTTGTCAGCACCGTCGCCAAGGTGGACTTCCCGGCCGTGTTCGAGGCGTTCGGGCACATCGGCGGTCCCGAAGCCAAGCGAATTGCCGAAGCTCACTGGCTCGCTCGCACGTCCGCAACCCAGGTGGACTACCTCCGGGTCTGCTTCCCACTCTACTTTGCCCGTCCGTCTGCGGATAGGAATACACTTAGCCGCGGCGTGATCCGCAACGAGGTCGCCCTGCACTTCAACGGTCCTGCCAACGAACATGGGCGCATGGACTTCCGCATGGCCCTGGGCACGGTGCGCTGCCCCGTGCTGGTGCTGGCCGGCGAGCGTGACCCCATCACGCCGCCCGCTTTTAGCGAGGAGATCGCGCGCTGCTTGCCGCCGCACCTGGTGCGCTTCGAGCGCTTTCCGGACTGCGGCCATGGTGTGTTCGCCGACGTGCCGGAACGGGCCTTTGCTATGTTGCGTGAGTTCATCACCCCGATAATGGACAACGGGGCTGTACCGCTTCGTCAGTTGGACGGACCCTGCTGAGGAAATAGCCCCTGGACGGGCGGTTTGGCGGGCTATGCCGCCTTCGGGACGAGCATGGCGTCGTCATTTCCTCGCCATGATGGTGCGCGCCCCGCGCGCGGTTGATCTGTTGGCGAAGTCGGACGACCCGCTCCATCACCCACCCAAGCGCCGGTGCAAGGGGTCTGCAAGCTGGGTGACGACGGGTTTGCCGGGACCAGCATCCCGTGAACAAACAGCTAACGCCGACTTCGCCAACAGGGTCTGGACGTTTGACGAAGTGGTACGCTCTAACACCTACCCAAACCGGGCAAATGCGATCAACTACGTGTTTGGGCTGGCGATGATCCCGTCTGGCTTGCGGGTTGCAGCCGCCTGCCCATAGTGACGGCGATGAGAGAACCCGCCTGCAGCCGTGAGCTGTCCTAGACTGGCAGGGCCGCCCCGAAGGAGGAGACGCACCAATGCCAGACCAAGCAAGGGGTGGAACAGCCTGGACCATCGCAGGTGCGCCGGTGATCTTCGGCATCCTGAACATCACCGAGGACTCGTTTTCGGACGGGGGCCGCTACTTGGAGGCACCGGCGGCAATCGCTCACGCAGACCGGTTACTCGATAGCGGCGCCCACATCGTCGATGTCGGCCCGGCCGCAAGCAGCGTGGACTCCACGCCGGTCGGTACAGAGGAAGAGACTCGCCGCCTCGAGCCGGTGATCACCGCCTTGCAGAAGCGTGGCGCCTGCATCTCCGTGGACAGTTGCCTGCCCGGAACACAGAGTTACGCCATGCGCCGGGGAGTGGGCTACCTGAACGACATCCAAGGCTTCCCCGATCCGGGCCTCTACGCCGAACTTGCGGCCTCACCGTGTCGGCTGATCGTCATGCACTCCGTCCAGGGCACGCAGACGGTCAATCAGGTTGACATACCGGAAGGCGACATTTGGGACCGGATTGAGCGCTTCTTCGAGGCCCGGCTGGAAGCTCTTGAACGCGCGGGTGTGCATCGCTCGCGGCTCATCCTCGATCCGGGCATGGGCTATTTCCTGGGCAGCCGGCCAGGGGCGTCTCTGGCCGTGCTCGCCGATCTCGGGCGCTTGCGTCGGCGCTTCGGCTTACCGATGCTCGTGTCGGTGTCGCGTAAGTCCTTCCTGCGCGTCACGACGGGGCACGACACGACCGAGGATTTAGGGCCAGCTACGCTCGCCGCCGAGCTGCACGCTGCTGCCGCAGGTGTGGACTGCATTCGTACGCACGACCCGCGTGCGTTGAGAGACGGCCTGTGCGTAGTCCGAGCCCTGCAAGCATCCGTTCAGAAGGCAGCAAGCTGATGGAGCTATGGATCGCTCTGCAAGGCGAAAGGGTATCCAGTTCCTGACTGGTATCCCTGTACTTGGCTCAGTATCGAGGCGTGCAAAAGGAAGCTATGATGCGAAAAGATGAATGTTCCTCTGAAACTGTCATAAGTCAGGCTGAGGAGACCGGAGATAGCTTCATGCGGCGAGCCATCGAACTCTCGAAGAAGGCGATGGATGAGAGTGCTGGACCGCCGTTTGGTGCGGTCATCGTCCGCGACGGCAAGATCATCGCAGAAGGCCACAACAATTCGTTTGTCACAAAGGACCCAACGGCCCACGCCGAAATCGTCGCTATCCGCCGAGCGTGTGAGCCGATCGATAGCCGGTCATTGGAGGGCTGCACAATCTACTCCAGTTCCGAACCCTGCCCAATGTGCCTCGCCGCCGTATACTGGTCGCGCATAGCCAAGGTTCATTTTGGGACTAGTTGCGCTACTGCCGCATTGGCTGGCTTCGACGATACGCGCCTCTACAAAGAGCTTTCCCAGCCGATAGAGGAGCGCGCCGTGCCCATGGTGCAGCAGCTAGCGGACGAGGCCAAAACGGTTTTCGACGCCTGGCAAGCTCGACCAAGGGGCGCTGGTCCTAGTCAGTAATTAGGGCACGAGTCCAAGGGTGGTCCAGAGATATGACTAACAATCTCCCTGAGGTGCTTCGCCGCCTCGATAGCCTTACAGATTGGGAGAGCCGTCCGCGCAACGCCATGCGCGTGAGCCTGGACCCCATGCTGGATCTCGCGCAGCGCATGGGCGCGCCACAGGAGTGTTTCCGGGCGGTGCATGTGACGGGCACTAAGGGTAAGGGCTCGGTCTGTGCGCTGATCGAAGCCGGACTGCGTGGCGCAGGATGGTCTGTCGGACGCTACGCCTCGCCGCATGTCGAGCACATCACCGAGCGGGTCACGGTCGAGGGTGAGCCCGTCGATGATGGCACGCTTGCGCGGGCACTGACCTGCGCGCTGAACGCCTACGAGGCCGCGCGAGCTGCCAATAGTGCAGGTTGTGATTCGACGTGGTTCGATGTCCTCACGGTCGCGGCTTTCCGCATCTTCGCGGATGCCGGCGTGAGTTGGGCAGTTATTGAGGTCGGTCTCGGTGGGCGTAAGGATTCGACCAACATCGTCTTTGGTGAAGTCGCGGTTATCACGAATGTCGAGCTGGAGCACACCGAGGTGCTCGGCTCGACCCGCGAGGCGATCGCCGCTGAGAAAGTCGGCATCTTGAAGGCGGGGGCGACGCTCGTTACGACGCTTGGCCCGGACGAACCGGCGGGTCGGGTCGTCCACGATCAAGCCGAGCGGCTTGGCTGTCCCGTGCTTGTAGTTCCAATCTCGACCGCGGGGACAATCGAGACTTACAACGCCGACATTGCCCGATCGGCTTTGGCTGTGTTGGGCCAACAAGGCGTGCTGACGCGAGGTCCGGACGCGATTTCTGTCGGCAGTTGGCTACTTGACCCGACCACATGCGCGTCAATCCACTTACCTGGACGGAAGGAACACCTTGCTTTCCGGCTATCTGACGATCCGCTTCTCACGGTAAAGGTCGTCCTCGATGGCGCACACGTGCCGTTCAACTTGCGCGCCGTCTTACGCGATCTCACCGCAGAGTTCGACCTGCTCGGCCCCTGTGTAGCCGTCGTCGCACTAGCAGGCGACAAGGATGTCGTCGGCTTCATCACAGCGCTCTGCGAGCACGCCGCGAGAACGGTTTGCACGACAGTTCCCACCTCGGCACGCAGCATAAGCTCACAAAATGTAGCTTCGGTTGTCGCGGCCGTCGATCCGGCCCATGCATATGATGTCGTTGTCGATCCGGCCCAGGCGTTCGAGAAAGCCATACGTTGGGCTGCCGCGTCAGGCGGGTGGGTCTTGGTGACGGGCTCGCTGCTCCTCGTTGGCGAACTGAGATCGAGGGTGCTTCATGGAAGCGCGCCGCCTTCATAAACTCTGACCGCCTGCTAGCTGTGCAGATCGGCCATTTGACGCAGTAAGACGTTGACCGGCAGCCAGGGCCAGGGGTGTCCGTCAAACGAACTGTGACTGGCCACCCTCGCTCTGTCCGGAAACCTAAGGGCAGCCCACGGCTAGGCGGACACGTTGATTGCCGGACGGGAAAACGGAAAGGCGTCCGGATCAGGCCGGCAACAGGCTGCGCACCACGCGTGCGAGCGCCTCGCCGTTGAACGGCTTGGGAAGGTAGGCTTCCCGTTCCCGGCGGGGCCGCCCCTGCAAGGTCGGTGTCCGGCCTGTGACGAACACCACGGGAAGCCCGGGCCACACTTCCCGCACCTGGTCGGCAAGCTGCAGCCCGCTGATCCCCGGGCCAAGGTCGATGTCGGTGACCAGTATGTCTGCGTCCAGGCCGGCGTTGAGCCGCTGCAACGCCGCCTCGCCCGTCCCCGCCTCAAGCACCGTGAACCCGAGGTCCTCCAGCATCATGGCCACGGTCATGCGCACAAGGTCGTCGTCCTCGACCAGCAACAGCGTAACAGGGCGAGGGTCGGACATGATGCAGGCGCGTGCCCTCGAACCTGAATACAACTGCAACGCGAACGCAGCCTCCCCGGCGTGAGTTGCCCCTTGCGGCGCCTGCGCGTGCATTCAAGCCTGAGTGACGGTGACGACTACACGGCCGTGCGGCACGGAGCGGTCCACCCGCACCGGGTCTGCCCCTTTCGCCAGCGCCGCGACCAGGCGCATGCCCAACCCGCGGCTCCGGCGCGGGTCGAACGCCTCCGGGAAGCCCGGCCCCTCGTCCTCGCACGCGACCTCGATGCCCGCCTCAACGGGACGCACGACGAGCCTGACCCGGCCCTCGCCATACTTCAGGGCGTTGGTCACCAGCTCCGTCGCGATCAGGCCAAGCGGCGTGAGCCGGTCGGCCGGCAGCCGCAGCGGGGGCGCATCCAGCGCCACCGTGCGACCGGCGGCGGCGTCCGACATGGACCGGCGCAAGTCCTCGACGAGGCCAGCCAGGTAGGCTGCCGCGTCCGCCTCTTCTCCGGAGCCGTCCCGGTACAGGCGCTCGTGCACGGCGCCGATGGTCGCAACCCGGCCCGCCGCCTCCAGCAACTGCTCGCGCACGGCGGGCACGTCCGACCCCCGGGCCTGGGTGGACAGCAGCGCGGTCACCAGCTGCAAGCTGTTCTTCACGCGGTGATGCACCTCCTGCACCAGCAGGTCGCGCTCGGCGTCGCGCCCCTGGGTCAAGCGGCGCAGCTCGGCCCGGCGCGCGTCGCGCTCGACGAAGGCGCCCAGCGTGGCCACCAGCAGGAGCAGGAACGCGCTGTCGGGTTGGCTGAACATGCTTCGCCCCGTGCTGTCCGCTTCCAGCACGCCCCAGAAGCGGTCAGGCCCACCGACCGGGGCGGGGATGGGCACGTTGATCGCGCTGTGGATGCCGTGCTTGACCAGTACGAGCGGCACCGCGAACTGACGTTCTTCCTCCAGGTGGTTGGACACAACTGCCTCGCCCACTTCGACGCAGAACCCGGCCGGGCTTTCGCGGCCCGGGCCAAGCCGGCACACGCCGACCACCCCCGGTTGCCAGCCCACGCCCGCCACGACCAGGAAGTCGCCCCGCTCGGCGTCACACCGCATCAGCTTGGCGTGACCCACCCCCAACCCCTCGGCCGCGACCCGGCAGGTCTCGTCCAGCACCGGCTGCAACTCGTCCTGTCCCAGGGCGAACAGGCCGAAGCGCCCCGCCAGCTCCTGCTGGCGCAGGTGCAGCTCGACGTGGTCCGGAGTGGAAACAGGGGCAGCGTCGTTGTGTGACATGACTTGTCCACAGTACACGGAAGCGCGAGCAAGGTCACCTTACGCTTGCTCTCAAGGAATGCGGAATTTCATCCTAACAGGCTTCTGGCTGCCAAGGCTGTCGGGAAACACTTGATTCCCGACACCCCCACGTCCCGGTCCCCAGGGCTATCGCACTTGGAATAGTTTGAGGAGTTTGGCGAGGTATGCGTCATCCCATCCGGCCCGTTTGAGTTTGCCGCGCAGGGATCCCTTGCTGGGTTCGGCTTGGATGACGTTCAGGGCCATGTGTCGCAGGACGGCCAGGTTCTCGGGGCCGTGTCCCAGTCGGGTGCGGTCCTGGTCTTCGTTCGTGACGACATCGAGCCGCCAGTGCAGTTGGTTCTCGATCCCCCAGTGCGACCGGGCGACCTCGTTCAGGCGCTCGGGGGGTAGTGCGGCGCTGAGCAGGTAGTAGGCGGTCTCGGCCGTCGTCCCGGCCGCGGTTTCGCGGATGCGATGCACCTTGCCGATGGCCATGAGGCCGGGCCAGGCGTGCTGCTCCTGCAAACCAGCCGATGTCGGCCGAGACGGTAGCCGTGCGCGTCTCAATCCCTGGCGAACGCCTTCGTTCGACCCGGCCGTGGCCGGCATCTACGGCCGGCTTGGCCGTGGCGGCCTTGGTGGCGGGGTCGTCGAGGAAGCGCACGACATCGTCGTGCAGCGTGCCCTGGTTGCCTTTTAGCGCCAGGGCGTAGTCGCCGCCCTGGTCCACGATCTGCCGGGCGGTCGCGCTCTGGCAGTGCAGCGCGTCGGCGGTCACGACCGTGCCCTGGAGCGACAGCAGGCGCAGCAGGGCCGGCACCGCGGTGATCTCGTTCGACTTGGCGTCGGTGCTGACCTGCGCCAGCACCAGCCGCTGCTCGCAGCCCCAGGCGCTGACCATGTGCAGCGCAGACGTGCCGCTGGCGCGGTCGACCGAGCGGCGCAGGATCTTGCCGTCGATGGCCACCACACCCGCGGCCACCGCACCGGACGCAGCAACGGGCGCCATGCCGCGACACTGCTCGGAGAACCCGGCCATGAAGCGCCCGAACGCCGTGCGGAACGCCTCGGGGTCAAGCTGGCGGAACAGGCGGCTGAACGTGTCGTGGCTCGGCGCCCCGTTGGCGAGCGTCAGGACGCGCCGCAAGAACGGCTCCTTGGACTTCGCGAACAGCGCCATGTCCACCGCACCCTGCCCGCCGCACAGCACCGAGCACAGCGCGATGAACAGAAGCTCGTGGAAGTCGTGCAGGCCCGCGTTGCCGGTCCGCGGGTCGTCCAACTCGTCCCAGCACGCTGCAAACTCGTCCAAGACACCACCCCCCCATGCGCGCCGCGCGCCCAACGAGGTAGAAGCCATCAGCACCGCACCCAGCAAGCCCCCGCCAAAAGCAACAACATTCCAAGTGCGATTGCCCTGTCCCGGTCCCACTTGGCCCTTCAAACCCAGCCATAGCTGTGCGAAAAACCCTGTCGGATTGCTACACTGTGCGGCAACCCCGGATCGAGGGTTTTCCGCACATGCTCGTCGGCTACATGCGTGTGTCCTCCGCCGAAGACAGGCAATCGGTGGACCTGCAGCGTGACGCCCTTCTCACCGCCGGAGTGGACGGCCGCCACCTGCACTAGGATAAGGCGTCCGGCACCCGCGACGACCGGCCGGGGCTGAAAACCTGCCTTGACGACTTTCAGCAGGGTGACGTCCAAATGGGAGCTCACCGCCCTGCGGGGTCGAGCAAGGACCAGAACCCGCTCTTGCGCGGGTGTTCCCGCCGGAGCCGGGCCATGAACGCATCGTGCGTTTCCAACTCGGCCTCGTTCGGCAGGAAGGCTGCCAGGCCCTCGCAGGACCTGACGTCGCGGGCGGCATACTGGTATTGGCGGGAGGACGCGCGCTGCAGCACGTCCTCGGCCAGTGCCCGGTGCAGCAGCGTCGCCGCGGCTGGATACCGTTCTGCCAGTGCTTCGGCCGCCGGGCGGAGCCGGCCGTAGTCACGTCCGTCGAGGTCGTGGCAGTGGTCCCGCACCAGACGGTTCGCCGCTTCCAGGTTCGGCCAGCCGACCAGGAAGCCGAGCGCCAGGGTGCGGTCCGGATGCGCCAGGGCGTGTGCTATCGCCCGGTCCTCCGCCTCGACATCGTCGAAGTCGGGCAGCCCGCGCAGGTAGGCCCGGAGATGGGCGGGGCTCAGCCACTGCTCGAACAGCGTCCAGCGCAGCGCCTGTGCATCCTGCTTGCGCCCGAGCGCGTCCAGCGCAGCGATGCGGAGGTCCGCCAGCACGAACTCCTCGTCCTCGTGCCGGCCCGGCGCACGATCCAGCCAGGCCAGCGCCTCCGGCGCACGCCCGTGGGCGATCAGGCGCTCGGCGATGTCGCCGGCCAGGTTCTCCGCCCGCCCGCCCGCCTCCGCAGCCGCGATGAAGGCGTCCACATCCCCTTCCAGGTCCGCCAGCTCACCAAGCCGGAAGGACAGCACGCCCCGCCTGTGCCAGCCACCGTAGTCGTCCCGGCCGCGTGAGGGAGGCAGGGCGGCAAGCCGCTCCTGCAACCGCCGGCGCAGGTCAGCCCGGCCGTCAGGGCCAAGTGCCGGGCTGGCCGCCTCCAGCAGCCGGTCGGTCACGCCGTAGCCGTCGGTGTCCAGCAACGCCAGCACCTCGCCCGCCAGCGCAACCGGGTTGCGTGCCGGCAGCAGCGCCCAGAGTCGGCCCAACTCGGCCCCCGCTTGCCGGAACACGTCCCCCAGGGTGCCACTGCCGTCGTCGCTGCGCTCGAACACGCCCTTGCCCAGGCTGAGCAGCAGGCGCATCTGCGCCACGGCCGCGTTCGGGTTGGCTGCGGCGAGCGGCCCGGCGATAGTCTCGCGCAGGCTGTCCAGCTCGCGGGCAAGGGGCCGCACCTTGTCCCAATCGAGGAACCCCCGCGAGCGCCCGATGGTGCGCAGGCGCTTCTCCACCTCCGACGCGAGCCGTCCGCCTCCGTCCGCGCCGGCCAGGACGAGACGGAGCGACCGCGCCAGCGCGGGGTCGCCCTGGGTGGCGTCCATCAGCAACTCAGCAAGGCGTCGCGCGCCTAAGCTTTCCAGCGTCTCGGCATTGAGCGCCCGGAAGCGGGGGGTGGTCTTCTTTGCCGGCGTCGCAGCCGCGCGAGTGGGCGGTTCCAACGTCTCGTCGGTCGGCGGTGGGGGCAGGCGGGAACGGGACACGCGGGCGCGCAGCATGGTCAGGCTCTTCTCATTCTGCGCATGGTTGGTCCAGCAGCACCCTCGTCTGGCCGCCTGGCCGCGTTGCCTGCCGGTGCCGGCGCAAGCCACTCCCGCAGCTTGGACCATCGCCTGCGTCCGCCGGCGTTCCTGACCGCCATGGCCAGCGCCTTGCGCTGTCCGACCAGCACGACCAGCCGCTTGCCGCGGGTCACGCCGGTGTAGAGCAGGTTGCGCGCCAGCATGGCGTAGTGCTGGGTCATGAGCGGGATCACCACGACCGGATACTCGGACCCCTGCGCCTTGTGGATCGTCGTCGCATAGGCCAGCACCAACTCGTCCAGCTCGCCGAAGCCATACTCCACTTCGCGTCCCTCGAAGCTGACCGTGAGCGCACCTTCCTCCATGTCCAGGCCGGTGACGATGCCGAGGTCGCCGTTGAACACGTCGCGCTCGTAGTCGTTGGTCACCTGCATGACCTTGTCGCCCGGACCATAGGTCCAGCCGAACCGCTCCACCCGCCTCTCCCCCGGCAAGTTCAGCACCCGCTGCAGCTCCCCGTTGAGCGCCCTCGCGCCCAGGCTGCCCCGGTTCATCGGGCACAGCACCTGCACGTCGCGCACCGGGTCCAGCCCGAACCGCGCCGGCACCCGGTCGCGCACCACGGCCAGCAGCTTGCGAACAGCGTCCTCTGGCTCGGCCGCCTCGACGAAGTAGAAGTCCGACCCGTCCGGTGCGGTCAGCTCCGGCATCTGCCCCTGGTTGATGCGGTGCGCGTTGGTGATGATCCGGCTCTGCGCCGCCTGGCGGAACACCTCGGTGAGGCGCACCACCGGCACGGCGCCGGACGCGATCACGTCGGCCAGCACCTGGCCGGGTCCCACGCTCGGCAACTGGTCCACGTCGCCCACCAGCAGCAGCGCTGATGCGTCCGGCAGCGCCATGAGCAGCGCGCGCATGAGCGGCACGTCCACCATGCTGGCCTCGTCCACCACCAGCAGGCCGCAGTCGAGCGGGTGCGCCTCGCCGCGCTTGAACCCGCCCGACCCCGGATCAGCTTCGAGCAGGCGGTGGATGGTGCGGGCCTCAAGCCCGGTGCTCTCGGCCAGGCGCTTGGCCGCCCGGCCCGTGGGCGCGCACAGCTCGACCCGGACGCCCTTGGCGCCGAGCACCTTCAGGACCGAACGCACCAGCGTCGTCTTGCCCACGCCAGGGCCGCCGGTGATGACCAGCACCTTGGCGCCCACGGCCAGGCGCAGCGCCTTCCGCTGGCTCGGCGCAAGGGCCAGCCCTGTCTTGCCCTCCACCCAGGGGACCGCACGCTCGGTGTCGATCACCGGCCAGGGCGGGCGTCCCCTGGACAGCAGCCGCAGCCGCTCGGCGATGGCCTGCTCGGACCGGTAGAGGCCTGCCAGGAACACGCAAGCCTCGCCGTCCACCGTGTCGGCCACCAGCTCGCCATCCTGCAGCTCAAGCCCGAGCGCCTCCCCGATCAGCCCGGCCCCGACCTCGATCAGCTCGGCCGTCGCCCGTGTCAGCTCGGCCACGGGCAGCCCGCAGTGGCCCTGCCCCGTGGCCTCGGCCAGCCCGAACGACAGGCCGGCGCGCACCCGGATCATGGCCTCCCGCTCGATGCCCAGCTTGGCCGCCACTTGGTCGGCGGTGCGGAAGCCGATGCCGCGGATGTCGCGCGCCAGGCGGTAGGCGTTCTCGGTGATGAGCGCGATGGCGTCCTGGCCGTAGGTCTTGTAGATGCGCACCGCGCGCGACGTGCCGACGCCGTGGGCGTGCAGGAACAGCATGATCTCGCGGATCGCCTTCTGGTCGGCCCAGCCGGCCACGATGCGCGCGGCGCGCTTCTGGCCGATGCCGGTCACCTCGCGCAGGCGGGCAGGTTCTTGCTCGATCAGGTCGAACACCGCCTCCCCGAACGCGCCGACCAGAGCGCGGGCATACACCGGGCCGATGCCGCGGATCATGCCGGAGCCCAAGTACTTCTCGATCCCCTCAAGCGTGGTCGGCTGCGTGGTGGTGACGCTGGCTGCCTTGAACTGCAGCCCATGGTCGCGGTCGGTGGTCCACCATCCCGTGGCGCTGATGAACTCGCCGGCGCTGATGGCCGCCGCGTGCCCGACCACGGCCACCAGGTCGCGCTGCCCGCGCGCCTTCACCCGCAGCACGCAGAAGCCGCTGTCGGGATTGTGGTAGGTCACGCGCTCGACCAGGCCGGACAGCGTCTCGGTCGGCGCTGTAGTCCCTCCTCCAGCCAACTGCCTCAGGTGCGTGGTCCCTTGCTGATCCTGCGAGGGAGGTAGGGCTGCTGCCCTCATCCACCAAACCGGTCGCGGGACGAAGCCGGCTTCAGCGCCGCACCGCGGCGTACTCGGTCCCGGTCATGCCGCCGCCGGCGTAAGCGGCGTCGGCGGACCCGGGCTGGGCCGGTGCCGCCGCCACCTGGACCACATTGGGCTGGCCGAAGCCGCCCGGCCCGAAGCTGCCAGGTATGCCGATCCGCGGGCCGATCGCCGCGACGTAGCTCACCGTCTCGTCCGGCAGCATCGTGCTGCCGCTCAGGTACGCCTCCACCCGGTCCGGCCCGGCGTTGTAGGCTGCGAGGAATGCGGGCGACCCGAAGCGGGCGTGCATCTCCTGCAGGTAGGCGGTGCCTGCCAGGATGTTGCTGCGTGGCTCGTAAGGGTCGGCACCCAGGCCGTGCCGCTGCCGCAAGGCGGCGTAGGTGCCCGGCATGACCTGCATCAGTCCCATGGCGCCGGCGCTCGACGTGACCGGGGCGCCGTCCGCGCCCGCCTGCCGGCCGCCGGACTCCTGGCGCATGACGGCGCGGACCCAGGCCTCCGGCACCCCGAAGCGCGCGGCGGCCTCATGGATGTGGGGACCCCAGGGGTCGTCCGGCGGTCCGGGTGCCGGGTAACCCTGACTGGCGCGGGCCTCATATGCCGCCGCCGCGCGGGGCGCATCAAGGCTATAGCCGTAGTCGCCGTTGCCGTCGTAGCCCCGCCGCCCGTCCCAGCGTGCCTGGCCGGAGCCGCCAGCGCATCCCGCCAGCGCCAACAACAGAAGCAGGACCAGGACCGCTTCGCCGGCCGGTTTGGGCGTGCATGGAAAGCGAAGCATCGCGAACCTTTCTCGACCAGGCAGGCAGTGGTGGCATCCTGGCAACCATAGACAAGGAAGGGCTGCGGCTGCCACCTGCTTCCGTCCTTCCACTAGCGGGCAAGAAGGCTGGTCCGCACCTGTGAACTCAGCTACTTTCAATTGGACGCACTTTGACTTTCAAACGGACGGGGTTATATTTTCAATCGGGCACCCCGTCGTGCTCGACAGAGGTACCTGTCCATGTATCCCCGCTTCGTCGAGCCACGCATCCGGGACGCGCTCGCCGACACGCGGGTCGTGCTGCTCTCAGGGCCACGCCAATCTGGCAAAACCACCCTGGGACGGAAGCTCGCGGACGGCGGCATGACCTACATGACGCTAGACAACGTGACGGTGCTCGATGCAGCGCGCGGTGACCCCGTCGGCTTCGTCCGTGGCCTGGACCGTGCGGTGATCGACGAGGTGCAGCGCGCTCCAGGCCTCATGCTGGCGCTCAAGGAGAGCGTGGACGCCGACCGCAGGCCAGGGCGCTTTCTGTTGACAGGTTCGGCCGACCTGATGGCGCTGCCGCGGGTCGCAGACTCGCTGGCCGGGCGCATGGAGGTGATGCGGCTGTTCCCACTAGCGCAATGCGAACTGCACGGCGCCAGCTCCAATTTCCTGTCCGCAGCCTTCGCGGGCGAGGTGTCCGGTGTTGCCGAGGCAGCCATCGGCAACAGTCTTGTCGAGGCTGTCCTGACAGGCGGCTATCCCGAAGCGCTGACGCGGCGCTCCTGGGCGCGCCGGCAGGATTGGTATGCCGGCTACGTCGAGGCCATCGTGCAGCGCGACGTGCGCGACGTCGCGCACGTCGATCAGCTGCAGCAAATGCCGAAGCTGCTCCGGGTGCTGGGGGAACATGCCGGACAACTGGTGAACTACTCCGGCATCGGCGCCGCGCTGGGCATGAACCACGTCACCACGCAGAAGTACGTCGGGGTGTTCGAGCGCCTGTTCCTGGTCCGCACGCTGCCGTCCTGGCACAGCAACCAGTTAAAACGGCTGACGAGGACGCCGAAGCTGCACTTCCTTGATGCGGGGCTGCTGGCGGCGCTCCGCGACCTGACGCCGGACCGGCTGCGGGCCGACCGGACCCCGTTCGGGGCGCTGCTGGAGACCTTCGTGTTTGCCGAGCTGCTGAAGCTTGCGAGCTGGGCTGAGGGCCGCTTCGAGTTCTCCCACTTCCGCGACAAGGAGCAGAACGAGGTCGATATCGTCATCGAGGACCGGCAAGGCCGCGTGGTCGGCATCGAGGTGAAGGCGAGTGCCACGGTCACCGGATCGGACTTCGGCGGCTTGAGGAAGCTGGCGGAGGCATGCGGCGACCGGTTCGTCCTTGGGCTCGTGCTCTACGACCACGACAAGGCCGTGCCGTTCGGCGGCCGGCTCGCCGCCGCGCCGCTTGCCGCGTTATGGTCGTGACAGCAAAGCCCACATTCATGGCACGGGGCCGCGGCTTCGGAGGGCACTGGGGCGACGCGCCGGCATGAGTTGATCGAACAGAGCAGAAATGTTTGTAGAAAGTGACATTCCATAATATCTATCCTGCGTTTAAAATTGTAGACGCGGGCCCGTTCTATCTTGAACTGCGACAACCTCACCTTCTCAGCATGTTGGCATCAGGAGACGAGCATGGCCGCAAGCGGCTTTCAGCATCTCACGCTCGACGAGCGCCGGTCTGCTTCGGCGATGGCGGCAGCCAGGCGGACCCGGTCCACGGCCGACCCGGCGCGGGCGCGCTCGGCCCCGAGCCGGGAGGCGGCCTCCTCGGCCCGGCGGCTGCGCGCCTCGGCCTGGGCCAGCACCGCCTTGCACGCCCGCATCTCCGCCGCCAGCGCCGCAGCACGTCCAGCTGCGGCTGCGGCGACGGCCCCGGCCTCCATGAGCACCCGGGTCGCCGCGGCCGCATCGACCTGTAGTGCCGCGAGGCAGGCCGGTGCGGCCGCCGCTGCCGCCGCCAGGTGCCCGGCCTCCTCTGCCAGCCCTGCTTCGATGCGGGTGGCCTCGCCCGCGGCCACCTCGGCATCGGCCAGGTCCCGGGCCGCCTGCCCGTGCCGCGCGGCGGCAGCCGCAAGGGCATCCTGCGCGCGCGCCGCGGCGGCCTGGCGTTCCTCCTGGCGCAGGCGGGCGCGTTCGGCCGCCGTTCGCGCCGCCGTCTCCGCATCCCGCAGATCCGGCAGCGCCGCGGCGGCGGCCTCCGCCTCGCGTCCTGCAATCGAGGCCAGGAACGCGGCATCGGCCGCCGCAGCCTGCGCCGCCGCGAGCGCGGCCGCCGCGGCGCCGCGGGCCGCAGCGGCCCGGGCGCGGGCCAGGGCGTGCAGCCCGGCCTCGGCCGCCCCGATCCGGGCGAGCAGCTCCGCGTGCCGGGCCGCCTGCCCGGCCTGCCGGCGCAGCCCGTCGAGCTGCCCGCCCAGCGCCGCGCCCCGGTCCGCGGCCCGCGCCAGGTTGGCCTCGGCGGCGCGCAGCTTGCCTTCGGCCTCCTCCCGGCGCGCGTGCAGGCCGGTGAGGCCAGCTGCTTCTTCCAGCAGCCCGCGCCGCTCCTCCGGGCGGGCGGCGACGAGGGCGGCCACCTGGCCCTGGCCGACCATCGCCGAGGAGCGCGCGCCGCCCGCGAGATCGGCGAACAGCGCCCGCACGTCGCGCACGCGCACCGCCTCGCCGTTCACCTGGCAGGAGGTGCCCCCGCCCCGCGCGATGTGCCGGGCCACCTGCAGCCGGGCCTCGCCGGCAAAGGGCGCGGGGAAGCCCTGGCCCTCCAGGGTCAGCGCCACCTCGGCCGCGTCCCGGCCGGGGCGGGCCTTGGTGCCGGCGAAGATCAGGCCGTCCATGGCGTCGCCGCGCAGCGTGCGGGCGCTGGCCTCGCCCATGGCCCAGCGCAGCGCCTCGGCCAGGTTGCTCTTGCCGCAGCCGTTGGGTCCGACCAGGCCGGTGAGGCCGGGCAGCACGTCGAGCGCGACCGGGTCGGCGAAGCTCTTGAAGCCGGCAATGCAGATGCGGGCGAGGTGCGCGGCGGGGGCCATCGCGGGGCAGCATCGGCGAGCGGGGCGGCGCTGGCAAGCCAAGGAATTGCGTTACGCGCGATAACCCATATTATCGCGCGTGGGCGGGCGTGGCGAGAGATGGCCGGGACCGGCAGAAGCGCCTGCCGCACCCCGCCGCCCGCCGCATCCTCCCTGCCCTGCCCCGCTCGATCCGACGCCGGCGTGCTGATCGGCCGGCAGGGCCGGCACCCGCGTGTCCGTTGTCCAGCACCAGCAGGCGTTGTCACACCATGGGACTGATCCCAAGCAGCCAGACCCTGACCTGCACGACGCCAGCCGCATCGGCGATGGGCGGGGCGGCATCTGGACCAGCACCGGGTTTCGGCTCCTTGAAGGTCGGGCACCGTGTCAGCTTACCGCTCCTGCCCCTACACCGTCGCGGGCATCACACACTTCTTTATGCTCCCCCTCCCCTAGGCAAGACGGAGATGTGCCTTGTGCGCACGCTCGCCCGCTGGCTGGCCGCCGCCGCGATCACGGATGGTCCCGTATTTCGGCGCATCTCGTTACCGCCATCAGCCGGCGCGGCCATCCCCCTTCCCCTCCCCAAGGTCGGCTCCGAAGCCTTGACGCCCCGCTCCATCGCCCGCGTCCTCCAGTTCCGGGCGGCCCAGGCGGGCTTTGCACTCAAGGACTTCGCTGGGCACAGCCTGAAGCGTGGCGCGCTTACCACCGGTATGCAGTGTGTCGCCCATCCCGCCCAGTTCAAACGCCTGGGACGCCACAACGGCTTTGACGTCCTCGGGAAGTATCTGGATCACAAGGACCTGTTCGACGCGCACGCGCTGGCACATATGCTGTGATGCGAGGCGCAAACCTGCCCAGGGTCGGCAGAGTGTCCCTAATGTCCTGCCTCACTCAGAGCGTATGTCCTGGGCTACTCGCTAAGGTCGCTCGTACTGGTTTGATCGAGCCAAACTGTTATATGTCTCTTGTGCATCCTACAGCGCGCCTCGCTATTATTGTGTTTCTCGAGTTAAAGCACTAGATTAAACAAAGAGCGCTTGATGCTCATCTAGAATTGGACGCTCGGAGCGCAGTGCCTAATAAGCTAGGATGTATGAAGCGTCTAGGGCAGGTCAAGCTGCTGAGAAAGGGAGGGTAGGCGAGTGATACTGGTCTGTGGTGGCGTGAAGGGCGGAACGGGAAAAACGACGACAGCGGTGAACCTGGGCATTGAGCGCGCTCGGCGCGGGGCCAAGGTCTTGCTCGTAGATGCCGACCCAGACCAGGAATCCCTGACTGATTACGTCGCGAACCGCGAAGACCGGGGCGCGCAACCGCCCGTCAACGTGGTCCAGGTCAAGGGCACGACCACCTCGAGGTCGCTCATGGCCCTGGCGCACGACTATGACGATGTCGTCGTGGACTGCGGCGGCTTCGACTCGGTCGAACTGCGCCAGGCCGTGCTGGTGTGCCAGGTCTGGATCGTGCCGCTCAACCCGACTCAGATGCAGGTTTGGACGATGCCGAAGCTCAAGGAGGTGCTTGACGGCGCGAACGCCATGCGCGGCGACGCCCAACTCAACGCATATTTGATGGGCATGCGCCTGTCCACCAACAGCCTCAACCGCGCACGCCAGGACCTTGATGCAGTGGCGGCCGAGTACGAAGGCTTCTCGGTTCTTGCGACCGTTGTGCACCAGCGAGCCGCGTTCGAGCGCGCGGAAGCCCTTGGCGTGGCTGTCACCGAGTTGGACAAGCCGAGCGACTCGGACCGCAAGGCCCGCGACGCCGTCGCCATGCTCCACGACGAGGTGTTCGGCACCATAGCAGTAGCGCCCAGAGGGGAGGCAGCCTATGCCCGCTAAGCCGCCGATTTCCGTTCGCCGGCCCTCCCGGGCCGATGCCGGCATGTCCCAACCGCCGACACCGATTGCGCAGGCCGCGGTCCCTGACATCAACCCGAACAGCGCAGACGCCCTGGCCTATGCCTTGCGCGGCCGGTCGGCAACCATTGAGGCCGGGACGCCCGGGAAGCCGGGCATGCCTGCCGATATCTCCGGACCCTCGATGCCTGCACCGGAAGCCAAAGACCGGGAGGACGAGGAGGTAGGGCACATATCGGTAAAGCTGCCGCCTGAGGTTAGCCGGAAGCTGTCAGCCATCGCCGACCGACGTGGGTCGAAGCGGACCCATGTCGCACTAGAGGTGCTTGAGCCGCAGCTTCGGGATCTGGCCGCGCAGCACCGCGCCGGACGGTTCCCAAATCTGCCCAAGGTGGTGTCCGGGTCTGTCCGTGCCTCGGTCGCATTCATGTTGCCGCCCGACCTGGCCTCCGACCTCAGCTACATCCTCGCAACCCGGCGGGCGGTGAAGGCGCAGGTGATCGTAAGGCTGCTCGTCCCGGCGATTGAGGACCTCCACGCGCGTGAAACCGTCATGCAATAAAATGGCGTTATCAGGTTGATGGTTGAGGTGCCGCCGGGGACTTACGGCTGATCATACCGGCTCCAACGTGGTGCATGGATTGGCTGGTTGGTTCTGAGAAGCTGGGCAGAGTAGAAGCTGGCCTTCTCTCATGACCTCTGGATTTCCCCTTTGCCGTTCAAGCCGAACCAGGACCGCTGCCATCGTATTCCGCGGCAGCGGAGCCGGGTGACGAACTGGCCAGCCTGCGACGCCAGCCTGCATCAGCCTGGCAGCCTAACGGTGTGGTTCACCGACGAGGCAGTCGCGGCGTGGGCGGCCGACACGCGCACGATCCGCGGTGGGCAGTCCCGGTATTCGCCGTTTGCCATCCTGACGGCGCTCACGATCGGTGCGGTGTGCCGCCTCGCCTACCGACAAGCCGAGGGCCTGATCGGCTCCATCGTCGGCCTGCTCGGCCTCAGCTTGCGCGTGTCCGACCACACCACATTGGGCCGGCGTGCGGCGACGCTGGATGTGCCGCGGCCGGGAAGCGCTGGGGCTGGACCTGGACCTGGCAGCGAGCCCATGCACCTGCTGGTGGACAGCACGGGCCTGAAGCTGTGCGGCGCGGGCAGGTGGCTGCTAGAGAAGCACGGGCCCAAGACACGGCGGTCTTGGCGGACGCTGCACCTGGGCCTTCTGGCAGCCGTGCGGGGATTTAAGGTAAGGGCCGTGTTGAGGCACTATCAGGTGGTCAGGAGCGTGACCCCGAGTTCGCGGTAGGCGGCAGCGGCCTCCTCCGGCAGCCGGCCATCAACGATGATCGTCCCCATCTCGGAGAGGGGCAGGATGAGGTAGGGCGAGGCGGCGCCGATCTTCTCGGCCGAGGCCAGCACCACCGTTTCGGCAGCTTGCTTCGCGATCGCGCGCCTAACGGCCGCCTTCTCCTTATCGCCTGTGGTCAAGCCGGCTTCCGGATGCACCCCCGTCACACCCATGAAGTAGAGGTCCGCCCGCACCCGGGCGATGGCTTCCACGGCCGCCGCGCCCACGGCCACGACCGAGTGCTTGAACAGCCAGCCCCCGATCAGCTCCATCTTGACGGTAGGATGATCCGTCAGCACCACCGCCACGCTTGGGCTGTGGGTGACGACGGTGGCCCTCAAGTCGCGGGCGAGGTGATGTGCGAATTGCACGGCCGTAGTGCCGCCGTCGAGGAACACCACTTGGCCTGGCCGCACAAGGCCCGCAGCCGCCCGCCCGACGGCGGCCTTCGCCTCGGGCGAGACTTTTTCCGTCCCGTGAAATCGGCGAGCGCCGGAGAGGCTGGGAGCGCCCCGCCATACAAGCGCTGGAGCCTGGCATGTGATCCTTGCCAGCCCGATTCTCGAGTCCCCTCGGATGTGATCCTTGCCAGCCGGTGTGAACCAGAAGCCTGAGGCAACACGGGCTAAAATGGCGACCTCAAGTGCGAACCTTACCAGCCCTGACCGTGCGAACTTTGCAAGCCGTTGACCTTCGGAATATCAAAGCAATTTCATAGTCTTCTGAAGTTATCCACATGAACCTTGCCCCGCCTATCTTCAATACAATCAAATTCTCTTGAGTGCTTATTGACCCTGGCTGGCAGGGTTCGCATCGAGTTTCGCTGCGGCTTGCAAGGTTCGCGTCGACGTCCACCGAAATCGTCGCCAGGATGGCTTCCATGGTGCCGAACCCGATTGAAAGCCGCTGCGGCAAGCAGCAAGCCGACCTCTTTGGACCGACGACCACGATCCACCAAGTCGTGACCGATCTTGGCGTCAAGGGAGCGGTCCAGGCCGGACAGTGGGCCGCCTCCGATCCGAACCCTGCCAGCCTGCCCAGGGCACTATCGGGACGCATGGGAAGGCAGATAGCAGACACGGCGTCGCAGGCCCTCATCCGGGAGATCGAACGCTCCGGGATGCCCGGCTACTCCTACTCTGCATGGTGCCTGGCCGGGCTTCCGCACCGCGAGCTACCAGCCGGGGTGAATTGGCTGATTGAGACCGATTTTGCCCGGCTCCTGGTTCGTCCGGGCATCCGGTTGCGCGACGATAATACTCAGGAAGCGCTCCGTGTGCCAATGGGATCGTTTGCACGACTCTTGCTGATAGATTGGCAGACAGAAGCTCTTGAGCGTGGCACACGCGAGATTACGATGGGCAGGTCCGCGTCCGCCATCGTCTCGCGGATCGGAGTCGGGCGGGGCGGTCCATCCAACGGCAAAGTCGTAGATCAACTTGAGCGACTAGCCACCTGCAGCATCGATTTTGCGTTCGGAACCGACCGCAAGGGCGTCATCGTTAACCAGCGGCTCGTAGAAGCATTCGAGTACGTGGCGGATCCAGATCCGCGCGCCAAGGCGGGAGCGCGGCTGATCGAGCGCGTGATCCTGTCGCACGCATTCTTCGACGAGCTGCGGCGCCACCCTGTGCTGGTCGACCGAGCCGCGATCCTGGATCTCACGACCTCGCCTCTGGCCATCGACATCTATCTCTGGCTGGCCTTCCGACTGCACTCCCTGCCAAAGGAAACGCCAATCTCCTGGGACAGGCTCTGGAGGCAGTTCGGGCCGCGCGTCGCTAAACTGAAAAATTTCCGCCCCCAATTCGAGGGGCCGCTGCACCTCGCCCTATCCGCATACTCCGCAGCCAAGGTCCAGGTAACTGATCGCGGCCTGTTACTGGAGCCATCCCCGCCGCCTGTCGCTGCGTAACTGATCGCGGCTGGCAAGGATCACATCGTAAGGTAATTGCGGATGGATTAACGCGACCGTTTAGCGCTCGGCATCAGGCCGGTCACGCCCTGACGTGACCCCCTAGAAGTGAGCCGCCGGAGATGAGACTTCGGTGGCAACACGGAAGGGACTGGGATGGCGCGCAAGCATAACAAGCCGGAGGAGATCGTTGCCAAGTTGCGGCAGGTCGAAGTTCTGGTGGGACAGGGCAAGCCGGTTGCCGAGGGTGTTCGGGCGATCGGGGTGACGGAGGCGACGTACTACCGCTGGCGTGCCGAGTATGGCGGTCTGAAGCTGGACCAGGTGAAGCGCTTGAAGGTGCTAGAGCAGGAGAACGGCCGTCTTCGGCGGGCCGTCGCTGACCTGACGCTGGAGAAGCTGGTGCTGAAGGAAGCCGCCTCGGGAAACTTCTGAGCGCTGCCCGTCGTCGGACGTGCATCGAGCACGTCACGGCCGAGCTGGGCGTGTCCGAGCGGTTTGCCTGCAAGGTGCTGGGCCAGCACCGTTCGACGCAGCGCAAAGCGCCGGAGGCGGCCGACGACGAAGCGGCGCTGACGGCAGCGATCATCGACTGGGCCAGGCAGTATGGCCGGTATGGCTACCGTCGGGTCACGGCGTTGCTGCGGGCCGAGGGTTGGAGGGTCAACCACAAGCGCGTTGAACGGATCTGGCGCCGTGAGGGGCTGCGCGTGCCAGCTCGGCAACCGAAGCGTGGGCGGCTGTGGCTAAACGACGGCTCCTGCGTGCGCCTGCGGCCGGAGCGGGCGAACCATGTATGGGCCTACGACTTCGTCGAGGACCGCACCCGGGACGGGCGCAAGCTGCGCATGCTGAACGTGGTCGATGAGTTCACCCGCGAGTGCCTGTGCATCCGGGTCGGTCGCAAGCTGGGCTCGGCTGACGTGATTGACGTCCTAGCTGACCTGTTCATCGCCCACGGCACGCCTGGGTTCGTCCGCTCGGACAACGGGCCGGAGTTCGTGGCGGTGGCCGTGCAGGGCTGGATCAGCGGCATCGGTGCCAAGACGGCTTACATCGAGCCGGGCAGCCCGTGGGAAAACGGCTATGTCGAGAGCTTCAACCGCAAGCTGCGGGACGAGCTGCTCAACATGGAGGTGTTCAACACGCTCCTCGAAGCCAAGGTGCTGATTGAGCAATGGCGGACGCACTACAACACCGTACGTCCACACTCATCCTTGGGCTACCGGCCGCCCGCGCCGGAGGTCCTGCTGTTGGGAATGCCGGTGCCGCCCAGCCGTCCTGGGCCGACCGGGTCACCGCCGCTGCCCGCTACGATGCTGCACTAACATTCTGCCCGGACCACTCGATGGGGGCTGGTCAAGGATTGAGGAATGGATCTCTTCGACAGGATCACCGCAGCGCACACAACTATCCGGCCAGAGGTCCCGGTGACGCCGCTCGACCGAAGCGCCGGGCTGTCTGCCAAGTTCGGTTGCGACGTGCTGCT
>JAABUT010001666.1_pt1 | contig 24416 bp, 25 predicted proteins | sample 5559281 | NCBI WGS metagenome assembly JAABUT01 (sample SAMN10711880, study PRJNA513359) | rock metagenome | isolation source: Antarctica rocks | place: Antarctica: Victoria Land, Ricker Hills nord | collected 2016-01-04
GAAACATGACTATTTCAAGAGCTATTTGCATCGATTATCAGAGAATAATTCAAACAAATGCTATGAAATATGCAATGCAAGGCAAACGTTGAAGCATTTACTGCTGAACTGCAGACATTATAGAGCAAAGCAGATAAAGCTTAAGAAAAAAGCTCAGCTCAAAAACACAAACATTATATTGATACTGTTCATCATCAAAATTGAAAGAATTGCAACACTAAAGTATTTGAAAAATACTCGAATTGCAATGAGAAAACGACTATTAGAAACGAAAGAGTAGAACGTCAAGAATGCAAAGAAACAAAGAAAAACGAAAGTACAATGATGAGAGTTGAGAAAGAGCGCTTGTATGCACAAACTATCGATGTGATTGATCAATGAAAAGATATAAAGCAGCGATCTTGATCAGAATACATGTAACTTAGCATACATACAGCGTCTAGACAGTGTCATAGTCATAGACTGCATGCACTTAATGAAGAAATAAAAAAAAAGTTCAGTTCAAAGCTATTACATTCTTGTTTCAATGATCTTTTATCAGAACAGCATTCAAAATCATTTAAATCTCTCACTATTGAAGATGATGAGCATTGAAAGATAAATGACATTTTGAACTTTAGATACTATCAAGATTGAATATAATACAAAGTTAAATGAACGAAACTAGATTGAGACAATTAATGATACTATGTCAACAAAGAAGAATTCAAGAGCTTGAAAGAAGTTCTAGTTGAATTTCATAAGCTTTATTCAGACAAGTCATACTAAATTGAAAAACAGTGAAAAAAATTTGCGTTTCATTTATTCTATTCATAATAATAATAATAAATTCATACATTCTTGTGACATCGATTAAATCAACTCATGAGAGATTCTATGCTATTTGTATCGAGTGAACAAAACTCTCTGAGATAGAAAATCACTTGCAGTCTATACAACTGCTTCACGCAGTTGAAACAGTGAGTTTTGAAACTATGTATCAAATTTGTTCGCGTTGATTGCATGTTAAAGAACGAATGTTCTAATCACTTTAAATTGCTTCAAGAGCTTCGTTTTCATCATCATCTTCGCTACTGCTCTGAGACTCTTCGTGATGACAACGATTATTCAATAGTTCAAGAAGTCAGCATCTTGTAGCATTCTTGATCACAGATGCAATCAGTTCAAGCAATGCATGAGTACATGCTTCGTCGTCTGATGACTTTATTTGCAGTCACATCGCAAGCTATTCATGTCTGAAATGTTTCTAGAGTGCAAATAAGTGTTCAGATTTATGCGTTCAGTTCTGATGTGCATTACGAGAATGCTTTCTGCTTTCTGAAAATCATCACGCATCTTTATCATCTTATTGCTCAAATGTGATCTTTGTGCTGAGATTGCATTAACATCTGCAACGTGTTCTCTGTACTTGTTTCATCGTTGATTTCATTGATTCTTGTGATATTGCTTTATTGCGATGCTATCATTTGTTGAAGTCATTGTGAAGAAGAAAGAAGTGCATCGTCTGCATCTTGACTGTATCTTTGCATCTTCTTGAATGAAGACATTCAGAAGTACTATTTTCTTGATGACGAGTGAGCAAGAAATGACGCGATTAACTTTCGTTAAACGAACGCGTATTAGTTCGCATGTCTGTCTGATCTCTTGCGTTCAATCGTTGACTCAACTGTGTAACGTGATCTTGTTCTGTAGCATGTTCAAATGAACATGTAGCGAACTCATGTATGTTTCTGTCTTTAAAGTTTCAATGTTTACTCTTTTGAACACTTCTGCTACGTGATGCAGAGTCTGATTCTGAAGTGTTTCTAGTCTGCATTCTTTGCTTAACAGTTCATCTTTCTTGTTGCGCTGATGTCAGACTAACGCTTTGAATGCAATTTCTAATCTCACTACTGCTGAGTATACTTGTCTTGCTTTTGTGAAGATAGCTTTTCATGTGAAGACTTCAAGATGACTAAGTGTCAGCATTCTCATGACGTGATTCATCTTTATTTGTCGAAGATGCGCATCTCATTGCAGTTTCATGTTCAGTTGCATCTCTAGAACTCATATGTCTGATTTTGATTTAATAACTGAGCTTTCTATTTGTATGCTAGTCATCATGTTGAATCTCTTCGATTTTCTAGTAAAATGCGTGAGCTTGTACTTTTCTAATGCGAACGTTGCGTCATGAGTGCAAGCTCATTTTGTGCAGACGTCGTATGTCTTGCTCAGTATTCTGCAAATTTCTTCAGTGAATCTGTCATAGACTAGAATGTTAATATTGTTTACGAAGTCAAGCACTTCGATTTTAATTTTTAATGCTTTGCATTTTTCAATTAGACTTGCATTGAAGAATAGAAAGAGAATCGATGAAATGAGAAATCTCTGCGATATGTCTGCGTTTATCTCGCGCATGTCACTCGTTTGTTTGTCAAATATTAGTGATGTTTTTCAATTCTTTAAAAAGTTGCGTGTTCATTTAATTATGTAGCTCAATGTTCTTTTCATTTTCAGCGTGTGCAGAAGTCTAATGTGTAAGACTCAATTGAACGCTTCAACAACGTTTAAGCTTAGCATGAAGATCACATATTTGATTTTGCAGTCTCACACTGTGTGAACTTGATTTACTAGTAGATTTAATGTCAAGATCACGAATCACTTGCATCTTACTTTCATTTGAGCATTTGATAGCATGCAATGAGTCTCAACTATGTCATTCAATCTTTTGATCATGATTGACTTCAGCGCTTTGCTTATGATATCAAGTAAAGCAATGAGTTGATACATTTTTGAATCAATATAGTCGCTTTTCTTTGATTTTCATAGTACTATTGTTTGAGCTTTTTTGAACTGCTTTGAATGATACTTGTGTGTTACACATGCGTTGAATAAACTCATTAATACTGAGATTAATTCTGCAAGACTCGCTTGAAGCGCTCTGTTTGAAATTTCTGAAGTGTTTGATGCTTTGTCTGCTTTTACTTGTTTGATTGTTTGCTTCACTTCATCTTTCGTGATGCGTGAATTAAATGAGACTGTCAGAAATATGAATGATCTTGTGATGTCACTGACATCTGCTTAAGAAGATGAAGAAAAGAACTTTTTTCGCAGTATCTCGATTTTTTTCTTGAACGTCGTTGTCATGTGATCAATGTCACTTCACTTCAGTGACAAAAACTGAGAAAGCTTTTTAGATAGCTGACTTTCGATTCTAGCTCATTTTGCAAAGCGTCATATTGATTTAAATGCTTTGCTCAGCTCATGCATTTGTGATCTAAAGTGTGCATGTTTCGTTTGTCAAATGATCTTGTTTTTATGATCATTGTGCTTCAGATATTTATTTCATGCTTCTAATGTATCTTGCGTTTTTCATATGATTTGCAGTCGTCTTGATTTCATTACTGCTTCAAAGCAGCTTTGATTTCAAAAGTCTCTTGCTTAATTTAATGACTTTGTCAAGAAGATAAATTTCTCGATGATCTTCTGTAGCACTCTGATAATCTTGCACATTCTGTCATTTATCATCATCTTGTCGTCTAGAGAGCGTTTCAAAGATAGATGTATTTGCAGATAAGCTCTCAATGCTTCTGTATTCATTTTCTTTCAAAGTCATCAAGTTGAGAGTTGCACTGAGATTGTTTGTAGACATAGCTCTATGATGATCAAAAGATGATTCAATCTCTAATGCAGATCAATTTGTATCTTGCACTTGCACTTGCATATCATGAACTGTATTTTCTCGCTGCTAAAGACTAGATCAATCGTTGTAAACTGATTGTGAGCTTCGTGAGTAATAATGTCTGATTTCAGCAATAATTCTAGTCTTGCGTTTGTAATGATGTTTAGTAGAGTATCAGTCATTGTATGACGAGTAAAGCATCTTCATCTCTCTCAGTAAGAATGATGTAGATTGAAATCTTCTATGATCAGTTGTTTGCAATCATTCTTGAGTAGTTTGTTCAAACAAGAAATGATTGAAGATTTCTTTGTGAATGTAGTAGACAGTGAGCATGAGTTGTAGACATTTAGAATTCTTAGCGTCTGCGTTTCGTTGTCTGTGTTGCAAGTTAATATTCTGATGAAGCAAATGTTTGACTCAACTGTTTTTACTATTCATTGATTGAGTCTTAAATGTTTGTTAACGTATATGCATGTTCTTGATTGAGTTGACGAGTTTTTCACTAGATGAAAGAAGTTGTGTGCTAAGTTAAATGATTGCAAGTCATTGTTGTTGCAATCTTGCTTCTGTATAGCTACTATGTTGAATTCGCGAACTTCTCTGTCAATTAGAAACAATTCTTGAATTTTTAATGATTTTCTGATGTTGTACTGTAGAATTCGTAGAAAAGACTGTTTTATCATAGAGTTATTTGTAGCTGTTGTTGACTCTGCAATGAGAAGACTCTTTGTATACTTTTGATTATCAACGATCTTTCTCGCTTTCTGATTGAATGTTTCTGAATCTGCTCAGATGTCATCTCGTTTGAGTCACTACTCACGCAAGAGAAAAGATCAACTCATCTCTTCTTGATCTTTACTATTTGTCAAGCTGATTCATTAGCGATTCAACTGCGTGTTTTCAGCATGATTGTTGCTGAGCTCAAGAGATTCATTAAATCAGAAGAATTCGTCGAATCTGAAGAGTTCGTTGAATCTAAAGAGTTCAGAAACAGCGAGAAGAGTGTGCAATTGTATTTAGATGTTTCAGAGTATCTGAATGATTTGTTTCTATAGATTTTGAACGCTTGTTTCATCTGTTATCATCACTTGAGACAGATGTGTCTTCAGAGTTTGTGATTTTCGTTGCAGTTGACGCAACGTCTTTTATTTGAAGACATCACACACTTTTTTATATGATGCTTGTCTGCGCACTTTTTGCAGCGCTGATTCTTTCTGCAGATCTTAGTCATGTGATCAAATTCGTGACATCTGAAGCATTGCATGATGCAACAGTTCTTTTCAAATAGCTTGCATGCACATTCTTGATACAAGTTCAGCATGCTCATGTTCATTAGTTGATTCATCATCGCTTTGATTGCAATCTTTACAATGAGCGACGAATGAGTCTTTTTGCTATCTGCTATCTTCTTGAGTCAGACTATTCTTAGTACTTTCAGATTTTCATGAAGTCTCGCGTTATCTTTTATCAGTCTTTCAATAATCTTTTTCTGATTGTTCATGTCTATTGTAGTGTGTACTTTGTGTGTCAGCACTGCGAAGATTTGACGTGCTACATGTGTTGAACTCACGATTTCTTTTGCTCACGTCTGAGTCTTTTTCAGATTTGCTCAAGCATCTGAGCTAACTGCGTGAAGGAAAATGTCATCGCTGTCTAGCTTGCGAAGTGACATGATGAGATTTCTTTGATCTGTTGACACGTCTGCGATTCTCTGTAGAATCTGTTCAATCAACTTCTTCTGTATCTCTTTTATTTCTCTTTTGTTCATTATCTTAATCATGACTTCTCATTTCTTGCAAAGCGACAACAAATCATTTCTGAGACGTTGCCTTCTCATTGTCATTTCTTCTCTTGTCATGTTCACTCATGATGTGATTTTCATTGAAAGATACATGCTTTTCTGTGTATGCAACTGCTTGTTGAGCAGTTGAACTGATGTCTTCAGTTTCTGTACATTCTTCGCGATGAACGCGTTCTGATTCGCGTGATGTTTTTCTTCTGAGTCGAGTCGAAGACATTAAATCAGTTTCAATGCTATCTCTTTTCATGAATAATCTTTGTTCTTCTCTTTCTCTAACGTTGATATCTTTATTAGTAGATTAATAATGTTAGCAACGTTCTCTTCATTATTGTGTAAGTGTTTCGACTTTGCATCTTTGTTTTCTTGCGATGAATTGACGTCGCTTGCAATCATCTTCGAATCAGCACTGCTGCAATTCGTGCAATTCATCGTCGTTCAATCATCTTCTAGATTCACTCTGTCTTGTTTATAATGCTCTTTTTCAAAATTTGTGATGCGTGCGTTATGATTGTTTTTTTCTTTATTCTATTCATGCAAACATGAATTTTCAAAAAGAAGATAATATTACGAATGTGTCAGAATTGATTAAAACTAGTCAATGATCTAGTCGAGATCTGATTTAGATCTGACTCAAATTTGACTCAGATATGACTCAGCATCTTTTTTCTTTTCTAGCATCTTTTAATCAGCTTCTATTGTCTTCTTGATAAACACACTTCTTTGTGCTACGAGTAATCAACAAATTTCTATGACAAACATATTTCTTTGTGTTGCAAACATCTTTTAAATCAACATCTTTCTTATGTTTCAACACGTCTTCTTTGAGACTAGCGTCAATCTGAGTAATTACTATATAGAGCGTGTTCTTCTTGTCTTTTGTATTTTCTTTCTTCTGTATTCTTAAAGTCTTAGTTATAATTATCTCTATCGATTAAACATTCTAGTCATGCTCGCACTCTGATTAGTTTCTAGACATGATCTCAACAATAATTGAAGATGAATCATTATTCAATCAAAAGTTTCTTTTTTCTTGTTTTCTTACAAAGATTTGAAGATTTTTATTAAGAGCTTCTAGAGTGAATTAATGAGTATACATCATCATTTATCAGACTAAACAAAGACATTAATTATTAAGATTGAGAATGAACTCACTTAGAAAAAAAGATAATTGTCATGATAAATTGACGCATAGAAATTAAATCAGAGACTGAGTTGAAGATCAGATCTGAGTTAGCTCTGAAACTTTATAACTTTGTCAAGACATTGTTTAAACTACGTCATATTTTCAACTTAATATATCATGAGTTATGTCATGCTTAACTTGATAATGCTTAACAAACTTTCTATAGTCAATTAATTTTCTCAAGTTATTGAGAACTTCTTAATAATTAACTCTATCAAAAAATATACTCATTCTGTATTTATTTAAAATATCACATTGTCATATCACTTTTATAAACTTCGTTTATTCATTTAGTAGATCTGATCATCACAATACATCACATACATATACATTGCAAAGACATGATTCAGCTGTTGTACATTTACACACTTGTAAAATGCAGTAAATTGATCGATTTTTTGCATTATCAGATCGATTTACATGCATTGCAATCATATACATTGTGAAAACATAATATAGTCTTTGCTCATATATATAAAATAACAGCAACGTCTTTGCGCATGTGCTGTAATTCATATACATCACACATACACATATTATAAAGACACGACTCAGCTTTTGCACATTTACATGCTCATGTGATGCAGTAAATCAATTGATTTTTCGCTTTATCAGATTGATGTATATGCATCGCAATCACATACATTGCAAAGACATGACATAATCTTTGCTCATATATACAGAATGACAGCAACGTCTTTGTGCATGCATTGCAATTCATATACATCACATACATATACATTATGAAGATACAATTCAGCTTTTGCACATTTACATGCTCATATGATGCAGTAAATCAATTAGTTTTTCGCTTTATCAAATTGATGTACATAAATTGATTACATCAAGTTGAGTACTTAAGTTGAGTACTTAAGTTTGAGTCAAGTACTTGACTTGAAAAGTGTTGAATTGAATTGAATTTTTTTGGAAAAAGTGTTGAGTTAAGTTGAGAAGTTGAACTTAAGCACTCAAGTTAAGTTGAGAAGCTTGACTCGATAACTCGATTTGAAAACTCAACTCAACTCAACAAAATATTAAATAAATGTAAATAGCTTAATTGAACAGTCTTCAAATTTTTCTTTATGACTTTCTATCATGTTTTCTCGTCATGACTCTCTATCAAAGTCAAATGACCTTCATGTTTTTCCTTCATGTTTCTCTTCATGTTTCTCTTCATGACTTTTCTTCATGTTTTTCTTCATGTTTTTCTTCATGTTTTTCTTCATGTTTTTCTTCATGTTTCTCTTCATGTTTTTCTTTATGACTTTTTATCAAACAATCTTCATGTTTTTCTTTATGACTTTCTATCAAACAATCTTTATGTTCTTCTTTATGACTTTCTATCAAAAGATAATGCAAAAAGGTAATGCAAAAGTCAAAAATCGGAAAATTTTCTATATTTAGTTCTTTTGATGTCAAGCTCAAGTTCTTGATGAGTCGAGTTGAATTAACTCAATTCTCAGTTGAGTCAAGTCATGTCAAGTTGAAAATATGAGCAATTCAACTCAATCTTGATTCAAGTTCAAAATGTCAACTTGAAACTTAACTTGATGATCAGTCTAGATATACATGCATTGCAATCACATACATTGTGAAAACATAATACAATCTTTGCTTATATATACAGAATGACAGCAACATCTTTGCGTATGCGTTGCAACTAATATACAACATTCATACAATCATTACAAAGATACAACTCAGCTTTTGCACATTTACATGCTTGCATGATGCAGTAAATCAATCGATTTTTCGCTTTATCAAATCAATGTACATGCATTGCAATTATATACATTGCAAAAACATGATACAATCTTTGCTCATATACACAGAATAACAGCAACATCTTTACACATATGTTGCAACTAATATACAACATTCACACAATTACTGCAAAGACATGACTCAGCTTTTGCATACATACACATCTGTGCAATGCAGTAAATCAATTAATTTCGATTTTCTGATTAATTTACATACATCACAAATATATACATTGCAAAAACATGACATAGTCTTTGCTTATATACACAGAACAACAGCAATGTCTTTACGCATGCGTTGCAACTAATATACAACATTCATACAGTCATTGCAAAGGCACGACTCAGCTTTTGCGCACATACACATCTGTGCAATGCAGTAAATTGATTAATTTCAATTTTCTGATCAATTTACATACATTGCAAATATATAAATTAAAGCTTGTTTAGTTCATTTAACTGAGTGATCATACAATGAACTTGAAAGCTTAGTACGTCAAAGTGATCAGCTTTTCTCTACATAAATCAAAGCTCATTTAGCTCACTTAGCTTAATGATCATACAGACAAGTTAAAAGCTCACATTAAAGTAATCAACTTTCACAATTTTGAATTATTTATGTGATCACTTGATAATATAAACAATTCATGCACTAAAATAATCACAACACATGCACAACAAATTTTGAAAAAGAGCACTACATGCAAGACAGAGCAAATCTAAAGAATGATCAAACAATGATGAATTGCACGAGTTGCAACAATGCAAGTTCAAAGATGATTGCAAGCGATGTTAACATATTGCAAGAAAACAATGATGTAAGATTGCAACGCTCACGCAACGATGAAGAGAAGATAACTGACATTATCAATCTATTAATAAAGACATCAACATTAAAGAAAAGATGAACAAAGATTACTTGTGAAAAGAAATAGCATTGAAACTGATGCATCATTATTGACTTGATTCAGAAGAAAAACATTATATGATTCAGAATGCATTCATCACGAAGAATATACAGAAACTGAAAACATAAGTTCAACTGCTAAGCAAGCAGTTACAAACGCAGAAAAATACATGTTTCTCATTGAAAATCATGTCATGAGCAAACATGACAAGAGAAGAATTATCAATGAGAAAGCAACGTTTCAAAGAGAGATCATCATCACTTTGCAAGAAACGCGAAATCATGATAAAAATAGCAGACAGAGAAGAAATAAAGAAGATGCACAAGAAGATCATTAAGCAGATTCTTCAGAAAATAGCAAACATGTCAATGAATCAATGAAATTTGATTATGTCTCTTTGCAAGCTGAGTAATAAAGACATCTTTCTTCATGCAATCAGCTCAGATGCTCAAGCAAATCTGAAAAAGACTCAAGAATAAGCAAAAGAAATTATGAACTTAATGCATATATTGTGACAAATTTTTGCAATGCTGACACATGAGATGCATATTACAATTGACATGAATAATCAAAAGAAAGTCATTAGAAAGCTGATAAAGAATAATGCAAAACTTCATAAAAATCTGAAGATTCTAAGAATAGTCTGACTCAAGAAAGTAGTGAAAAGTGAAAAGACTCATTCATTGCTTATCATGAAGATAGCAATTAAAGTGATGATAAATTAACTGATGAACGTGAGTATGTTAAATGCATATCATGAATGTGCATGTGAACTGTTTAAGAAGAACTGTTGCATCACACAGTGCTTCAGATGTCAAGAATTTGATCATATGATCAGATTCTGCAGAAAGAATCAACGTTGCATCAAGTATACAAACAAACATCACATTGAGAAATGCGTAATGTTTTTGAATAAAAGACGTTGCATTAACTGCAATGAAAATCATGAACTTTGAAAATGCATCTGTTTCAAATAACAACAGCAGATGAAACAAGCATTTGAAATTTATAAAAACAGATCATTCAGATATTCAGAAGCATCTAAATACAATTGCACATTCTTGTAATTCTTGAACTCTTCATTGTTTTCAAACTTTGCAGATTCAATGAACTCTTTAAAGTTCATTAATTCTCTCAGTTTAACGAATTTGTCAAGCTCAACGACAGTTGTGCTGAAAACATGCAGTTTAGTTACTCATGAATCAACATGACAGATGATAAAAGTCAAGAAGAGACGCGTTGATTATTTCTCTTGTGTGAGTAGCAACTCAGATGAGACGTCACTTAAGCAGAGTCAGAAACGACAAATCAGAAGACAAGATAAACTCTTAATGACTGAAAGCATTCTTTTTTTTTTTCATTAAGTGCATGCAGTCTATGACTATGACACTGTCTAGACGCTGTATGTATGCTAAGTTACATGTAATCTGATCAAAGTCGCTGCTTTATATCTTTTTGTTGATCAATCACATCAATAGTTTGCACATACAAATGCTCTCTTTCAACTCTCATCATTGTACTTTCATTTTTCTTTGTTTCTTTGCATTCTTGATGTTCAGCAGTAAATGCTTCGACGTTTGCCTTGCATTGCATATTTCATAGCATTTGTTCGAATTATTCTCTGATAATCAGTGCAAATAGCTCTTGAAATAGTCATGTTTCATTTTCAGCTGAATAAAGGTTGAAAACGTTAGTCTATCGATTTTTCTCATCTCTTTTAGTGATTTATGACTTAAATTCACATTCGATATGTGCTTTTGATACTGATTTCCCTTCTTGATGCTGCTTTTTCAGACATTTAACCATTGTAATTTCATTTCTTTGCAAATTTGCTTTTTGACGAAGCTTATGATGATTGCTTTCATGTTGTTGATAACTGATAATTCTTGAGCAGCATCTTTGATCAATTGATCTGCTTTTTCGTTCTCAATAATGCTCTTGCAACTCAATATTCACTGTATGCGAATTTGACACTGATTCTGACGTAACTTGATTAAGTGTTGTCGTATGTCATTGAATAACTTTGCATTGACGTTGCTCTTTGTGTTTAGTCTTTGCAAAGTCATTTGACTGTCTGTGTACATTCAAATTTCGCTGTTTTTGAGTGCTTTTTCGTTGCATATTGCAATTGCATCGCTAATAGCTTGCAGTTTCGATTTCGTTGTGATTATTTTGTTGTAAACACTTGTTGCTTTGCTGTATCTGATGAGTTCATGTGTGAATATCACTGTCGTTTCAGTTTCTGTTTCGATCTTTGCTATCTTTTTCCGAATTTGCAATGCGTCAATATACATCACTATGTTTTTCGTCTTTTTGATGATTCTTTCTAATTCTCTGTAGTGCAAATTGATCATTTCGCAAGTTTCGCTTTTTGCAAATTCGATTTGAATTCTTGCTAAATGCTCAATTTCTTGATCTCATGATTTCTTGAAGTGAGAAATTTCGATTTCTTTTATTAAATTCAGTGTTTTTTGCACTTTGTTCAATATTTGATATATCTGTGTGAGTCTGTCTTTGCACTTCTTGACTTTTCAAGATAAGTTCTTCTTCATCTTGTTTCAGTTCAGATATTTCGATGCATTCAAATTGTCAGAATCGTGTCTAGATGATACAATCAATGAAAGTCAGAGTTGATAGTGCTTGATCTTTAGAGATAGCTATAACTGAATATTAAGAATACAGAAGAAGATTGATACAAAAGCTTCTATTTATGTAATGTTCAGAGACTGCGCTAGACTTGAAAGAAATGTGTTTGTAACATGAAAAGAAAATGATGTAGATGAACAAGATGTTAATGAAAGAAAAGAATGTTAAGAAAGAAAAAGAATGTTGAGAAAGAAAAAGAATGTTGAGTCATATCTGAGTCAAACCTGAGTCAGATCTAGATCAGATCTCGACTAGATCATTGACTAGTTCTAATCAGTCTTGATACGCTCGTAACATTACTCTCTTCTTCGAAAATTTATGTTCGCATGAATGTAGTTTCTTTGCTCACTTTTGTTGATAGTTATTTCAATATTTAGCGCGATTTGCTTAAATATAGCTTATGAAATTCATTCAAAACTTTCTCTGAGTCATCGAATTTTTCTTTATCAACATAGTATCATTCATCATCTTTATCTAGATCTTTTCATTTGACTTTGTACTGTATTCAATCTCGATAGCGTCTGAAGTTCAATATATCATCTATCTTTCAATGTTTATCATCTTCAATAGTGATTGATCTGAGTGATTTTGAATGTTGTTCTGATACAAAGTCTTTTGAATATGATCGTAGTAACTTCAAACTGAACATCGAATGCAGATGCTTCATGCTGATTGATAGATGAAGATGATAGAAGATACTCACTTTAGCAGTGATTTGATAGAGATCTAGCTGTTTATCTTTCAAATCTTTGCAGAGTCTTGTTGTTTTGATGTTTCTGAAAGATAGTCAAACTCAGTCATCTACTTCATATGTGACGTTTCATTTATGTTTATTGATCTGAACTTTGATGATCAGCTTCGTCTTTTTCAATTGTTGATGATCAAAGTTCAGTAGCTCTTTCATTTAAATGACAATATTATCTGTCTTTTTAACTTCAAGTCATTCACAAGTTGTTTCATAGTCAGTTGTATCTGAATCAAAACTCATTTGAAAATGAAATTCTTTATTAAAGTAAAAAAGAATCATTGAAGTGATTGAGAAGATATTGAAATTGTCGCTGAATTTCATCATAGATATTCATTTGACTCAGTCATTCTGCATGTAATTGCAGTAGATTCTAAGTTTGCGTTTGACATCTTGATTGACTTGTTTCGATTGATCGTTGATCTTAAAATGATAGACTGTGAATAGACTAACTGTGATTCTCAGTCGTTTGCAAAGACTCTTTCACATAGTTGATATAAATTGAGAGTCTTTGTTTGAAACAATAGAACTGAGTAGATCATGCAGTTGATAGATATTTCATAGCATGATTCAAATCATTTCTTCAACTGAGATGTCATTGTCTTTTCAATGACAGAAAACATAGTGATGTTCTTTGATAAGATGACATATGATTGTGCAAATGACGTTATAGTCTTCTGACAAAGATAGTTCAGTGATGAAGTTCATAGCTATATCTTTTCAGCGTTTCTGTGAAATCAAAAGAGAATGATGAAGTTCATTGATGTTATCTCTAGAGACTTTGCTTCGCTAACAAGCATGACAGTTTCAAATGTATCATTGAATAGTAGTTCAATGATCTGATCAATAGTAGAAACGTTGAACTAGATTAATGATTCACCTATTGTCAAAGTAAGAGATTGAAGATTGATCATGCACTTCTTGTAGTAGTTTCATGTGTATGTTCTCAGAAACTCACAGTAGATCTTTTTTAAATAGAACGTCGTCAATGATTTTGCAGTTCTTCAGTTTAGTGATATGAAATTTGAGCTTGTTGTCATTCATAACTTGTTTATATTCGCTGCAGAGCTCATCTGTTTGATTGATCATACATACTCATTAATAGAGATTTGCTTTCGATTCAACAGATAGAACATCAACTCTATCAGAAATCAGAATAGTCTGAAAATAATCTTTAAGACGCTGAGCTGATTCAAAGACGTTTGCTAGAGACATTCTGATTAAAGCATCAACTTTAGTGTTTATTTTGCCTGATCTAAAGATGATCTGAAAGTTGAACTTCAATAGAATGTTCAGATAGTTGACTTAACGTTGACTCAGCTGTTTGTTTTTCATGAAGATCTTCAAAGCTTGATGATCAATGAATATTTGAATAAGTAATTCAGTACATTCCAGCTCAAGTCATCAATGTTTGAAACAGCGAATAATGATCAGCAATTTCTTGTCATAGATATGATAGTTGATTTCAGCGAAAATCATGCTTTTGCTGTAAAAGATCATCAAGTGAAGTACATTCTCATCATCATACTGAGACAGTATTTCATCTTTTACATAGTTCAATGCATCGATTTTCAAAATAGTCTGACGTTTGAGATCAAAATGACGAAGAACTGAAGCGAAACTGATCTGCTTCTTCAGATTTCTGAAAGCTTGAATGCAGACTTTGTTTCAAACAAAAGACGTGTCTTTTCTGATTAATTGAGTGAATGATTTGACTAGTTTGAAGAAGTTTCTAATGAAACGACGATAGAAGTTCACAAATCTCACGAAGCTTTGAATTTCTTTCAAATTGATCGAAGTAATTCAGTTGACTATGATGATCATCTTGCTTAAATTTATGCGAAGATCTTGTTATGATACAATGACTTCTAGAAAGACAGTCTCTTCTACATTGAATTTGCACTTTCAAATATTCATTTGCAGTTCAGCTTCGCGTAGTCGATTCAATACTAGTTTGACGTGATCTCTATGTTTCTTTCTTGTTTTGCTATAGATGAGAATGTCATCTAGATAGACTTGACAAAAGTCGTTCAAAAAGTCTCATAGAATATTATTCATATATTGCTGAAAGAAGATTGATTTGTTAGTCAGTTTAAATGATAGCATCTTGTATTTATATGCTTCTAAAGCAGTGATAAAAATGATGTAATTCTTGCTATTGAGATGCATTTGAAGTTTGTTGAATGCTGATATGATGTTCAATCTAGTCAGATGCTTGAAATTCACTATTTTATCAATGATCTTGTTTATCAGCAATAGAGAATATCTATTTCTTTTGAAAATGACATTTAGCTTTCAATAGTTCATGCAGAATCGAAGATCTTCATTTGCTTTGAGAATGAATAGAACGAGAAAGAAATAGAGAGTCTGACTGAAAGTGATGAATTTCTTTGACAGATTCTCGTTCAAATACTTCTTTACTTTCAGAAGTTTGACAGAAAACATTCAATAGACTTGACAGCAAGAAAGCATTGAATCACTGATGAGTTCAATTTTATGATCATAGAAGCGATGAGAGAATAGTTTATTCAATTGAGCTCGATCAAAAACATTTAGAAACTCATGATATTTTGATGATAGCTTTGCTTTGATATCTTTCAAATTCTGAGTCGTTTCATTAATTGAAGAAACGTTTAAAGCGTTCAAATCACACTGAGTATTGTACGCGATTTTTCTATTAATATTCATCATGAATAAAGCAAAGACTTTGATCTTGTTCTTCTTTGAACAATTCAACAATGTTTTGAACGAAGCGATGTTTATGTTTTGAATCAAGAATGACTCTTTCTGAGCAGAGGTTGAAATGAGTCGTTTGAACATCATAAAGATTTTAGTCTGAGTGATTGAAGAAAGCGAAGTTGATCATGATCAACTTGAGTGCTTGAAATTGAGCGAAATCGAAAAAATCGAAATAGAAGTATTCAATTGATTCGAAAAAACAATGACGTCGTTTCGTATATTCAGTAATATTTCGTTTTTATTCATTCAGAGCTTACTCAATATGACTTCATAATGATTGATATCAACTATTAACATTGATATAGTCAATTTCTTATGACTTTCAATGATGAGATTGAGTAGAATTTTATGAATGATTGTCTTCTTAGATATCTTTTCATCATAATCTCTTATTAGCTTCTCTTTTGTCAATGATATAGATTGAATTTTCAGTTTCTTGCATACTTTATCGACTAGATTGAAATGTATGATCGTGTAAATGACTGAATCACTGTCTATTAAAGAATGAAGACTGAAAGATTGTTTCTGAGAGATGAGATGAGCATCAATTAGAAACGACTTTTCAATAGAATTTCGTTTAGTTTGCACAAAGATATAATCTCTATCTCTTTGATGACTTTTGAAGAGATGACTAGTTTTTTGAATTGAAATTCAAATCAAAATCAAAGCAATCATATTCTTTGTTCACTGCATTGATTCTAGTAGATTGATCGAGACATTTCTTAAAGCTATGATCTGATTTATGACATATGAAACAGCTTTCGACTAAAATGTCTGCTTCTTTGACGCTAGTTAAAATCGCGTCGCGTGACTTTAAATGATCAGACTTCGAATGATTGAATGACTGCTGAGTGATAACAGTTGTTTTATGAAAGATAGTTTTTGAAACATCATCAACGCATTTGATTTTGTTCTTGATCTTTCAAATGACTTGCTGATCATTATTCAAATGAATCAGATAGAAACGAATTTCTTTTAAAGAATCAGATTGAACTAGTTGATCTACTTAAATAAATTGAAGACAAGAATGTATTTTATCTTTCAGATCAATGATCAGTTGCTTTTCGTGATAGTCTAGATAGAAAGATAGTCGTTGAAACTGAGTATAAAACTTGCTGAATTTCTTTGATTCTTGAATCAAGTTGTAGTATTTTCTACGAAAATTGACTTTCTTATCTGAGTCATCGAACAACTGAGCTAACTCTTTCAAAAGATCTTCGACGATTTTATAAAGATTGACACAATCACGTTCACGTCTAGCTTGAGTGATCTCTGTTGCGTCATCAAATAATCTAGAATGTACATAGCTCAATTTGACTCATTCATTAGAAAAAAGATTTACGTTGATCTCTAGTTTATTCTGAATTTTTCCGTATCAGTTCTTTCAAGTAAAGTTCTTTTCATCAGTAAACAGCGAAGAATCAGATATTTTTTGAGATTTAGAACGCTCAGAGTAAATGAAATCAGAAGAAGTGTTTTCTTTAGCTTGAAGTTTAGTCTTCAACTCTTTGATTTTATCTTCTTGTTGTTTATTTAACTTGTAGAGTTGATCTGTTTCTTTATCAAGAGCTAGACTTCGAGTCTTTCAGATTTTGTAAAACACAAGAAGTATTATTGTTTCAATGAATGATTCATCATCTTCATGAATGAATGACGCAGCACTTGATGATTTCAATGAATCAGCATCAGAGATTTAAGAGAAACGATTTCGAAATTCTTCAGAATGCTCTTCAGTAAACAAACAACTAAACATGATGAGATTTATTTGAAAGAGAATTGAATGAATGACGATGCTCAACAATTGAAGAAGAAAGACGTATGAGATGATGTTTTAATCTTCAACAAAGAAGATAAAATTTGTTTGTTGATTGATTTGATTGATTCTTTAGCAAACAATGAAAGATTTTTTATCGTTGAATCTATCAATTGATTTGATTCTTGAGCAATTCACGAAGATTCTTTATTGTGATTCTAGTAATCGAGTGAACTTTGCATACTTAATGAGCAATAAGTAGTCTAGCAATTCAAACAGTCTTGTCATTGATTCTATTCAACTCTCTAGTGTTGTTCTGTCTTTCAATTGTCATCGATCATCAGGTAAATAAATTTCTTTAGACTCGTTCTGTCTGTACGAGTATGTTGAATGAGTAATGAGATCAGTATCATGTGATTAACGAAATTCTTAATATAATGTCAGAATCGTGCCTAAATGATACAATCAATGAAAGTCAGAATTGATAGTGCTTGATCTTTAGAAATAGCTATAACTGAATATTAAGAATATAGAAGAAGATTGATACAAAAGCTTCTATTTATGTAATGTTGAAAGACTGTGCTAGACTTGAAAGAAATGTGTTTGTAACATGAAAAGAAAATGATGTAAATGAACAAGATGTTGATGAAAGAAAAGAGTGTTGAGAAAGAAAAAGAATGTTGAAAAAGAAAAAGAATGTTGAGTCATATCTGAGTCAAATCTGAGTCAGATCTAGATCAGATCTCAACTAAATCATTGACTAGTTCTAATCAGTCTTGATACGCTCGTAATACAGATTTAGATTCAATTCAATAAAGTATTAAAATGAGTACAAAATAAATGTTTTTTTTCTGATAAAGTGTTTTTTTGATAACTCAACTATTCAAATTGCATAGTTCTTGCACTTTTGATTTAATTGCATCTTCACTGACGAGATTTCAACTTCTATTTGCATAGCATCTATCAATGATGTTCAAAATGCATTCAGAATTTTTTGTAATGCAGCATTTTGCAGTTTGTGAAATTTGACTAAGTAGCTTTTTTGATTATTTCATCATATTTCGACGTCATAATCGCTAATAGACGTGACACATGTCAGATATAACTGCTTTTCTGATTTAACATTTAGTTCTCACTTGCTATTCATTAATTTAAATAACGAGTGTAGCATTCTTGTGACTGTTGCAATTTTCATTTGCACATGAACTTTGAAGTTGAGCTTTCAATTCAGTCAGACTTCTAGTCATTGTACGCATGTCTTTGATTTTATGACTGTGTTGTTGAGTAGAATAATCATTTGATTGAATATTATCTTGTGTCTTTCAAAGTGTATCAGTTCAGATTTCGAGTCATCAAATTGCATTGCATTGTTCTCAGCTCATGTGAAAGCGATTTTTGCTGCGTTTTTCAGTATTTTCACATTCTTGTCAATATTTCTTTTCTCAACATATAGCATCACGTCGTTAATATAGCTGAATGACTGTAAATTTTCGAACTTTGCGCGAATCTTTGAAAACAGATATTGAATATAAATTAGAAATAAAATGAGCAAGATAGATGAATCTTGTGATATTTCTGTGCTTATTTTCTTTGATTTCTGACGTTCATTGTCAAATGCTAAGTCAATAATTCGATTTTGTAACAAACATTTTACTTAATTGATTAAATTGACTGATATTTTCAATTTAATCAATATTTTGATCAGCTGTTTTAATGCAACATGATCAAAGACTTCTTTGACATCTAGAAGTAAATAGATAAGCGTGTTTTCTCAACTTTTTGTCATTTGCGCATCATGTACTAGATTTAGTACTGCATCTATAGCTGATCTTTGTTTTCGGTCTCTCATTTGATCAAAATTCAGCAACTTATCATTAATTTCAGCTGTGTAAGACAGTTGCATTGCTATTATTTTTTCTGCTACTTTGTCTAAACAGTTTAGCAGCGTAATAATTCTGTATGTCTTCGAAATTGAATAATTCAATTTGTCTGATTTTTTCAGAATAATTCTTGTGTCTTTGCATCATATCTTCGAATGATAGTCATTTTCAATCAAATCTGAATACACTAAATTGAAGATTTTCGATATAGTTTTGTACACTCGCTGTATGATTGCAAATGACATATCGTCTGATTCAAGTGCTTTTCTGAGTGCTGAGAAGTTAATAGCGTGCTTGATTTTCTCTTTGATAACTTTTGATCACTGTATACTTTCGTTCGATAGTAATTCTTCATTGATTTGAATTTTCAATGATGATGAGTACATTGCTTTCAGAAATGCCTCGCACTTTTCATTGAATTCAATCTTCAATTCTTTTTGCAAGTTTTGTATCAAAAGTAGCTTTTTGATTAGACGTGATTTAGTGAACTTGTAGATCTGAAACACTTCTTTTTCTTCAACGTTGTTCAAAAAATTGATTCAGAATTGATTTTTGATCAGCTTTATTGCATCATGATACGAATTTTGCATTTGCACTATCTTTGTTCATGCGTCGTCATTTCTGCATCTTTTTCAGGTTCGCTTTTTTGACGACAGCGTCTTTTGCATTTCGATGAGCTCATTGTTTCACCAGAATTTTGATTTTGCGCATATTCGCGACTGAAAGCATTCAAAGAGTCTTCTTTTTGCAGAGTCAACAACAGTTACAAATAACTTTATGATAAAACAATCTTTTCTATGAATATTGCAGTACAACATCAGAAAATCATTGAAAATTCAGAAATCATTTTTAATCAACAGAAAAGTTCATGATTTCAACATTGTAATCATACAGAAGCAGAGTTGCAACATTAACAACATTCAATCATTTAACTCAGCTCACAACTTCTTTTATCTAGTGAAAAACACGTCATCACAGTCAAGAACATGCATATATGTGAACAAATGCTTAAGACTCAATCAATGAATGATAGAAACAGTTAAGTCAGACATTTGCTTGATCAGAATATTAACTCACAACACAGATGATGAAATATAAACATTGCAACTTATAAATGTTTACAATTCATGTTCACTGTTCTTTACATTTATAAAAAGATCTTTAATCATTTTTCACTTAAGTGAGTTAAGAAAACAATCACAACACATACATAACAAATCTTGAAAAAGAGCACTACATGCAAGACAAAGTGAATTTAGAGAATGATCAAACAACGATGAATTGCATGAGTCATAGCAATGCAAGTTCAAAGATAATTGCAAGCGACGTTGACATGTTGCAAGAAAACAGCGACGTGAAGTTGCAACGCTCACGCAATGATGAAGAAAAGATAGTTGACATTATCAATTTACTAATAAAGACATCAACATTAAAGAAAGAGATGAACAAAGATTACTTATGATTTTTTTTATTTCTTCATTAAGTGCATGCAGTCTATGACTATGACACTGTCTAGACGCTGTGCATATGTTAGATTACATGTATCTTGATCAAAGTCGCTGCTTTATATCTTTTCATTAATCAATCACATCAATAGTTTGTGCAAACAAACACTTTCAATCACACAACTTCTTTCTTTCGTGCTTTTGTTTTCTCGTTTCTTCGTGTTCTTCTCACTTTACTCTTTCGTTCTCAATAATCATTTTCTTGTTGCAATTTGAGTACTTTTCAAGTACTTTAGCATTGCGATTCTTTCAATCTTGATGATAAACAACGTCAATATAATGTTCATGTTTTTGAACTGTGCTTTTGCTTTAAGCTGTAACTGTTCTGCTCTATAATGTTTGCAGTTCAGTAGTAAGTGCTTCGACGTTTGTTTCGCCTTGCATATTTCATAGCATTTGTTCAAATTATTCTCTGATAATCGATGCAAATAGCTTTTAAAATAGTCATGTTTCATTTTTAGCTGTATAAATGTTGAAAACGTCAGTCTATCTATTTTTTGAAGCTTCTTTAGTGATCTGTAACTCAAATTCACTCTCGCTGTGTGCTTCTGATACTGATTTTCTTTTTTGATGCTGTCGTTTCATGCAATTAGTCATTGCAGATTACTCATGAAAAGAAATAGCATTGAAGCTGATGCGTTGTCTTCGACTTGATTCAGAAGAAAAACATCACATGACTCAGAATGCATTCATTGCAAAGAACATGCAGAAACTGAAGACATCAGTTCAACTGCTAAGCAAGCAGTTACAAATGCAGAAAAATACACGTTTCTCATTGAAAATCATGTTATGAGCAAACATGACAAGAGAAGAATTATCAATGAGAAAGCAACGTCTCAGAGAGAAATTGTTGTCACTTTGCAAAAGATGCAAAGTCATGATAAAGATAGCAAACAGAGAAGAAATAAAAAAGATGCAGAAGAAGATCATTAAGCAGATTCTTCAGAAAATAGCAGATGTATCAACAAGTCAACAAAATCTGATCATGTTTCTTCACAAGCTGAGTAGCAAAGACATCTTTCTTCACGCAGTCAACTCAGATGCACAAGCAAATCTGAAAAAGACTCAAGAATGAGTAAAAGAAATTATGAACTTGACGTGCATATTACAATAAATCTTCGCAGTGCTAACACATGAAATGCATACTACAATCAACATAAACAATCAGAATGAAGTCATCAGAAAGCTAATAAAGAATAACACAAGACTTAATAAGAATCTGAAGATTCTAAGAATAGTCTGACTCAAGAAAGTAGCAAAGAGTGAAAAGATTTATTCATCGCTCATCATGAAGATAGCAATCAAAGTAATGATAAATTGACTGATGAATGTAAATATGCTAAATGCATATCATGAATGCATATGTGAATTGTTCAAGAAGAACTGTTGCATCATACAGCGCTTCAGATGTCAGAAATTTGATCACATGATCAGATTCTGCAGAAAGAATTAACGCTGCGTCAAGTGCGCAGACAAACATCACATCAAAAGATGCATGATGTTTTCAAATAAAAGATGTTGTGTTAACTGCAATGAAAATCATGAATTCTGAAGATGCATCTGTTTCAAATGATGACAGCAGATGAAACAAACATTTAAAATCTATAGAAACAGATTGTTCAGATATTCAGAAGCACTCAGATACAATTGTACATTCTTGTAATTCTTAAGCTCTTTGCTGTCTTCAAGCTCTGCAGATTCAATGAACTCTTCAAGTGCAATGAACTCTTTGAGTTCAATGAATTCTTCGAAGTTCACGAACTTTCTCAGTTCAGCGAATTCATTAAGCTTGATGACAGTTGTGCTGAAAACACGCAGTCTAGTCACTCATGAATCAACATGACAGATGATAGAAGTCAAGAAGAGACGCGTCAATCATTTCTCTTGCATGAGTAGTGACTCAGATGAGACGTTGCTTGAGCAAAGTCAGAAACAACAAATCAGAAGACAAGACAGATTCACAATGATTAAAAGCATTCAAAGAATCTTCTCTTTGCAGAGTCAACAACAGTTACAAATAACTTTATGATAAAACAATCTTTTTTACAAATACTGCAGTACAACATCAGAAAATCATTGAAAATTCAGAAATCATTTCTAATTAACAGAAAAGTTCACGATTTTGACATCATAATCATACAGAAGCAGAGTTGCAACATTAATGATACTCAATCATTTAACTCAGCTCACAACTTCTTTTATCTAGTGAAAAACACATCATCACAGTCAAGAACATGCATATATATGAACAAATACTTAAGATTCAATTAATGAATGATAGAAACAGTTGAGTCAGACATCTGCTTGATCAGAATAGTAATTCACAATATAAATGATGAAACACAGATGTTGCAACTTATAAATGTTTACAACTTGTGTTCACTGTTTTTTACATCTACAGAGAAATCTTTAATCATTTCTTGCTTGAGCAAGTTATTCAAAAACGACTGCAAACAACTGATTATGAAAGATTTCAATCTACATCATTCTCACTGAGAAAAATGAAGATGCTTCACTCAATACGCAGCAGTTAACAGTTTACTTGATATCATTACTAATGCTAAGCTGAAATTATTGCTGAAATCAAACATTATTACTTGCAAGACTTACAATCAGTTTACAACTATTAATTTAGTCTTTAGCAGCGAGAAAATACAGTTCATGACATGCAAGTGCAAAGTATGCATTGATTTGCATCAAGAGTCAAATCATCTTTTGATTGTCATAAAACTGTGTTTACAAACAGCTTCAGTAAAATCGACGACGAAATGAAAGTTCATCAATGCAGAAGAAATAATCATCAATTCAGACAGTAATTTAATTGATAAATCAAAGAGCAAACTCACACAAAAAGAACAAGTCGTCAATCGACTTTAGAACAGCACAAAAGACTATGTACTGATGCAAAAATCGAAATCAAAGTCTTTTGTGTTCAAAGATTGCACAGAGAACAACGTTGTTTCAGAGAAGTACAGCATTTCTTATCAAATCACTATCTGTTTTACCTTTTCTTGATGTGCAAGACAATAAGTCGAGATCAGTTGTTACTATTCTGAGCGAGATAACATGACTACTTTGATATCTGAGATATAAAGCAATTGCGTCAAGCATTTTCTATCAAAAAGAGTAATCTAGATTCTTGCAGACTAGATTTATATTATTTTCATCTGACATAAGTTGATAATAGAAGACAATTTATTGCAGATTTCGAAATAGAAATTGAGAAATCTCTACACTAAAGTTACTGTCTACGTGAAACGCTCTGAATAAGAGATTAAAAAGATATTTAAGTAATATCAAGTGAATTTTCTAGAAGTTTAAAGCTTGAAACTTGAAAAAATTCGCTATGAAAAGAAATATAAAGAGTCGCTTTATGCGCTCTTTCTTGTTTCGTTTCGCGAATAGTAATGTGAAACTCAGTAGAAGCAATAGCTCAGCGTCAGAATTCAAAACGTTGACGATAGAAATTAAAAAGTCAACGTTAGAGATTGAAATAAATTTATAAGATGAACTTAGCATGAGTTCATCAACAAGCAAACAACTGCAGAATGACATTGTTGATTTATTTTGCAGTCAACAAAAATCGCTTACATCAGTAAATAGAAAAACGCAATACATGTTTAGTTCACTTGATGCATTGATGCTAAATTCACATGCAAACGCGCATAATGACAAGAATACAATCAATTTGTGAAATGCAAACTTGCAGCAAAAAGAGCAAACATGAGCGATTGTGAAATTCAAAGAAATGAAAAAGCGAAAAGCGATGAAAAGTTCGCAAAAAGAAGCTAGCATCGAAGTTAGTACAAGCAAGTGCTACGATGTCATCTCT
>JAABUT010001667.1_pt1 | contig 24408 bp, 24 predicted proteins | sample 5559281 | NCBI WGS metagenome assembly JAABUT01 (sample SAMN10711880, study PRJNA513359) | rock metagenome | isolation source: Antarctica rocks | place: Antarctica: Victoria Land, Ricker Hills nord | collected 2016-01-04
CATGGAGGGCGTCAAGGGAAGCGGTACCAGGAGGGACAACCATCGTGATAGACTCCTCTCAATCAGCAGGAGCCTATCACATGAAGTGCGGCTGTAGTATTAGGTCTACACTGGCACTTGTCACGAGCTCGTATCCCAAGAATGGGCAAGGAAGTTGCGTGATGGAGGATTTGCCGATTCCGGCACGGAACATCTCCAGGTAAACCAACATTTTTAGCCTCTCCCACTTTGTCTTCCGCGACTCACCCCTGTGCTCTTCATAGAGCCGATTGTGTGCCTGGAAGTACATGTCATTTATAGCCACGTAGGATTGGCCATTCTCGCAGTAATTCATCAGAAGAAACGGGAATTCCTTCAGGTTAAGCCAATCTTCGTCTACTCCCTTAATACGTTCCCCTCGATTATCCTCTCGGAGAACATCGTCTATGACCGACTGTGTCATAATAGCGATATCACGAACAAGTTGTCCAGACGTTAGTTCGATACCGGGGAAGTCGCGAAAGCACACCTCGGTAATATCGGCCGACATGCCTAATAATCCCTTTCCCAGTTCGAGTAGACCCCAGGTGGACATCTTGGGAGAAGTGCGAGTCGCATAGAGCATGCGACAATAGCGATATGGCGGATCAATGACGTACGCCAGAAGGCGAAGGAGCTCGGCCGGGACCCTGCGTCGATCGCTACCCATCTCTACCACAACATCAACATCAACGAGGACAGGCAGGCGGCGCTCGAGGAGTCGAAGAAGTTCCTCGACATCTACTACACCACCGACTACCCGATGCCTTTTGTCGAGCAATGGGTCGCCGCCGACTCGCCGGAGGAGTGTGTCGAGCACCTGCGTGTCATCGAGCGGCTCGGCTTCGATGAGGTGACGGTGCGGATCACGAGCTGGGACCAGCAGGCACAATTGAAGCGGGTAATGGAGGAGGTGCTGCCGCACTTCGCGTGAGCATGCACGGATGACGAACACGGAGCGGCACCCGACCAGCCCGCCCCATCCGCGCAGACCGACAACGACGGACGCGCCGGTTGGTTAGCCTCCGCCGTCGCGGCGGCGCACGACCTCAATCGTGGAACCGCTCAGGACGGTGTCATCGAGACGGACGTTCGGCTTCGTGACGCGCACGCGCACCGCCTCGACCTGCGCGTACTCGGTCAGGACGGCGTCCGCGATTCGCTCCGCGAGCGTTTCCGTCAGGCGGACGGGTGGCCCAGTGACGATCGCCCGCGCGCTGCGGTAGACCGCGCTGTAATCGAGCGCCTGCGCCAAATCGTCCGTATGGGCGGCGGGGCGCAGGTCGCATTGCAGATCAATGTCAACGATGAAGCGCTGCCCCAGTTCGCGTTCCGGCGCGAGCGTGCCATGATGGCCGAAAAAGACCATGCCATTGAGTTGAATGTGATCCTCGCTCATCCCGCATCCTCTCCATCTGAGCCGTCGCGGCGGCATGCCGCTCCCCTTTTCTGCTATGGTATCCTACCCCGATGAGGATCGGGAAGACGACGGCGATGGAACGACCATTCGTGACGGTCAGTTACGCGCAAACGCTCGATGGGCGCTCGGCGACCGCGACGGGTAGCTCGCAATGGATCAGCGGGCCGGAATCGCTGCGCTTCGCGCACGCCCTGCGCGCGAGCCATGACGCAATCGTCGTTGGTGTCGGCACGGTCTGCCGGGATAATCCGCGCCTCACCGTCCGCTTCGTGCCGGGGCGCGATCCGTTGCGCGTCGTTGTGGACAGTACACTCCGCACGCCCGATACGGCGGCGGTGCTCGCCGCGGAAGCCGCGCCCGGCACCCTGCTCGCCACCACCGAGCGGGCATCCGTCGCGCGCCGCGCCGCGCTTGGCGCGCGCGGGGCGGCGGTCCTGCTCCTTCCGCGTGGGACGGGGGGCGGTGTGGACCTCACGGCGCTGCTTGCGTCGTTGCACGCGCGCGGCATCCGCTCCGTGCTGGTGGAGGGCGGCGCGACGGTGATCACCGCGCTCTTGCGCGCCCGGTTGGTGGACCGTCTTGCCGTCACTGTCGCGCCGAAGGTGCTCGGTGTCGGCATCGCCGCCGTCGGTGATCTCGGCATCCACCACCTCGGTGACGCAGTGCTCATCAAGGAGATGACCGTGACCGCCTACGGCGTTGATTGGGTGCTCGATGGCCGTGTGACGTACCCGGACGGCGCCGATGTCCGCTGAAGCGACCGCCGCCCGACCGATCGCGGCCCGCGCGCTCTGGCTCACCGCACCGCGCACGGCGGCGTTCCGCAGCGAGGAAGCGCTGCCGCCGGGGCCGGGTCAGGTACGCGTGCGCGCGCTCGCGTCGGCGGTGAGCCACGGGACGGAGATGCTCGTCTATCGCGGCGAAGTGCCGCCCGACCTGCCGCTCGATCTCCCCACGCTCGCGGGCGGGTTCGCCTTCCCGATCAAGTACGGCTACGCATCCGTCGGGCGGGTCACGGATGTGGGGGCCGATGTCCGGCGGCTCACGCCGGGCGACGCGGTCTTCGTGCTGCACCCGCATCAGAGCGCGTACGTCGTCCCAGAGACGATGCCGATGCGCTTGCCCGACGGTCTCGACCCGCTGGTTGGCGTCTTCACCGCTCACGTCGAAACGGCGGTGAACATCCTCCTCGATACGCCCCTCCACCTCGGGGAGACGGCGCTCGTCTTCGGGCAGGGGACGGTCGGGCTGCTCGTCAGCCAGTTGTTGAAGCGGGCGGGGGCGTCCCGCGTGATCGGTGTTGATCCATTGGAGCGGCGACGGGACCTGGCCCGCGCCGTCGGCGTGGACGCGGCGCTCTCCCCCGGCGATGATTTCCCCGCGCGTCTCCGCGCGCTGACAGGGGAGCGCGGGGCGGATCTGGCGATCGAGGTCAGTGGCGCGCCGGCGGCGTTGCAGGCGGCGATTGACGCCGTCGCGGTCGAGGGAACGGTGGTGGTCGCCTCGTGGTACGGTACGAAGCCCGTCACCCTGATGCTCGGTGGCCACTTCCATCGCGGGCGGGTGCGCCTCCGGTCATCCCAGGTCGGGCGGCTCAACCCGGACCTCGCCCCGCGCTGGGATCATGCGCGGCGCACGGAGACGGTCATCGAGCTGCTGCCGCAATTGCGTCTGGCGGAATTGGTGTCGCATCGTTTCCCCTTCGCTCAGGCCCCCGCGGCGTACCAACTCCTCGACGCGCATCCCGGCGAGACGGTGCAAGTCGTGCTGACGTACGGCGATGATTAATCCTGACCAACGAAGGAGCGTGCGATGTACGAAATCGGCGTAATGGCGCAGTTCGAGGCCGCGCACCGGCTCGTCGGCGATTTCGGCCCCGCCACCCGGTTGCACGGCCACACCTACCGCCTCGACGTGATCGTGCGCGGCGAGCGGTTGAACACGGCCGGGGCGTTGTATGACATCGGCGCGCTGCGGGAGGCGGTGGACGCACTCGCGGCCTCGCTCCACTACCGCGATCTCAGTGAGGTGCCGGGGCTGGCGGGCATCAACACGACCGCCGAAGCGGTCGCCCATCATTGCTGGGAGACGCTCGCGCCGCCGTTGCGCGGGACACTCGCCTCCCTGCTCGTGCGGGTCTGGGAGTCGCCGCAGGTCTACGCGGCGCGCGATGACGCTCTTGTTCCCTGATGCGGCGACGCTCGCGCGGAGGGGTGCCAACAATTGTCCGACAGGGCGGGGAAAGGTAGTCGCGATGTCATCGGCACGTATCCTGATCGTGCGCCCCGATCACCTCGGCGATCTGCTGCTGACCTTGCCGGCGATCACCGCACTGCGCGGCGCAATGCCCGACGCGCGGATCATCTTCCTGGTGCCGGCGGGGCTGGCGGCGGTCCCCGAGCACTGCCCCGATGTCGACCAGACCGACACCGTGGCGTTCCCCCCACTGCTGGCGCCGCTGGACCGATCCGGCTGGGACAGGCGCGCCGTGGACGAGGCGAACACCCTGCGCGGGCACTTCGACCTCGCCCTCCTGCCGCGCCCCGATGATCCCTGGTCGGGCGCGCTGATCGGCGCGGCGGCGATCCCCGTCCGGCTCGGCTACGCCGCGCCCCGCACGCGTCCCTACCTGACCGCGGCACTGCCCGTGCCCGCACACCGACACGTTGCCCGCCTCGCGCTCGACCTGGCCGCTGCCGCCGCTGCTCGCCTCGGTGCGTCCGGCGCGGTCGATGCCGGGGCGTGGCGGCCGGTACGCTTCGTGCCGACCCCGACCGACGAGACCGAGGCGGCGACCGTGCTCGCAACGATGCCCGCCAGGGATGCGCCGATAGTGCTCCACCCCGGCTCGGGCTGGCCGCTCAAGAACTGGCCGACCGATCACTGGGGTGAACTGGCGCGCGCCCTTGCGCGACGCTATCATGCCCCCGTACTGGTCGTCGGCACGTCGCGCGAGGGCGCGTTCGTCACGGCGGTGGTAGCTGCGAGCGGGGGCGACGCCTGCGGACTGGCCGGGCGGCTCTCACTCGGTGGCCTCGCGGCGCTCCAGCGTCGTGCCCGCCTGGTGATCGCTACGGACAGCGGCGCGCTCCACCTGGCGGCCGCGGTTGGCACGCCGGTCGTCGGCCTCTATGGGCCGGCCGACCCGGTCGAGTTCGGACCCTGGTGTCCGCCAGAACGCCAGCGGATCGTCCGGGTGCAACTGCCGTGCAGTCCGTGTCGCACCCTCATCGATCCGCCCTGCGGCGCGACGCGAGAACCGGCCTGCGTCACCGCCATCACGGTTGACGCCGTGCTCGCCGCCGCCGCCAGTTTCCTCGACGCTCGACCGGCGCCGGGTCGGCACGGACTGCACGCTGGATGAGCCGCGTGCGCAAGACGGAGGAAGTGATGGAAGAGCACAACGAAGTCCCGGTATCCGGCGCGCTCGTCCGGGCCGATCAGCCGTGGGGCGACGCGGCACTGGCGCGCCTCTATGACACGTTTCCGTTCGCGGCCGACCTGCCCCTCTATCTCGATCTGGCGGCTGTCGAGGGTGGTCGGGTGCTGGAAGTGGCCTGCGGGAGCGGGCGCGTGCTTGTCCCGCTCGCGCGGGCAGGTCACCAGGTGGTCGGCTTGGACGCCTCGCCGCATATGCTGGCGCTGGCGCGCGACAAGCTCGCGGCGGCCGGTCCGGCGGTGGCGGCCCGCGCCCGGCTGGTCCAGGGCGATATGCGCTCCTTCGCCCTTGACGGCGAGGATGGTGCGCCGTTCGCCCTGGCGATCGTCGCCGTTAAGAGCTTCGCCTACCTGGTCGACCGGGACGCGCAACTCGGGGCACTCGCCACCATCGCCGCCCACCTGCGCCCGGGCGGTCTGCTGGCGCTCGATTTCCTGCACCCCGCGCCGACGTGGCTCCTCGAACCCCCGGGTAGCCTCCGCCAGGATCTCGTCCAGTATGTGCCGACATGGGGCGTGACCGTGGCGCGCACCGAGACAGTGGTCAGCACCGATTTTGCCACCCAGGTCCGCGTCATTCGCTCCGCCTACGAGGTCGTGACGGACGCGGGCGCGGTAACGAAGCGCTTCGTGGAGTGGCCATTCCGCTACACCTACCGTTTTGAGGCCGAGCATCTACTGGAGCGCGCCGGTTTCGAGATTGAGGCAGTCTATGGGGGCTACCAGCGCGAGCCATTTGCGTCCGACTCCCGCGTCATGCTCCTCCTCGCGCGCCGCCGCGCGTAATCAGCCGGTGTTCATTCCTCTGCCACCGCTTCCCGCACGGCTGCGAAGAACAGTGCCGCCGATTCGCCCCAGGTCGGTCGTGTCAGCGCTCGCCGCCGGGCGGCATCGCCGAGTCGTCGCCGTAGCGCCACGTCGGCAGCCAGCCGTGCGAACGCCGTGGTGAGCCCGGCCAGGTCGCCCGGGGGCACCAGCACTCCTTCACGTCCGTCCTCGGCCAGGTAGGGCAGGTTGCCGGCCCGCCAGCCCACCACCGGCAGCCCCGCCGCCATCGCCTCGCCGTAGACCGTGCCGTAGGGCTCCTTGACGCTCGCCAGGACGAAGACATCCGCGGCGTGGTAGAGTGCCGCGATCGCTTCGCGTGGCAGCGGGCCATGGGCGACCACCCGTCCGGCGAGGTCGGGCCGGGCGAGGCGCGCGCGCAGCCGCGCGGCGTAGCGCCGGTCGGCGTGTTCGTCGCCGGCCAAGTGCAGGGTACCGACCGCGGGCGGCAGGCGGGCGAAGGCCTCGAGCAGATCGTGGATCCCCTTCCGTGCGAGCCAGTTGCTCACGCACAGGAAAGCCGCCTGGCGTCCCTGCCGCAGATCGCCCGGTGGTGGCCCGGTTGTCGCCGCGACGTCGCGTCCGGGTGGAATCACTCGGAGCCGGGAGCGGGGCACGCCCGCGGTGGACAACTGCTCGGCCAGCGACTCGCTCGCCACGAGCAAGCGGCAGGCGCGCCGGTACGCCAGCCGGTCCAGGCGCGCCTGCACGGCGGTTCGCACGGGGCCGTGGTCGATCCCGCCGGGCGGTTGGTGGAGCATCCCGACCAGGGGCGCGAACGGCGGCCCGGTGAGCAATGCCGGCGCGAGGAACGCCGCAGCGATACTATCGAGCACCAGCGCCCGCGCACCGAGCGCCTGGGCGCGCCCGAGGACGGCCCGCGCGTCGAACGCCGCCAGGGGGAAGGGGCGGTGTGGGAAGGAGACGAAGTCGATCCGGGCATCATGCGCCGGGGCGAGTTCGGCCAGCCGCCGATCGTACAGGTAGCCGCCGGTCAGGGTGCCCGGATCGCCGAGCGTGAGGAGGGCAATCGCCAGTATGCGCGTCATTCACGTCGCTCCAACACCATTCGGCCCCGACGGTCTGCTCGGCGGCGGCGAGCGGTATCCGCTCGAGCTGGCCCGCGCGCTGGCCGCCGACGTCGAGTGCGAGCTCATCACCTTCGGCCCGAGCGGGCAGCGGTTCCGCGAGCCCGGCGGGCTGCGGCGGCGGATGCTGCGGGCACCCACCCACCTCCATGGCCATCCCGCCCACCCGCTGACGGCCGCCTTGCCGGCGGCGCTGGCGGGCGCCGATCTCGTTCACACCCATCATATGCGCAGCACGCCCAGCCGGCTAGCGGCGGTGACCGCGCGTCTGCGCGGCCAGCCCGCCGTGGTGACCGATCACGGCCTCCAGGGGGGCGATTGGGGTGGTCTGCTGCCGCGCCTGTTCGCGCGCTTCCTGACCGTCTCCACCTATTCCGCGCGCGAACTCGGTGCGCCGCCCGCCCGCACGCGGGTGATCTACGGCGGCGCTGATCCGCGGCGCTTCACGCCCGACCCGACAGTTGGGCGGGACGGCATCCTCTTCGTCGGTCGGCTTACCCCGCACAAGGGCGTGGATCGCCTGCTCGCCGCGCTGCCACCCGGCGCGCACCTGCGCATCGTCGGCTCCACGGGCCACGACCCCGACCTGCCGGAGCGCGACTACCCGCGGCTGCTACACCAACTCGCCGCAGGCCGCGCCGTCGACTTCCTGGGGCCGGCGCCCGACCGGGAGCTCCCGGCACTCTACCGTCAGGCGGTGGCGCTGGCGCTGCCCTCGGTCCAACACACCTGCTACGGCCGCGCGATCCGGGTCTCGGAGTTGCTGGGCCTGGTCGCGCTCGAAGCGATGGCCAGTGGCACACCGGTCGTCTGCAGCCGCCTTGGCGGCCTGCCGGAGATCGTCCAGCATGGTGTGACCGGCTTCCTGGTTGAGCCGGGCGATGTGGCTGAACTGCGCGAGCGGCTGGCCGAGCTGCTCGGCAATCCCGCGCTCGCCGCACGCCTCGGCCGGAACGCACGCGAACTGGTTCTGGCGCGCTTCACATGGCGCGCCTGTGCGGAACGCTGCCTGGCCGCCTATGCGGAACTTCTCCGGCCGACCAGTACCGCCGAGGGAGGGGGGCGCTCGGCGGGCGTTTAGCGCGGGTGGTCGTCGGACGCTTCCTGCGTCTCCTCGCTCGGGACCGGTGGCGCGAGCAGGTGGCCCATCTTCTCCCGCTTCGTCCGCAGATACCGGAGATTGGCGGGATTTGGCGATACCTGCAGTGGCACCCGCTCCACGACGGCGAGGCCATGGCGTTCCAGCCCCACGATTTTCGCTGGGTTGTTGGTGAGCAGGCGCACCTGCCGCACGCCGAGGTCGTGCAGCATCGCGGCGGCGGGACGGTAGTCGCGCATATCCGCCGGCAGACCGAGGGCCAGATTCGCTTCGACCGTATCATAGCCCTGGTCCTGGAGCGCGTACGCCTGAATCTTCTTCGTCAGACCGATGCCGCGGCCCTCCTGACGGAGGTAGAGGAGAACCCCACGCCCCTGCTCCTGCAGCACGCGCAGGCTATCGTCGAGTTGCTCGCCGCAATCACAGCGACACGACCCGAAAACATCGCCGGTCAGGCATTCCGAGTGCAGTCGCACCAGGACAGGCGGGCCATCGGCGACGACGCCGACGGTGAGTGCGACGTGTTCCTGGCCGCCCGGCGTGCCATAGACCAGCAGCCGGAAGTCGCCGTATCGGGTCGGCAAGTGGGTGTCTGCAACGCGGTGGATCACCGGCGTATTGATGATCGCCCTCCCCTGGTAGGACCATATCAGGTCGCGGGATCGCTCGCTTGGTCTCGCGTCATGACATCGTACAACGTGTCAGCGGGTACGGGAAGGCGGACAACGATCTGCACGACGTCTGTAGGTTCGCGTGTTGGGGAAGGGGACTGACTCACCACTAAGCTGCGGAGTAACGCTGGCATGTGAGCGGTCGCTCCCTTCACTGCAGGCACCTAGTGAGAGGTCTGTGTGGGCCTCTCCCCACAGACCTCTCACCCCCAGCGCAGTGTACATCCGTTCATTCCTTCCCGTGCTAAGGGCGTGAGCAATCGACAGCACGGACCCGACACCGGGCGCCAGGAGCGCTCACGCCACGAACATTCAACAGGCTTTCCCTTGACGGGAAGAGGCGCAGGCCCCGTCCCGATCAGACGGGCGGCGCGGTCAGACGCTCCGTCTCCCGGCCCGTGAACTGCTGCCAGTCGACCGCGAATTGTGCGAGGCCCGCGTCCGTCAGCGGGTGCTTCGCCGCCTGCTGCAGCACCTTGAACGGCACCGTGGCGATGTCCGCCCCCGCCTTCGCCGCCGCGATGATGTCGCGCGGGCTGCGGATGCTCGCCGCAAGCACCAGTGTCGGCAGTTGATGCTAGCGGTAAATCTCCACCGTGTCCCGCACCACCTGCATGCCGTCCACCGCGATGTCATCGAGCCGCCCGACGAACGGGCTGATGATGTATGCCCCGGCCAGTGCCGCGAAGAGTGCCTGGCTCACCGAGAAGCAGAGCGTGACGTTCGTGCGGATGCCCTCGTCTTTCAGTTGCTTCACCACTGCCCAGCCGTCCGGCGTGGAGGGTACCTTGACGACGACGGCGGGATGCCACGCGGCGAAGCGGCGCGCCTCCTCGAGCATGCCTGCGGTATCCGCGCTGACCGTCTCGACGCTAATGTCCTGCCCCCAGAACTCGGCCCCCGCGAACCAGGGGACATTCGCCCACGACTCGAAGAACGCCTCGTAGCAATCCGCCTGCTGCTGCGTATTGAGACCATTAGGCGCCGAGTTATTCCAGGGCTGTTCCGCCGCGTAGTCGGTACTCCGGTACCCCACCTCAGTGAAGAGCACCGGCTTGTTCCACCGCTGCTGGAAGGGGATGATCCTGTTCTGCATGTAACCCTGCAAGCGGGCATTCATACTCGCCACCGTCGGCGAATTGTCGTCCGCCAGCTGAAAACACGCGGAGATGCCGAGGTAATTGAGGGCATCCCAGAACGGGATATGCGGGTATTCCTCGTTGAACCCGCTGTCTCCCCAGTTCGCGCTGTATGTCAGCCCCCCCGTGAAACGTTGCCGGACGCCCGCGATCAGGGAGCGCCAGCGACCATCGTAGGCTGCGTTCGTGCTCATTGAAACCAACTCCGCGCCGATGCACAGTACGAGCGCGCCCTGCTGCCCGCCGATATCCGCGTAATTGGTGAACCAGGTCGCGGCGTCGGGCGGGTTGATGAACGCGCGCCACTCGCCGGACTGCGAGTCGAGGTGAGGCTTGAGCAGCACTTGCAGACCGAGCGCGTGCGCCTGCTGGATCGCTCAGATCAGCGAGTCGTCGGACGAGGTCGCCTGGGTGCGGTAGATGTTCGTCGAGGATATGCTGTCGGTGTACCAGGTGACGGTGAACGTGACACTGGTCGCCCCCGTATGCGCCATCTGCTGCAATGCCGGCTGGCTGTTGTACAGGTCGTTGTCCCAGTACGACGCCATCGTGAAGTTTTTGTAGCGCCAGTTGAGCGCGCTGGCGGCGCTCGCCGGCGCGGGCGCGTTTCCGACCACCGCCAGCGCGCTCGCCAGCAGGAGCACGACGAGTGCGAGAGAGAGCGCCATGCTCCGCGATGCGCGCCGTCGTTCCATCGGTTTAGCCGAGTCCCTGGAGGACGCGACGATAGCCGACTACGTCGCTCGCGGGGAGTGCGGGGTCGAGCCAAAGGATAGCGTTGTGCGCGATGATCGTATTGCGGGCACCGACCCGCGAGAACCAATCGGCCTTCCCGCGCAGCCTCTCACTGTCCGCGAAGATCATGATGCGCCCTCCGCTGGGCGCGACAGTAGCAATCGTGAACGTCCATGCCTCGCGTTCGCTGGTCGGTGGGCCGCTCGGGCCCCCATGCCGATTGGTTGCTGGCGCACATTCTCTACCGGGAGTCCGGCCGCCTGCAACGCGGCAACGACTTCCTGAGCGGTGAGCGGTCGGTCAACCGCAGAGCCCTGGGCACTGGCTTCCCGCACCTGCGGCAGCACGAATGACGCCGCTAGAAAGAGCGCTGTAATCCCGAAAAGCGCGATGACCCTGATCCAACGGCCCGTTCGGCGCGATTGCTGACGAGAGAAAATGGCCGGTTTCACGGTAAACGCTCCAATTTTCCTGGACCAATGACCTGTTACTCCCCGTGCGGTCTGTCCGCAAGCCGGATGTCACAATCGACGACGATAATGTACGAACTTTTGGATAATAGATCTCTCATCAAAACATAGTATGACCGCAGAAACACGCATTACTGATGCACATTGATCCATAAATATGCTGTGATGCAGTAATCTTGAGAGTGCGAGTATTCATTAGCAATAGGGAAATACCGTACTTTCCCTATCATCGTAAGATTTGGAGTCTCTATTTTCTCGAATCGCTCTGACATCCACCACGCCCGTTGAGTGAGCGGAAGAGATACGTGCACAAAATCCACTTTTATTATCGGCACCCTTTTTTTGGTATTGGATGTGCGTATGATCTCCGATGCGGTGAGTTCGGTATGCCTACCCGTATGGGAGATTGCCGTAAAGACGACAAGATACCAAACGGTATTGGTGGGGCGAGTCGATGCCCGGAGAAGTTCCCTTGTCCCGGCTTCTGGCTGACGCAGCCGCTGTGGTGGTCCGGAGCGGTGCAGGCGCCAGTATTATCCCATATTATATTATAACGTAGGATATTAGCGTATATCAATCTATTGGCTCCAATCTTGCTATTTGTATTATACAGCCTTTCTGTGCGGAAGAAAGGCTGATATGCAACGTACTGAATAGTTGGGCCGACGCGGGGACATTAAGTTTCACGCGCTGCACGACTGATCCACTCCATGCCCCGCTCCGTACTCATGCTGTGGACGATCGGTTTACTAAGAACAAAATAGTTCAAAGTAAACAAATATACTGAGATGGGTGAATGTGGCGGGAAGCTGCGCCGCCTGTCATTTGCCCTTTGGGTGGGAATCCCTGTCCCGGGTCGCCGATCCCGGAGCAGTTTACTTAAATAATATGGCGCAGGGCATCCCGTGTCCGAGAGGGGGATACAGCATGTTGAACGACCCAAACCCGATCCGCCAGGACGGTATCGCCGTTGGCCTCCTGCCAAGCGGTGTTGATAGGGCGATAGGAGAGCAAGTTCGATGTTGATCGGTTATTTCGCACTCACTTTTGGTTCGCTACTACTCGCGACCCAGTCCGCGTACTCCGCCATGCTGATGCTCTATGCGTGGGAGAGCGAGGAACGGCACAGCCGCAACAGCGTACCCCACCGATACGAGCCGCCACGTTTGTCCTTCACGTTGCTCCTGCCCGCACGCCACGAGGAGGCGGTGATTCAGGAGACGATCCACCGAATGGCGAACCTTAACTACCCCCGTCACCTCGTCCAGATCCTCGTCGTCATCGAGGCGGGCGACATAGGGACGATTGCCAAGGTCGAGGAAACAATCGCGGATCTACGCGGCGTGGATATTGGGCATGTGCGGCTCATGACGTTCGATGACCCGCCGATCAATAAGCCACATGGGCTCAATGTTGGTTTGCGCGAGGCGACGGGAGACATCGTCACGATTTTCGACGCCGAAGACGAGCCGCATCCGGATATTTTGCAGGTCGTCAATACGGTGATGCTCCGCGAGCATTCGCCCGTTGTGCAGTGTGGCGTGCAGTTGATGAACTACGCAGACCACTGGTTCTCCGCGCTGAACGTGCTCGAATACTTCTATTGGTTCAAGAGCCGGATGCACTACCATGCGGCGCTGAACATGGTCACACTGGGCGGCAACACCGTCTTCATGCGGCGCGACCTGCTCAATGAGATGGGCGGCTGGGATCAGCACTGCCTGACGGAGGACGCAGAAATCGGCATCCGGCTGAGCGCGCTGGGCGTCCCGATCCGCGTCCTGTACGACGATGAGTTCGTCACGCGGGAAGAGACGCCGCCGAGCGTCAGCCAGTTCATCAAGCAGCGGACGCGGTGGAATCAGGGGTTCCTCCAGATCCTCGGTAAGGGGGATTGGATGCGCCTGCCGCGCTGGTCGCAGCGGCTGCTTGCGTTCTACACGCTTGCGTTCCCGCTGTTACAGGCGGCGACGGTGCTCTATATCCCATTCTCGATCTGGCTAATGTTTTACGCGAACGTCCCGGTAATCGTCGCGCTGATCAGCGTGCTGCCGATGTACGCGCTCCTGATCCAGCTTGTTGTCAGCATCGCCGGGCTGTACGAGTTCACGAAGACGCACAACCTGCCACATCCGCTCTCCACGACACTTCGTATGGTAGCAGCGTATCTGCCCTACCAATGGCTCCTCGGCTACGCGGCGCTCCGCGCGGTATGGCGACAGGTGCTCCGCGTCAATACCTGGGAGAAGACTCAGCACGTCGGCGCGCACCGCACGACCGCGCTCGCCAGCGCGACGCCAATGCAGCAGGCCGCCGTTGCCCTCGAAATGGAGACAGTGCAGCGTGGCTAACCAGACGCTCATCCGGCCGCCCGTGTTGGCGCAGCCAGATACCTCGTTGCGCCTCGCGCGCTTGCGCGGCATTGCACGTGCCCTCGTCGCCGAGCCGGTGATTGTCGCGGCGCTGATGGTGGTTGCGTTGGTGGCACAGGGTCTCAACATGTTCCATTATCCGGCCTTCACATTCACGGACGACGAAGGTATTTATCTCTCGCAGGCATGGGCTGCACTGCGCGAGGGCCGCCTCTCGCCGTATACCTACGTCTACGACCATGCCCCAGTCGGATGGTTGCAGATTGCCGGATGGATGGGGATCACCGGCGGACCGCATACGTTCGGCTCGCCCGTCAACAGCGGCCGTATCCTGATGCTCCTCCTCCATCTGGCGATGGTGCCGATCCTCTATCAATTGGCGCGCAAGTTCCGCGTCAGCCCACCGCTCGCTGCGCTTGCCGTCGTACTTTTTTCGCTCTCGCCGCTCGCGCTCTTCTACCAACGACTTGTCCTGATTGATACGATTATGCTCTTCTGGGCGCTCCTGAGCATTAATCTGCTGCTGGATGGCTGGGGCCGGTTGAGCCGCGTCGTCCTCAGCGGCGCCTGCTTCGGCATCGCGATCCTTTCTAAGGAGACGGCGCTCTTCCTCCTACCCGCGCTCGGCTTCATCGCGCTCAAGCAGCGGCGGCGGCATCAGGGGCAGTTCGGCGTCGGCAGCTGGCTGCTGGCGATGATTGCAGTGATCAGTTTCTATCCGCTCTTCGCGCTCCTGAAGGGCGAACTATTCCCTACCGGGCAGGCGGTGGGTTTCTCATCCGTTAATAGCTACGCGAACGCCAGCGTTTCGCTGCTCGACTCGGTCTGGGGGCAACTGCGGCGCAGCGGTGGTGGGATGTTCAATCCGCACAACCAGTTCTGGACGCTCGTGAGCATGGACTGGCTGCACCGCGATCCGATCCTCTTCATCGGCGGAGCAGCGGCATCGGTCCTCAATCTCGCGCGTGGGATCGGCTGGCGGCACATCCGCAACCGCCAGGCGTTCGCCACGGGTTTGCTCGGCGTGCTGCCCCTCCTCTATCTGGCGCGGGGTGGGCTGGTGCTTAACTACGCGGTGCTCTTCGCTATCCCCTTCTTCTGCCTGAACATCGCGGCGCTGCTCCAGCCGCTCGCGGACCGGCTCCCCGCGCCCGCTGTCGGCATCTGCGCGCTCGCTATTCCCCTCGCGCTTCTCGCCGGGTACTGGCACGCGGGCACGTTGAAGCCGCTCTATACGCAGCAGCCGGACGCGGCAGGGCACGACGCGGTTGCGTGGATTAAGCAGAACGTGCCCACGAACAGCCTGATCATCACGCGGGACGATCTCTGGACGGACCTCCACGAATCGGGCGATGGTGGCCCCGGCTTTCCCGGCGCGCACAGCCACTGGAAGGTGGCAGCTGATCCCGCGATCCGGCGCGATGTCTTCCACGATGATTGGCACACGGTTGATTATCTCGTGATGTCGCCCGGTCTGGAGCAGGAGTTTGCCGCCTCGAACGACACGGTCGCACTCGACGCGCTCAAGCACGCGCACCTCGTCAAGCAATGGGCGGCGGACGCAGGCCCGGCTGATCTCCACCCACAGCAGATCATCGCGCTGTGGAAGGTGGACAAGCCGGACAGTACCGACGCGCGTCTCCTCCAGACAAGCAATACGGGTCTGACGGACCGCTTCGAGCGCGACGGTGCGTACGTTGCGGCGGACGGTACGGTCACGTCCGAGGCGCAGTCCTACGCGATGCTCCGCGCTGTCTGGTCCGACGACCGCGCCACGTTCGATCGGACCTGGGGCTGGACGAATACCCACCTCACGCAGCCGGACGCGCTCTTCGCGTGGCAGTGGCACGCAAACACGGTACAGGATACGAACAGCGCCACGGACGCGGATACGGACATCGCCCTCGCGCTTCTCCTCGGGGGAAAGCGATGGAACGACCCCGCGCTGATTGACGCCGGGACGCGCGTCGTGAGCGCGATCTGGGTCAACGAGGTCGCGATCATTGGTGGTGTGCCGCACATCACCGCAGGTAATTGGGCGCCGAACGCGCCCGTTGTTGCCCTGAACCCGAGCTACTTCGCACCCTACGCCTACCGCATCTTCCACGAGGTTGATCCCGGCCATGGCTGGCAGGGCGTGATTGACTCCGGCTATCAGACGCTCTTCGATATCTCTCGCAGCACCTTCGGGGCAAGCCATTCCGCCGGCCTCCCGCCCGACTGGGTCGGTATGAACCGCGAGACGGGCGCGCTCGTCGCCCTGCCCTTCGCGTCGTCGGACACGACGCGCTATGGCTACGACGCGGCGCGAACGTACTGGCGGATCGCGCTCGATCTGCGCTGGTCGGGTGATGGGCGGGCGCAAGCGTACCTTCAGCAGGCGGGCTTCCTGCGGGACGAGGTAAATCGGAAGGGGTACGTGAGCGCCGTCTACGCGCATGACGGTAGCATTATCACCGAATCGCCGAGCATGGTCAGCACGGCGGGGTCCGTCGCCGCGCTGCTGACCCTCGACCCCGCTGCCGCGAATGCGCTCTACGCCCGCAGAATTGTCGGCGCGATGGACCATGACCGTGCCGGAGTGTACTGGGACGACCCAAATGCGCTGTATACACAGGAATGGGGCTGGTTCGCGACCGCCCTCTACAGCGATGCCCTCCCGGATCTCTGGTACCACCCACCCGCGCACTAAAGCGCCATCACAGCACGAAAACGCCCAGAGGTGAAATCAATGACGATGCAACAGGCGACACTGCACGACGACAAGGACGAATACAACGGCCGTGAAACGGCGCACCTGGCGGTGATCACCCCAGAACAGGAGATCACCCCCTCCCCGCTCGGCAAGCCGGAGCCGACGGAGGCGACGCCGATCTATGCCACAGCGGATGCGATACCCCACGCGGCGCGGCGCGACCGCAGGAGGTTGGGTATCCTCCTCGCGACCCTCGCGGTTGCCGTCGTCCTCGTCGCCGCGCTCGGCCGCGGCTTCGCGCATGCGCTCCCCGCAATGGATGCGCCGGGCGACCCCAACGGCACGCACCACAGCCTGCTCGATCAAGTGCAAGGCGCGATTGGCAGGCTCGCGCCGGTCATCAACCACCCCGCGCCGACGGTCGCCGCGACCGCAACGCTTGCCCCACCAACTGCTGCCGCGCTGGCGTCCGTCGCTACTGACGCACCGCCCGCGAGTACGTCGGCGCCCGCGACAGCGCCCGCTCCCGTCGCACTCGTGCCCGCCACGCCCGTTGGCGTGGGCGCACCAACGCCGGTGTCTATCCCATCAGTCGCCGCCAGTCAAATCCATACGGGCAACGACAGTGCCGTGCCCGCCGCGTCCGGGAACGTCCCCGTCGCACCCGCAGCCCCAGCCCCCGGTGGCTCCGTCGCGCCCGGTACTGTCGCCACATCTGCTGCGGTCGTGACCACCGCGCCGGACACTGCCCCCGCGCCCCCATCGTCGCAGCCGAACATCGCCACCGCGCCGGGGCCGACGCCCGAAGCCGCACTGACGACCGTGGCGGCATCCGCGCCCACCATCGCTCCGGCGCGGTCCGCCGCGCCACTGCCGCCCACTGCGCCATCATCTCCCGCATCTCCCGCGCCGACGGTCAGCGCGCCAACCGCCGCCCCGCCGCCTGCCACCGTTGCACCCACTCCCGTACCGCTACCGCCGGTCGCGCCATCAAGCGCCGGTAGCCCGGCGACGGAGCCGCCCGTCACAGCCGCTCCCACGGTGGCGCCGCTGACTGTTCCGCCAACAACCGCTCCGCTCGCAACGACGACTGCCCCGGCGGTGCCACCGATAGCGCCACCCACCGCCGTGCCACCCATCGTTGTGCCGCCGACCGTTGCGCTACCGATTGTCAAAGCGTCGCCCGTCCCGGTGCTACCGCCGATTGTCAAACTGCCGACCGTCCCGATACTACCGCCGGTTGTTCCGGTTGTGCCAACCGCCGTGCCGCCAACGCCCCACCCGCCAGCGGCGACCCCGCCGCCGAAAGCGACCACAACCGCGACCCCGATCCCGCCTTCATCGCCGCCACCCGATGGCGGGAAAGGGCACGGCAAGGACCCATGCGTGCGGATCGAAATCCCGTTGACGCTCGGTCAGCACAAGAATGTGGAGGTGGGCTGCAAGTGAGACGTCACGATCTTCGGTCCCTGATCCCGACCCGCGCGCCGGCGATCGTCACTGATGGCGATGCCATCTATCACATCGCCACCGCGCCTCGAATTGATCGGCGCTCGAGGCGGCGGTTCGCCCTCGCGCTCGTGGGCACGGTCGCGCTCGTCGGCATCGTCGCCATGCTCGGAACCGGCTTTGCCAGCGCGATACCGGCGATGGGCAACGTCACGGACCCCGGCGGCACACACCGGAGCATCGCATCCGATTTGCAGGCGACCGCGAGCGCGCAGACGTTGCCCACGATCGCTCCATCCCGCGCCATCCGCGCGCCCGCCCCGAGCGCGGATGCCGCAGTGCGGGCGCGGCTCGCACAGGCAGAGGCGACGCTGCGTACCGGCCAGATCGGCGCGACGGTGGATTTCGGCAACGGGATGCGCACCGTGACCGACGTGCGCTTTGACTTCGGCGGCGATGGGAGCGCGGCGCGCTTCGCGATTACGCGCGTCTATGGCAGCATGACGGGTGGGCACACGCAGGAACTGATCGCGATCGGAGACCGTACCTGGCAGCGCATGGACGGGAGAGCGTGGAGCATCGTTTCCGTGCCGGTCGCGGTGCGGGAACAGGTGCGGGCGCTCCTGCCGAATGTCAATGACGCGATGGACTTCGCGCCCACCGGGCAGAATACGGGCGCCGCATTCCGCTGGTCCGACACGGATCGCAATGCGGATGTGACGCTCACCGTTGACGGCGCCACCGGCATTCCCCGACATCTCCAACAGGTGACGCATCCCACCAACGCGACCCTCGCCGTTACCTACACCGGCTGGAACACGGCGGTTGACATCCGCGCGCCAATGTAATCGGGTCTGAGAATGGGGCGCTCCGCGAGCGCCCCATGGTTTGCCCATGAGGCTCGGCTTCTGAAAGGAGCGAATGATGAACAAGTATCTTCTCCCTCTCTTCGTCCTCACAATCGGGTTGCTCGCGTCGGCGACCCCGGCTGCCATGCCGGTCGCGGCGGCGGCCACTCAGGAGAGCGAGGTCCGCGTCATCCACGCTTCGCCGGACACCCCGGCCGTGGATATCTACCTCGACGCCGCGAAGGTCGTGCCCGCGCTGACGTTCGGCGGGGCGAGCGCATACCTGCCGGTGGCGGTCGGGATGCACGATATCCGCGTCTTCGCGGCGGGCGCGAACCCAACGACTGACAAGCCGTTCATCGCGGCACCCGGCACGCAGATTCCCGCAGGCGCGCGGTTGAGCATCGTCGCGGCGGGGATGTTTGCGAGCGTCCGCGTGGTGACGGTGAACGACACCGCCGCACCGCCACCATCGGGCCGCGCGAAGTTGCGGCTCGTCAACGTTGGCGCGGACGCCCCGCCGGTTGATCTCGCGGTCGGCACGGTGCTCTTCTCGCACGCGACGTTCGGCACGATCACGCCGTACCAGGAGGTGGCCGCGCAGCCCGCGACGCTCGACGTGCGCCCCACGGGTGAGACGAAACCGCTCGTCACGACGACTGTCCGGCCCGAGGCCGGATCAAATTCCTCTGTCTATTTGATGAGCCTCAGCGTCGTCAAGACGTTCGTGGATACGACCGCCGCGACGACGACGACGAGCGACACGAGCGCCCCGAGCACGACGACCACCGCGAAGCCGGTCCCAACCAGCGTCCCAGTCCCGCTCGCGGCGGCTGCGTCCCCGAACACGATCGTCATGCTGGGCACAACCGGTCATCGCGCCGACCCCCGCGATACGCTCGCCATCGCACTCATGCTGATATCTCTCGTTGCAATCAGCGCCGGATTCATGTTGCAGCGGGTAAGGAGCGTCTAACTTCTCAGCCTTCTCCCTCTCGGGGAGGGGGCTGGAGGCAGGAAGGCTCGTGCCACCGCTCCAGTTCATAAGGAGAAAGTATCTTGAAGCAGTACGATATGCATCGCGCGGCGCCGACAATGACGTGGGACGGGGCGAAGACGCTCTCCGCACCGCGCCGCGCGATGCTCGCCCGGCGCGATACGACGAGAGGTGCGATCCCGCCCGCCGCACCGCTGCTGGCGCTGACGCTCGGCGCGTTCCTCGTGCGGGCATTGCTCGTGACGACGCAGAGCGCGTTCATGGACGAAGCCAGCATGATTCTCACGGGGCGTCTGCTCATCGAGAAACACACATCATACTTTAACGCACTGAACTGGAGCTACGGCTCGTACCTCTGGCCACTGATCGCGGGCGCCGCCGATATCATCGGCGGCGGCTTGACCGCCGTGCGGCTCGTGACGGCGGCGTTCGGCGCGCTGATGGTCCTCGGGACTGCGCTCTTCGCCTACTACCTTGCACCCGCGCGCCTAACGCAGCCACAACGGCTCTCCGTCGCCTTGCTCTCAGGGGCAGTGATGGCCCTCTTTCCGACGCCAATCGGCGTCGGGCGGTTCAGCACCTACGACGCACCCGCCGCCGCCGGGTTCATGTTGTCGGTCGGACTGCTCATGGGTGTCCGCCGGACGGGGCGCAAGACGTGGCTGATCGCCGCCGCCGCCTTGATTTTCTTCGCCTTCCTTTCCAAGTACGTCGTCGCGATCTACCTGCCGCCAATCTGCCTCTACCTCATCTTTTCCGCCCGGGGGTTCCGCACGCTCGTGCGGAATCTCCTCTGCTTCATCGTGCCGCTCAGCGCGGCGGTCGCTGCATACTTCCTCGTCTTCCGCAAAGAAATGTATGCCTTGCTGGACCAGTCCAAGAGATACACGGACCTGAGAAGCCCGACGCCCATGCGGGAGTACGTCACCCAGCGACCCGAGATCTTCGTCCTTGCCGCCATCGCACTGCTCGCGTGGCGCAAGGTTGGGTGGATCGAGCGGCTAATTTGCTTCGGTGGCTTAGCGATCATTCTTCTCTTCCAGGCGGCCTCGCGTCCTGACTACGACTGGTGGAAGCACTCGATCTATGCAATCTACTTCCTCGCGCCACTCGCCGCGATCGCGGTCGTTCCGCTCATCTCCGGCACCGCCGAGGCCGCCGCGCGCCGGTGGCGGCACTCCGGCGCGGTGGGGCGCGCGCTCCCGCTGCTCGCCGTGGCGGTATTCATCCCGCTCGCGGGGTATGCCGTCATGCGGGCGATGGACCGCCTCACGGTGCGTCCCGACTTCGACCAGATCAAGCGGACGGTCTCGCTCGTCGCCCTCGCCCTCGCTCTGCTCGCCCTGCTGGTCACGCCGCTGATGGACATTATCCAGGAGCGGCGCGGCGCGACCTGGCGACTCTCGTGGCGTGCGATCAGCGTCGCAATCATCCTCGGCGTACTCCTACCCGTGGCGACCGCGAAGTCGCAGACGCACGCGGAGGACCTCGTTACCTCCTTCCCGGACCTGTCGCAGGCACTTCCCGCAATTCGCGCGGAAACGGCGGGTGCGCGTCTGATCCTCGCGGATGACAGTGTGGTCCGATACTATCTCTACGCGCAAACGCCACCGGACAAGATCGTTGATCCCTTCGGATTCAGTTACCACGACCTGTCGGACATGGGTGCGTACCGCCGCGCGATCACCGATCGCGCCTTCGACGCGATCGTCCTCGACGGCGGCATCGGCCCGGTTGGTCAGCGCATCCGCAAGGAACTCAGCGGCGTGATCGGGGAGAACTATGACCGCGTCTACAGCACCACCGATCGGCACGGCATTCCGATCGATATCTACCACGCGCGCACGGAATTGGCCGAGTCGAACCGGCCGATCCCTGCGAGTGCGACAGTCTATCGTTTCGACAACGGCGTGGCCGGGTGGGGCATCCACGATGAGAACGGCGCGCTCCAGCCTGGCCTCGGCGTGACGACTACCACCGAGCAGCGATGGAGCAACCTGCCCACCCTTAAGTTCATCCCGACGAGCAAGTCACCGCTGGTCACCGTGGGCTACAGAGGCCACGCATCGCAGGTGCGCGCCCAGGTCTACGTCGTCAGCGCTGATCCGAACATCTCGCAGGTGCAGATCGGCATGGTTGGCTTCGACACGAACTGGGCTTGGCACGACGACGGCTTCAAGAACGACGTCACGATCGGACGGTGGGTGGAGATCATCTGGAACGTCACGAACGTCGGGGCGTTCAACGAACTCGGCCTCCAAGTCACCCCCGGCACCGTGCAGACGCTCTACGTCGGACGGGTGGAAATCGACCCGTCGTAATTGGCTCCGTATTGACGGGCAAGATATATTGCTCAACGCCAAGAAAGGAATGTTTCGACAATGAATCGCTTTCTCCCCCTTCCCTTCGCGCTCCTTCTGCTACTATTGGCGACCGCCGGGGGCGCGGCAGTCATCACGAATCAGTCCGTTGCGACTGCGGAGACGGCGTGTTCGCCGTCGCCTCTCGACGCGGCGACAGACTTCAACCTTTTCGTGCTCGGCGACCTGACGCAATCCGGCTCTGATACCGGTGGCCGCATCGCAGTCGGCGGGCGCGCGACGCTGACCAACTACAGCATCGGCGCGGCGATCCCTCGTGGGTCGAACGACGTGCTGGTCGTCGGCGGGGACCTCGCATTTAACGGCGGCTCCGTAAACGGCAACGCGCTCATCGGTGGGCAAACTGCGCTGACCGGTGTCACCTTCGTCGGTGGCAGCGCCGCCCGCCACGGCGCGACGCTCGACTTCGGCGCGGCGCGCGCATCCCTCGCGAATACCACAGCGTCGTACGCGGCGCTGCCCGCAAACGGCACGACAACGTTCCAGTACGGCGTACTCACGCTCACGGGAACGGACGCGACGCGCGATGTCTTCACCGTCGCGGGCGAGGACCTCAACACCGCAAACAGCCTCGATATCCGCGTGCCCAGCGGGGCGACGGCGCTCGTGAACGTCACTGGCGCGACGATTCGCATGGCGAACATGGGCATTGGCCTCGGCGGAACGGATCGGGGCCATGTACTGTACAACTTCCCCGACGCGACGAGCCTGATGCTCTCCGGCATCGGTGTGGATGGCAGTATCCTCGCCCCGCGTGCGGACCTCTCCTTCCCGAACGGCGTCATCACCGGGACGCTCGTCGTCGCCTCGCTGAACGGACCGGGCCAGGTGAATCCCGCGCCGTTCACCGGCTGCCTGCCACCGGTGGGCGGCCCGCCGCAGGCATGCCAGCCGCTCGAAGCAACGCTCTCCGTCACAACCGGCGCGACGAAAAACGATGTCGTCCTCACGAGCGGCCCGTCGGCCCGCCGAAACGGCCTGCCAATCGGCTCGACCGTTTACTACCGCGTTCTGGACCCAAGCACCGGTATGGCCCTCAGTGACACCCGGAGTACGACGGTTGGGCGGTCGGCCGCCGGGTTCGGCACGATCAACGTCCCGCTCGCTCCTTTCGGCACGACCACTGCCCCGGACGGTACGTACCTCGTCCAGGTCAGTGCGAGCCCGAACTTCCCGATGATGGCAGACCCATCGTATCCACCGAATAACTGCACGCTCCAGACGACGTTCCATCTTTCGTAACGGGCCAAGGACGAACAACCGGGCAAGGGCGCACACCCATGCGCCCCTGCTAACCTACCAATCATTGAGGAGATCCATCATGGTCAGAGCGGCGCAGCATCTCAGCCGCGTTCCTCGTCTCATCCGATTCGGCGTTGTCGGCGGCACATGCGCGATCCTGCAACTGGGGAGCCTGTTCGCGCTCGTCCACTTGGGCATGGCGCATTATGCGGCGAACATCGTCGCCTTTCTCGTCGTGACGCAGGTAAACGTTATCCTGAGCCACTACATCACCTGGCACGACCGGCGCCACACGCACGCCGTCGCACGCGTGATGGTCCGGCGCATCGTCTCGTTCAATCTGATGGCCTTGACGACATTGGTCATCAACGAGGCGGTCTTCGTCACGATCCTCCCGTACGTCAATTATCTCATCGCGGGTGCCGTCGGCATCCTTGCGGGCGCGGGGATGAACTATATGATCAGTAGCGTGATTATCTTCCGCCATCCGCGCCGCTTGTTGCCGAATCAGTAAGGAACCCGCCCGCGTTCTCGCGGCGGGGTCGTAATCAATTTGGTGCTGTCGCCCGCGATTGGCCGACGGTAGCAGAGTTCGGAGAGACCCAGTGGAGCAAACACCGGTACCGCGCAACCCTGACCGCACGCTCGTCGAAATCATCCTGCCCGTGCTTAACGAGCAGGCCGCGCTCGAATGCAGCGTCGCGACCCTCATCGGTTATATGGGACATTCATTCCCGTATCGCTGGCGGGTCACGATCGTCGACAACGGCTCCGAGGATGGCACCTGGGAGATCGCCCAACGCCTGATGCGCACGCACGACAATGTCGACGCCCTCCGGCTGGCGCAGCGTGGGCGCGGGCGGGCATTGCGCGCGGCGTGGCTTAGAAGTGATGCAGACATCGTTGCATACATGGATATCGACCTTTCGACGGGACTCGAATCCTTCTTGCCCCTCGTCACGCCGCTGATCACGGGGCAGTGCCAGATCGCGACCGGCTCACGACTCCTGCCGGGAGCGACGGTGACGCGCGGGGCGAAGCGGGAGATCGTTTCCCGCAGCTACAACCTGCTCATCCATCTCCTCGTCCCGCACCGTTTCTCGGATGCCCAATGTGGCTTCAAGGCTATCCGGGGCGCAACGGCGCGAGAACTCGTCCCCCTCGTGGAGGACAACCACTGGTTCTTCGACACCGAATTGCTCCTGCACGCGGAGGAACGGGACTATCGCATCCACGAGGTACCCGTCCGCTGGATCGAGGATACGGACTCGCGCGTGCATGTCGCGCGTACGGCGTGACTTGACGTGAAGGGTCTGCTGCGTGTGCGCTCTCAACGATGGCAACGGCGGTTGGAGTTGAATGTGCGGCGTCTAACCGCGCTCACGACAAAAAACTAAGAGAGGGCGTTTCCTAACTCATTCGCCACCCTCCCACAGATGGGCGAGCACACGTTTGGGGGAGCGGATCAGGTCGGGGCGACCCGCGTGATGCGCGGCGAGGGCGACGACCATCACTGCCGTG
>JAABUT010001668.1_pt1 | contig 24390 bp, 24 predicted proteins | sample 5559281 | NCBI WGS metagenome assembly JAABUT01 (sample SAMN10711880, study PRJNA513359) | rock metagenome | isolation source: Antarctica rocks | place: Antarctica: Victoria Land, Ricker Hills nord | collected 2016-01-04
GTGCAAGATGCGTGCAGGCTATGCCTGACCGATGTAGGAAGCAGCAATGAGACTTCCGGACCACAAACTCCGGACCGCGGAAGCGGCCCGGGACCGATTGCTCAGCGACCAGGCGACCCGGCCGATCAACGAGCAGCGCGCCAAGCTCCAGATCCTTGCCCAACGCCTGGACCGTGCCGGGCGCCTTGCAATCACCCAGGACCTAGCGGTCCGTGTCAGGACTGACCGCCGGTTCGCCCCCATGCTCGGCAAGCTATTCCGGATGTCGTTGGGTGGCTGACGGCTCGCCCTGGCGTTCACGAGCTTGGCCCCGAATTCCTTGACTCTAACTCGTCACCCCGCCATACCCCGCCCCTGACCATGACGCCGCTCCGCGAAGGCTCGCGCAGCGGCGCCTTACTGTTTGGGGTGATCCGATGTTCGACACGCTGTCGGGCAAGCTATCCGGAGTCTTCGACCGTCTCCGCGCCCGCGGCGCGCTGAATGAGGCCGATGTCGCCGATGCCTTGCGGGAAGTCCGCCTGGCCCTGCTTGAGGCCGACGTGGCGCTGCCCGTCGTCAAGACCTTCGTCAGCGCCGTCCGCGACCGCGCCCTGGGCGCCGAAGTGCTGGACAGCGTCAGCCCCGGCCAGCTCGTCATCAAGATCGTCAACGATGTGCTCGTTGAGGCGCTGGGCGGCGCCGGCGCCGTCCCCCTCAACCTGGACGCCCCGGCGCCTATCCCAGTGCTGATGGTCGGCCTGCAAGGCTCCGGCAAGACCACCACGTCAGGCAAGCTGGCGTTGCGCCTCTCGAAGCGCGACCGCAAGCGCGTCCTGCTCGCCAGCCTCGACACCCAGAGACCTGCCGCCCAGTTGCAGTTGCAGACCCTGGCGCAGCAGGCCGGCGTCGCGTCGCTGCCGATCATTGCCGGCCAAACCCCCGTGGAGATTGCCCGGCGCGCGATGGATGTGGGCCGGCGCGAGGTGTTCGACATCGTCATCCTCGACACCGCCGGGCGCCTGAGCATTGACGCCGCTTTGATGGACGAGGTGCGCGCGATCCGCGATGCCACCAGTCCTGTCGAAACCCTGTTGGTCGTGGACGCCATGACCGGCCAGGACGCCGTGAACACCGCCCGCGCCTTCAACGAGGCTCTGGGCGTCACCGGCATCGTCATGACCCGCATGGATGGCGACGCCCGCGGCGGCGCCGCGCTGTCCATGCGGCAGGTGACGGGCGCGCCGATCAAGCTGACCGGCTCCGGTGAGAAGCTGGACGCCTTGGAGGAATTCCACCCGGAGCGTGTAGCCGGACGCATCCTGGGCATGGGCGACATCGTCGGCCTGGTGGAGCGTGCGGGCGAGACTATCGAGCAAGAGGACGCCGAGCGCCTGGCCAAGAAGATGGCCCGCGGCACCTTCGACCTGGACGATTACGCCAGTCAGCTTAAGCAGATCACCAAGATGGGCAGCCTGCAGGGCATTTTGGGCATGCTGCCCGGCGCTGCCAAGATCAAGGACCAGCTCAAGGACGCGAACCTCGACACCGGCATCCTGAAGCGCCAGGCCGCCATCATCTCCTCTATGACCAAGGCGGAGCGGAAGACGCCGGACATCATCAAGGCGAGCCGCAAGAAGCGTATCGCCGCCGGGTCAGGGGCGACGGTTCAGGAGGTCAACCGCCTGCTCAAGCAGTTCGACGACATGAGCACCATGATGAAGCGCATGACCAAGATGGGCCAGAAGGGCATGATGCGCGGCGGCATGGGCGCCCTGATGCCCAAACCTCACCAGCAAATCCGCCGACACTAGCTTCCTTCTCCCTCTCCCTCCGGGAGAGGGCCGGGGTGAGGGAAGCCGCAAGCACCCTACCCTACCCATTCACATCCAAGGAACCAAGAATGTCCCTGAAGATCCGCCTCTCCCGCGCCGGCGCCAAGAAGCGCCCGTACTACCACATCGTCGTCGCCGACAGCCGCAGCCCCCGCGATGGCCGCTTCCTGGAGAAGGTCGGCAGCTACAACCCGATGCTCCCCGCCGAGCACGAGGAGCGCATCCGCCTGCAGTCCGAGCGCATCCAGCATTGGCTGAAGGTGGGCGCCCTGCCGACTGAGCGCGTCGCCAAGTTCCTGGGCCACGCCGGCCTGGCGCCGATGCCGGCCTACCGCGAGCAGCCCATCCAGTCCGCGCCGAAGAAGAAGGCGCAGGAGCGTGCGGCTAAGGCCGCCGCCTAATCATGCCGCTGCCGTCCCACCCCGCCGCTGCCGTCTGGGGCGCACCCGCGTCCCGGGCTGGGGCATCGTTGGCCTGACATGCCAGACCGCCGCCTCCTGATGGGCGTGGTAGGCCGTCCGCACGGGGTGCGGGGGCTGGTGCGCGTCCACAGCTATACCGCCGACCCGGCGGACCTTGCCGGCTACGGTCCCCTGCTGGATGACACCGGCAGGCCGTGGACGCTGGCATGGCGCGCATCCGGGGTGGCGGAACTGCGCGATGCGGCAGGGCAGGCGCTGCCCGACCGGTCCGCGGCGGAGCGGATGGTAAATACCAAGTTCTGGGTGGACCGTGACCGCCTGCCACCGCCGGACGAGGATGAGTTCTACCTCGCCGACCTCGTGGGCATGACGGCGCTGGACCCGGCTGGGGCAGCCATTGGCCGGGTTGCCGTCGTCCATGACTACGGCGCGGGCGCCAGCCTGGAGATCGAGCGGCCCGGCAACGCGCCGCTGCTGGTCCCCTTCACCCACGCCTGCGTTCCGCACGTGGACCCGGCAGCGGGCACGCTGGTCGTGATGGAGCCTGACGAGGTTTTGGTCGAGGACACGGCGGAGGCGGCAGAATGACCACACTCACCGCCTTGATTGCTGACATAAGCTGCTGCTCCCTCTCTCTCCGGGAGAGGGTAGGGGTGAGGGAGACCGCAAGCACCTTGCCCGCGACGCCGCAGCTTGCCACTCCAGCATTCAAGGACCGTGCTGGCGGCTTCCCTCACGCCAACCCTCTCCCGGAGGAAAAGGGAGCGTTTGGCCGCACGTCTTACATCAGCGGCAATGTCGCCAAAACATGTCCTGGGTGTTGCACCGCATGACCTGGCACGCCACCGTCCATACTCTTTTCCCCGCCATGTTCCCCGGCCCGCTTGGCGGATCCCTGGCAGGCCGTGCCTTGGACGCCGGGCTGTGGCGCCTGGACGTGCGCGACATACGCGGCGCCGCCACGGACCGGCATCGCACGGTGGACGACACTCCGTTCGGCGGCGGTGCCGGAATGGTCATGCGCCCGGACGTGTTGGACGCCGCCCTCGGCCCCCCTGACGGACGGCCCGTGCTGTATATGACCCCTCGCGGGCGCCGGCTGCAGCAATCCCGCGTCCGCACCCTCGCCGAAGGTCCCGGCGTCACCGTCGTCTGCGGACGCTACGAGGGCGTGGACGAGCGCGTGCTGGAGGCCCGCGCGATCGAGGAGGTCAGCATCGGCGACTACGTCCTGTCCGGCGGCGAGCTGCCGGCGCTGGTGCTGCTGGACGCCTGCGTCCGCCTGCTCCCCGGCGTCATGGGCGCAGCCGACAGCGGCACGGACGAAAGCTTCAGCGCCGGCCTGCTGGAATATCCGCACTACACCCGGCCCGCCGAGTGGCAGGGCCGCCGTGTCCCGGACGTGCTGCTGTCCGGCAACCATGCTGCCATCGCCGCCTGGCGCCTCCGCCAGGCGCAGGACGCCACGCGCGCCCGCAGGCCGGACTTGTGGGAAGCGCACGCCGCAACAATGGACACGGCGCCCGCCTCGCCGTAACACGCCTGCAAGAAAGGACTATCCCATGAACATCATCCAGCAGTTCGAGGCGGAGCAGATCGCCAAGCTCACCGCCGCCCGCGCCGTCCCCGAGTTCCAGCCCGGCGACACCCTGAAGGTATCGGTCAAGGTGATCGAGGGTGAGCGCACCCGCGTGCAGGCCTATGAGGGCGTGTGCATCGCACGCAGCAACAAGGGCCTGAACAGCAACTTCACCGTCCGCAAGATCAGCTATGGCGAGGGGGTGGAGCGCGTGTTCCCGCTGTATTCGCCGACCATCGCGGAGATCGCGGTGGTGCGCCGCGGCGACGTCCGCCGGGCCAAGCTGTATTACCTGCGCGGCCGCAGCGGCAAGAGCGCCCGCATCGCCGAGCGTGCGCGTGAGGTCGTGGTGCCGGTGACGGGCACGGCCAGCAGCGTCGCGGCCGTACCGCCCGCAGCCGCGGACTAACTCGCCCAGGCTGCCCGCTCCGCCCGTCATTGCGAGGAGCGGAGCGGTGATCCAGGCGCCGATCATACCGCGCCCGCCCCGCCTGGAATGCCGCGCCGCAGGCGGCTCGCAATGACAGCGCCTGAGGACCAAATGCGTAGGGCGGAAAAGCGCAGCGCCTTCCGCCACAGGCCAGCGCAGGCGTGAACGGCGGAAGGCGCTGCGCTTCTCCGCTCTACGGGATCGGCGGTGGCCGGGACGCTGCTGCCCGAAAGTACAGGAGAAACATCGCATGTCCCCAACCCCCCGCACGCTGTTCGACAAGGTGTGGGCCGCGCACGTGGTCCAGCAGATGCCGGACGGGACCTGCATCCTCTACATAGACCGCCACCTCGTGCACGAGGTCACCAGCCCGCAGGCCTTCGAGGGCCTGCGCCAAGCCGGCCGCCGGGTCCGCCGCCCCGACGCCACCATCGCCGTCGTGGACCACAACATCCCGACGTCGGACCGCAGCATCGGCATCGCCGAGCCGGAGAGCGCCCTGCAAGTGGAAACCCTGGAGCGCAACGTCGCCGAGTTCGGCGTTCCCTACTTCCCGGTGCGGGACGCGCGGCAGGGCATCGTCCACATCATCGGGCCGGAGCAGGGCATCAGCCTGCCCGGCTTCACCATCGTCTGCGGCGACAGCCACACCAGCACCCACGGCGCGATGGGTGCGCTGGCCTTCGGCATTGGCACGTCGGAGGTGGAGCACGTGCTGGCCACCCAAACCCTTCTGCAAAAGCCGGCGAAGAACATGCTGGTGCAGGTGGACGGCACCCTCGCGCCCGGCGTCACCGCCAAGGACGTGGTGCTGGCCATCATCGGCAAGATCGGCACCGCCGGCGGTACCGGCCATGTAATCGAGTATGCCGGCGAGGTCATACGCGCGCTCGACATGGCCGGGCGGCTGACGATCTGCAACATGAGCATTGAGGCCGGTGCGCGGGCCGGCATGATCGCCCCGGATGATACGACGTTCGACTACATACGCGGCCGCCCCTATGCCCCGCAGGGCGAGGCGTTCGACCATGCCGTCGAATACTGGCGCACCCTGCCCAGCGACCCCGGCGCCCACTACGACCGCGTGGTGACCCTCCACGCCGACGAGATCGCGCCGATGGTGAGCTGGGGCACCAACCCCGAGGCCGTGCTGCCCATCACCGGCTCCGTCCCCGACCCGGCCAGCGTCGAGGACGAGGCTGCGCGTGCCCAGATGGTCCGCATGCTGGACTACATGGCCCTCACCCCCGGCGAGAAGCTGACGGACGTGCCGGTCGACGTGGTCTTCATCGGCTCCTGCACCAACGGACGCCTGCCCGACCTACGCGCCGCCGCGGCCGTTGCCCGGGGACGGCATGTGGCCCCTGGCGTCCGCGCCATGGTCGTGCCCGGCAGCGGCATCGTGAAGCAGATGGCTGAGGCCGAGGGCCTGGACCAGGTGTTCCTCGACGCCGGCTTCGAGTGGCGGGAGGCCGGGTGCAGCATGTGCCTGGGCATGAACCCGGACAAGCTGACGCCGGGCCAGCGCTGCGCCAGCACCAGCAACCGCAACTTCGAGGGGCGGCAGGGACCCGGCGGGCGCACCCACCTGATGTCCCCGGCCATGGCCGCCGCTGCCGCCGTCACGGGCCGTCTGACCGACGTCAGGAGCATTCGGTGATGCAGGCTTTCACGACGTTGACGGGCGTGGCGGCGCCGCTGCCGCTGGCCAACGTGGACACCGACAAGATCATCCCGGCGCAGTTCCTCAAGACGATCAAGCGCACCGGGCTGGGTGTCCACCTGATGTATACGCTCCGGTATGATGGGGCGGGTCAGGAGCGTCCGGACTTCGTGCTGAACCGCGAGCCTTATCGTCATGCGGAAATCCTGATCGCGCATGAGAACTTCGGCTGCGGCTCGTCGCGCGAGCATGCGCCCTGGGCGCTGCTGGATTTCGGCATACGCTGCGTGATCGCGCCCAGCTTTGCCGACATCTTCAACAATAACTGTTTCAAGAACGGCATCCTGCCGGTTGTGCTGCCGCGGGAGGTCTGCGACCAGTTGATGGGCGACGCTGCAATGGGCGGCAACGCGCGGATCACCGTGGACCTGGCACGACAGGTGGTGATCCGCCTGAACGGGGAGGAGGTTTCCTTCAACGTGGACCCGTTCCGCAAGGGGCTGATGCTGGAGGGGCTGGACGACATCGGCCAGACCCTACAGCAGGGCGCGTCCATTGACGCCTACGAGCGCCGGCAGCGCGAGCAGGCATCCTGGATGCCCGGCATTACCGTCACCTGACCCCTGCTGCCTCCTCCCTCTCCCTCCGGGAGAGGGTCGGGGTGAGGGATCTTGGCTGCGGCGCAGAGCACTGGCCACGCCGCCGAACGGAGCCGCCAAGGATTGAGGATCGTGCTTGCCCACCCCCTCACCCTGACCCTCTCCCGGAGGGAGAGGGAACAGAAAGCAGGGCGTTTCCTGGCTGCTCCTGCAGCCCCGGGTCACACCTTCCCCTGCACTCCCTCCGCCAGCCAGTTCATCGCCAGGATGTCCTTGTCCGCCAGCGCCGCCCCGGCTGCCACGCGCACCGCGCCGGCCTGGTCCTTGATGGGCCCGGCAAACACTGGCCTGCCCGCCACGATCGCCGCCTGGGCGGCCTCGGCCGCCACCCGGGCCTCGGGCGGCACGTTCGGGCCGAACGGGGCCATGCGGATCATCCCCGCCGCCATGCCGCCCCAGGTGTCCGTCGCCGTCCAGCCTCCGTCCAGCGCCGCCCGTGCCCGGCGCAGGTAGTAGTCGTCCCATTGCATCACGATGGAAGTCGCGCAGGTCTTGGGGCCGAAGCGCGACAGATCGGAGTTGTAGCCCACCGTCGGGACGCCTTTCTCTTCCCCGGCCTGCACCACCGCCGTGCTGTCGGTGTGGTGCGTCAGCACGTCGGCGCCGCCGGCGATCAGGGTGTCGGCCGCCGCGCGTTCCTTGCCCGGGTCGAACCAGGACGACGTGAACACCACCCGCACCTGCACATCCGGCTGCACCGACCGCGCCGCCAGGGTGTAGGCGTTGATGCATTGCAGCACCTCCGGGATCGGGAAGGCGGCGACGAAGCCCAGCACCTTGCTGCGTGTCATGTGCCCGGCGATCACCCCGCTGACCATTCGTCCCTCGTAGAACCGCGCCGAGTAGGTCGCGACGTTCGCCGCCCGCTTGTATCCCGTGCCGTGCTCGAACCGAGTGTCCGGAAACCCTCCGGCGACCTTCAGCGTCGGGTTCATGTAGCCGAACGAGGTCGTGAAGATCAGCTTGTTGCCGTCCGACGCCAGCTTGCGGATGACCCGCTCGGCGTCCGCGCCCTCGTTCACGTTCTCGACGAAGCTGGTCTTCACGGCGGCGCCCAGTTCTTTGTCCAGCGCCTGGCGCCCCAACTCGTGCTGATACGTCCAGCCGGCGTCGCCGATGGGCGACACGTAGACGAAGGCGACCGGCATCGCCGCGGCAGCCGCGGCCCGCCGGGCCGTCAGCAGCGCGGGCGCAGCTAGGGCGGTGCCCAGGAGAGTGCGTCGTGTGGTGTGCATCGTTGGCTCCATGAGGGTCAGGACGGGACGTGGAACGGCTTGCCCAGCGCGGCGGGGGCGCTGAGCCGCAGCCGGGTCGAGTCGCGGGAGATCATCACCAAGACAACCACCGTGGCCAGGTATGGCAGGGTGGCCAGCAGATGCGGCGACACGTTGATGCCCAGCGCCCCCGCCTGGAACTGCGCGATGGTGACGAAGCCGAATAGCAGCGCCCCGAACAGCAGCATCACCGGGCGCCAGGCCGAGAACACCACCAGCGCCAGCGCGATCCAGCCGCGCCCGGCCACCATGTTCTCCGTCCACATCGGGGTATAGGCCAGGGATAGCGACGCGCCGGCCAGCCCGCTCATCGCCCCGCCGAACAGCACCGCCCACAGCCGGATGCGACGCACGGAGTATCCGAGCGCAAACGACACCTCGCCGCTTTCGCCCACGGCGCGCAGCAGCAGGCCGGGCCGGGTGCGCAGGAACCAGGCGACGGCGAACGGCGACGCCAGCGCCAGCCATACCAGCGGGTCCAGCAGCAGCACTTGCTGCACCAGCGGTGGCCGCGTCGCCAGGTCCGGGAACAGCGTCGTCGCCAGCCCCGGCAAGGGCTGCCCCTGGTAGGGGAATCCGACCAGCGCCGACAGCCCGATGCCGAAGATCGTCAGCGCCAGCCCGGCCGCGACCTGGTTTGCCAGCAGCCCGAGCGTGAGGGCGGCGAACAGCAGGCTCATGCCCATCCCGGCCGTGGCGGCGCACAGCAGCCCGGCCACTGGCCCGGCCGCCACGGTACCGATGAAGCCGCAGGCGGCGCCGACCAGCATCGTGCCCTCGACGCCCAGGTTCAGCACGCCGGACCGCTCCGTCACCAGCTCCCCCGTGCCCGCCAGCAGCAGCGGTGCGGCGGCGCGCAGGGTGGCGACGACGACGCCCAGCGCCACGGCCGGGACGGAGCCAGACTCAAGCATGCACGGTCCCCCGGTCCAGCCGCACCCGGTACAGGATCAGCACATCCACCCCGAGCAGGAAGAACAGCAGCATCCCCTGCATCACGCCGGTCGCCGCCAGCGGCAGTTGCAGGGTGATCTGCAATCCCTCGCCGCCGAGATACAGCAGCGCCATCAGCAGGCTCGCCAGCAGCGCCCCGACCGGATGCAGCCGCCCGAGGAAGGCGACGATGATGGCGGCGAACCCGTAGCCTGGCGAGATCACTGGGGTCAGTTGCCCGATCGGCCCCGCGGCCTCGCACACGCCGGCCAGCCCGGCCAGGCCGCCGCTGACCAGCAGGCCCAGCCAAACCGCGCCATTGCCGCTGAACCCGGCGTAGCGCGCCGCCGCCGGCGCCAGCCCCACCACCTGCAGCCGGTATCCCGCCAGGGTCCGCCCCAGCAGCACCGTGGCCGCCGCCACGGCCAGCAGCGCGAACAGCGCCCCCACATGCAGCCGCGTGCCCGGCGCCAGCGCCGGCAGCAGGGCGTTCGGCGGGAACTGCCGGGTTTGCGGGAAGCTGAATCCGTCCGGGTCCTGCCACGGCCCGTGCACCAGCCAGCCCAGCACCTGTGCCGCCACATAGGACAGCATCAGCGTCGTCAGGATCTCGTGCGCGTTGAACCGGGTCCGCAGGAAGGCGGGGATCGCCGCCCACGCCATGCCGCCCGCGACGCCCGCCAGCAGCATGAGCGGCAGCAGCAGGACGCCGCCGCCGTCCCCCGCCGCCAGCGCCACGCCGCCGCCGGCGATGGCGCCCATGGTGAACTGGCCCTCCGCCCCGATGTTCCACACGTTGGCCCGGCAGGCCACGGCGATGCCCACTGCGCACAGCGCCAGCGGCGTCGCCTTCAGCGCCAGCTCCGCCAGGCCGTCGCGGCTTTGCAGCGGGCTGAGGAACAGCACCCGCAGCGCCACCCAGGGATCGCGGCCGAGCAGCGCGAACAGCAGCGCGCCCGCCACCATGGACAGGATGACGGCCAGGAGCGGGGACGCATACAGCATGAGCCGGGACGCGACCGGCCGCCGCTCCAGCCTAAGCAGCATTGGCCAGGCCTCCGGCCGCGCCTGGGTGCGACATGCCGCCCATCGCCTGGCCGATTTCGGCGGAGGTCAGGCCCTCCACCGGGCGGGCCGGCACCAGGCGTCCGCCGGACAGCACGGCGATGCGGTCGCACAGCTCGAACAGTTCGGCGAGGTCCTCCGACACCATCAGGACGCCGGCGCCGGCGGCGGCGAGGGCGGACAGCTCCTCGCGGATCGCAAGCGACGCGCCGATGTCCACGCCCCAGGTGGGGTGCGCGGCCAGCAGCACGCGCGGGCCGGGCATCACCTCCCGCCCGACGATGAACTTCTGCATGTTGCCGCCGGACAGGCTGGCGGCGGGCGCTCCGGCGCCGGCTGCGCGCACGCCGAAGCGCTGGATCACCGCCGCCGCCGCCGCCCGCACACCCCTGCGCCGCACGAAGCCGCCGCGGCACAGATCGTCTGACTGCCGGGTCAGCAGCATGTTGTCGGCCAGGGAAAGCTCTGCGACGGCGCCGCGGCCCAGCCGCTCCTCCGGAATGAAGGCCAGGCCCGCGTCCCGCCGTGCTGCAGGGCCGAGTGGGCCGAGGTCCCGCCCGTCCAGCCGGACCGTCCCCGCGGCGCTCCGCCGCTCCCCGGACAGCACCGCCAGCAGCTCCGACTGGCCGTTGCCGGCGACCCCTGCGACGCCCAGGATCTCCCCGGCATGCAGTTCGAACCCGATGCCGTCCAGCGTGGTGCCGAAGGGGTCGGCTGCCGGCAGGCTCAGCCCGGCGACTTGCAGCAGGGGTGCGCCGGGCTGACCGCGGCGACGCGCGGAGTGGGGCAGGGCGCGGCCGACCATCAGTTCTGCCAGCTCCGCCGGGCTGGTGCGGGTGGGGTCGCAATGCGCGACGACGCGTCCGGCGCGCAGCACGGTGGCGGCGGTGCACAGGGCTGCGACCTCTTCCAGCTTGTGGCTGGTATAAAGGATGCTGCATCCCTCGGCGGCCAGGCGGCGCAGGGTGGCAAACAGGCCGTCGGCCTCCTGCGGCGTCAGCACGGAGGTCGGCTCGTCCAGAATCAGCAGATGCGGCTCCTGCAGCAGGCAGCGCACGATCTCGACCCGCTGGCGCTCGCCGACCGAGAGTTCATGCACGTGCCGCCCCGGCGACACCGCCAGGCCGTAGCGGGCGGCGACGGCGGTGATCCGCCGGGCCAGGGCCGGCAGGGACTCCCGGGTGCGCAGGCCGAGCGCCACGTTCTCCGCAACCGTCAGGGTTTCGAACAGCGAGAAGTGCTGGAACACCATGGCGATGCCCAGGCGACGCGCAGTGTCCGGGTCCATAACGAGCACATCGGCACCGTTCCAAGCGATGCGGCCGGCATCCGGGCGCAGCAGGCCGCAGATGATCCGCATCAGGGTGCTCTTGCCGGCGCCGTTCTCGCCGATCAGGGCGTGGATTTCACCGGGCGCCACCGCCAGGGTGACGCCGTCATTCGCCTGGGTCGCGCCCAGCCGCTTGCTGATGCCGTCCAGGCGCAGGCGCAGGGGGGGATCAGTGGGCATGGCCTGGGTCCAGCAAAGGCCGTGCCATCAACGTCATCCCACCAGCGCCGCGGCGGCGGCGGAGTGCCGGGCCATCAGCGCCGGCAGGTCCAGGCCGGGCAAGGCGCCGTCCTCCACCACCCAGCGCCCGGCCACCATCACCCGGTCCGCCCGGTGCGCGCCGCACAGCACCAGCGCCGCCAGCGGGTCGCCAGCGCCGGAGAACCGCAGCTCGTCGAGCCGGAACATCGCCAGGTCCGCCGCGGCCCCTGGCGCGATGCGGCCCAGCTCCGGACGGCCGATGCAGGCGGCGGACCCCTCCGTCGCCCAGCGCAGCGCGTCCCGGTGGCTGACGGCGCCGATGCCATTGGCGGCCCGCTGCACCATGAAGGCGGCGCGCACCTCCTGCATCATGTTCGACCCGTCGTTGGAGGCGGAGCCGTCCACCCCCAGCCCGACCGCGACGCCCGCGCGCTCCAGTGCACAAACGCGGCAGGTGCCGGACGCCAGCACCTGGTTGGAGCAGGGACAGTGCGTCACGCCCACCCCCGCCACCCCTAGCCGCGCCATGTCCGCATCCGAGAAGTGGACGCCGTGCGCCAGCCAGGTGCCCGGGCGCAGCCAGCCGCACCGGTCCAGGTAGTCCAGCGGCGAGCAGCCGAACCGCGCCTGGCAGAACTCCGCCTCGTCAACCGTTTCCGCCAGATGGGTATGCAGCCGCACCCCGGTACGGGCGGCCAACTCCGCGGTCCGCCGCATCAGCCCGGTGGTGACGGAGAAGGGCGAGCACGGCGCCAGTGCGATCTGCAGCATGGCGTGCGGCCGCGGGTCGTGGTGCCGGGCGATCAGCCGCTCGCTGTCGGCGAGGACCGTCTCCGCGTCCTGCACGACGCTCTCGGGCGGCAGGCCACCGTCGCGCACCGACAGGTCCATGGAGCCGCGCGTCAGCACCGCGCGCATGCCCAGGCGGGCGGCCGCCGCGGCCTCGATGCCGATGGCGTCCTCCAGCCCGGCCGGGAATACGTAATGGTGGTCGGTCGTGGTGGTGCAGCCGGACAGCAGCAGCTCTGCCATCGCCACCGTCACCGCGGCGTCCAGAGCCTCCGGCGTCAGGCGTGCCCACAATGGGTAAAGCGCCTGCAGCCAGGGGAATAGCGTGCGGTCCAGCGCCGCCGGGCAGGCGCGGGTGAGGGTTTGGTAGAAGTGGTGATGCGTGTTGACCAGCCCAGGGATGACGACGTGCCGGCTGGCGTCGAACAACGCTGCGGGCCGGGACGGGGCGCCGCCGGCGGGCACCAGCTCCAGGATGCGCCCGTCCTTCACCACCACGCCGCCCGGCGCGTCCGCCGGGATGGCCAAGGGGTTGCGAATCCAAAGCGCCTCGGATCGGTCCGGCATGGTGGGATGGCATAGCAATTGCAAACTTCCTGCAAGCGGATGTTACGCCGCAACGACGAGGTGAGTGATGGACGCCGTGCCAGCCCCGCCCTTGGCATCGTCGGCGACACCGCCGATCCTGCGCCTCGTCGTGCTCGCGGTGCAGCATGTGCTGGTAATGTATGCCGGCGCCGTCGCGGTGCCGCTGATCCTGGGCGGCGCCCTCAGGCTGCCGCGGGAGCAGGTGGCGCTACTGATCAACGCGGACCTGTTCGCCTGCGGCGTGGCGACGATCATCCAGTCCTACGGGATCGGTCCCATCGGCATACGCCTGCCGGTGATGATGGGCGTCACCTTCGCTTCTGTCGCGCCGATGCTCGCCATGGCCGGCAACCCGGCGCTCGGCCTGCCGGCCATCTTCGGCTCGGTGATCGCGGCGGGCGTGTTCGGCCTGGTCGCGGCGCCGTTCATCAGCAGGCTGCTGCGGTTCTTCCCCGCCGTCGTGACCGGGTCCGTCATCACGGTGATCGGCATTACGCTGATGCGGATCGGCATCAACTGGATCGGCGGCGGACGGCCGGCGGCGGCGGACTTCGGCGCGCCCAGCAACCTGGCGGTGGCGGCGCTGGTGCTGGCGGTCATCCTGGGCCTGCTGCGATACGGCGCCGGCTTCGTGCGCAACACGGCGGTGCTGGCCGGGATCGTCGTCGGCTATGCCGTGACTCTGGCGCTGGGCTGGGGCGACTTCGCCGGGCTGGAGGCGCAGCCCTGGATGGCAGCTATCTATCCGTTCCAGTTCGGCGCCCCAACCTTCGACCTGGTCGCCTGCCTGTCCATGTGCCTGGTGATGGTCGTCGTGATGATCGAGAGCACGGGCATGTTCCTCGCCTTGGGCGCCATGACCGGGGTGCGCGTCGGCGCGCAGGAGCTGGCGCGCGGGCTGCGCGCGGATGGCCTGGGTACGGTGATCGGCGGCGTGTTCAACACCTTCCCCTACACGTCGTTCTCGCAGAACGTCGGGCTGGTGGGCGTCACCGGCGTCACCAGCCCGATGGTGTGCGTGGCGGGCGGGGTCATCATGATGCTGCTGGGACTGTTGCCCAAGGTCGCCTTCGTCGCGGCGTCCATCCCGCAAAGCGTGCTGGGCGGCGCGGGGATCGTGATGTTCGGCATGGTGGCGGCGACCGGCATACGCATCCTTTCCACCGTGGATTTCGAGGCGCGGGGCAATCCGATCGTCGTCGCGGTGTCCATCGGATGCGGCATGATCCCGCTGGTGGCGCCGACCCTGTTCCGTGCTGCGCCGGAGATGCTGCGGACGCTGCTGGACAGCGGCATCCTTCTGGCCACCATTGCCGCGGTGGCGCTGAACGCCTTCTTCAACGGCGCCGCTCCGTCGGGCGCCGAGGCGCCCGCCGTTGCCTCCGACCACATCTAAACGGGCTATATCTAAACGGGAGCGTCCGATGCCTCTCATCAGCAACTCCTACGGCAAGGCCCGGGTCCGCGTGATGCGCGTGGACCGCAGCAGCGAACGGCACGAGATCCGGGAGCTGACGGTGCAGGCGATGCTGGAGGGCGGGTTCGCCGCCGCCTACACCGCGGGCGACAACGCGGCGGTGGTGGCGACGGACACCATTAAGAACATCGCCTACATTGTCGCGCGGGAGAACATGGGCGCTTGCGCGGAGGAGTATGCCGGCAAGCTCGCGGCCCGGTTCCTGGACCGCTACCCCCAGGTGGAGCGCGCAACAGTTCGAACTGCCGAAACGAAGTGGACCCGCGCCACACTGGGCGGGACGGAGCATCCCCACACCTTCACCCTGGACGCCAACGGCAAGCCCACCGTGGCGCTGACCGCCGGGAGGGACGGCGGGGTGGAGGTCGTGTCGGGGATCGCCGGCTACACCATCATGAAGTCCACCGAGTCCGGCTGGGTCGGCTACGTCATGGACGAATACACCACCCTGCCAGAAACCCGGGACCGCATCGCGGCGACTGCGATGGACGCGGCCTGGACCTGGCGGTCCCCGCCGGCCGGCTACCCCGCAGCCAACGCCCGCATCCTGTCCACCATGCTGGAGGTGTTCGGCACCACCTACAGCCACGGCGTGCAGGACAGCCTGTATCGCATGGGAGAGGCGGCGCTTGCGGCGGTGCCGGAGCTGGCGACGGTCAGCATGGCCTGTCCCAACAAGCACTACATCCCGGTCAACCTCGACCGGTTCGGCCTGTCCGCGGACAACATGGTTTTCGTCGCCACCGACGAGCCGCATGGGCAAATCGAGTGCACGGTGGGCCGGGCGGCGTAGCAGGTCCTGCCGCACCCGGCGCATCCTTGCTTCCCAGGGCTGGCCGCACCGGCTCCCAACCAAGGGGCATGGTTGATTTGTCCAATCGGGTGTTCTGTATGGCAGCCAGCTAGGCTGCGAGAAGGATCACCCAGATGGACCTGCCCCCGTCCAACCCCCAGCTTGAACCGGGCGCAGTGCCGGCGGAGCCGCTGGAACGGCGCAAGGCGCCCGCCGACCTCCGCTCCGCCCGCTGGTTCGGCCCGGCCGATCTCCGCAGCTTCGGCCACCGCTCCCGCGCCATGCAGATGGGCTACGCGCCGGAGGAGTGGACGGGCCGGCCGGTGATCGCCATCCTGAACACCTGGTCCGACCTGCAGCCCTGCCACATGCACTTCAAGTCGCGGGTGGAAGACGTGAAGCGCGGCGTCCTGATGGCCGGCGGCTTCCCGGTGGAGCTGCCGGCGCTGTCGCTGTCGGAGTCCTACCTCAAGCCCACCTCCATGCTGTATCGCAACATGCTGGCGATGGAGGCGGAGGAGCTGCTGCGCGCCCATCCCATAGACGGCGCGCTGCTGATGGGCGGCTGCGACAAGACCACGCCCGCCCTGCTGCTGGGCGCGACCAGCATGGACATCCCCGCGATCTTCGTGCCGGCCGGCCCCATGCTGCGCGGCAACTGGCAGGGCCGGACGCTCGGCTCCGGGTCCGACAGTTGGAAGTACTGGGACGAGCTGCGGGCAGGCAAGATCACCGACCAGGACTGGCTGGGGGTGGAAAGCGGCATCGCCCGCAGCTACGGCACCTGCATGACGATGGGCACGGCCAGCACCATGACCGCCATCGCCGAGGCGGTCGGCATGGTGCTGCCGGGCGGCAGCAGCATCCTGGCCGCCGACGCCGGGCACATCCGGCTGGCGTCCGAAAGCGGGCGCCGGATCGTGGACATGGTGTGGGAGGACCTGACGCCCCGGCGCATCCAGACCCGCGCCGCCTTCGGCAACGCGATCGCCGTCGCGATGGCGATGGGCTGCTCGACCAACGCCATCATCCACCTGATCGCCATGGCCCGGCGCGCCGGGCACGATGTCGGGCTGGACGACTTCGAGCATTACAGCCGCCGGGTGCCGGTGATCGGCAACGTGCGGCCGTCCGGCAACCAGTATCTGATGGAGGACTTCTTCTACGCCGGCGGCATACGCGCGCTGATGCAAAACATCCGCGGCCACCTGGACCTGTCCTGCCTGACCGTGACCGGCCGCACGCTGGGCGAGAGCATCGAGGGCGCGCGCACCTTCAACGACGACGTGATCCGCACCGTGGACCGGCCGATCTATGGCGAGGGCAGCCTGGCCGTGCTGCGCGGCAACCTCGCCCCGGATGGCTGCGTCATCAAGCCGGCGGCGATGGACCAGCGTTTCCTGCGGCACAGCGGCCCGGCGCTGGTGTTCGACGACTATCCCAGCATGAAGAAGGCGGTGGACGACCCGCTGCTGGACGTGACGCCCGACCACGTGCTGGTGCTGCGCAACGCGGGGCCGCAGGGCGGGCCGGGGATGCCGGAATGGGGAATGCTGCCGATGCCGAAGCGGCTGCTGCAGGAAGGCCACCGCGACATGATGCGCATGTCGGACGCGCGGATGTCGGGCACCAGCTACGGCGCCTGCGTGCTGCACGTGGCGCCGGAAAGCTGGGTGGGCGGGCCGCTGGCGCTGCTGCGGACCGGCGACATCGTGACGGTGGACGTGCCGGCCCGCAGCATTCGCATGGAGGTCAGCGACGAGGAGCTTGCGGCCCGGCGCGCGGCCTGGACGCCGCCGCCGCCCCGCTACGAGCGCGGCTACGGCCAGATGTTTACGCAGCACATCCAGCAGGCCAGCGAGGGCTGCGACTTCGACTTCCTGCGGACCGACCGCGGAGCCGCCGTGCCTGAACCCGTAATCTACTAGGAACCAGACGGGATGTCATTGAAGCCCGAAACCCGCGGCAAGCTGCGGCTGGTCAGCACGGCAACGCTCGCTACCGCCTTGTTCAAGCGCGGCCTACGCCATCAGATGATCCAGGACGTGCATCCGCTGTCGCCGCCGGGGCCGCACTCGATGGTCGGCGAGGCCTACACCCTGCGCTACATCCCGGCGCGCGAGGACCTGAACGACATGTCGGTGTTCCGCAACCATTCCCACCCGCAGCGCCGGGCGGTGGAGGACTGCCCGCCCGGCTGCGTGATGGTGATAGACAGCCGCAAGGACGCCCGTGCCGCATCGGCCGGCGGCATCCTGGTCACGCGGCTGATGGTCCGCGGCGTCGCCGGCATCGTCACCGACGGCGGCTTCCGCGACAGCGCGGAGATCGCTGCCCTTGCCATGCCCTCGTATCACCAGCGTCCCAGTGCGCCGACCAACCTGATGCTGCACCAGGCCATAGACGTGCAGGTGCCGATCGGCTGCGGCGACGCGCCGGTGTTCCCGGGCGACGTGATCGTGGGCGACGCGGACGGCGTCATCGTCCTGCCTGCCCACCTGGTGGACGAGCTGGCTGCCGAAGCCACCGAGATGACGGCCTACGAGGACTTCGTCACCGAACGGGTCCGCGGCGGGCAGGCCACCATCGGGCTGTATCCGCCGACGGACGAGAGCAACCTCGACCTGTTCAGGGAGTGGCGGGGGAAGATGGAGCGCTGATCACTGCTGCCTGTCGGCTCCGGCCGTTCTGCACGTCATTACCGCACCGCCGTGCGTCCCGCGATGACCTGGGCGGCGCGGGCAGACAGCAGGTGGCATCTTGCCCTCGGCACTCCCGTGAATCCGCGTTGCTGCCTCGCGCCGACAATCGAGGCAGGGAAATAGTGCGCCTGGGCCTCGCGGGACTGCGGCGTCACATATCGGTCCGTTGACGGACCGCACCCGTTTCCGGCAGCGTACAGTCCAGCGCAACAACAGGCGAACGCATGACCCACATGACCCGACGAGCCGGCTTGGCCCTGTCCCTGGGGGGCGCAGCGTCCCTGCTGGCCCGCCCTGGCCGCGCCGCGTCGCCCGATGACCTGATCGAGCGCGCCCGCAAGGAGGGCGCCGTCAACAGCGTCGGCATGCCCGACGACTGGGCCAACTGGGAAGGGACTTGGAAGGCCGTCACCGCCAAATACGGCCTCAAGCACACCGACACCGACATGAGCAGCGCCGAGGAGCTGGCGAAGTTCGCGGCCGAACGCTCCAACGCGTCCGCCGACATCGGCGACGTGGGCTTCGACTTCTGCACCGTCGCCGTGGATCGCGGCCTAGCCGCCCCCTATAAGCCTAGCACGTTCGACCAGATCCCCGAATGGGCGCGCGACCCGGAGGGACGCTGGATGTTGGCCTACACCGGCACCATCGCCTTCGTCGTTGCAAAGGACGTGCCGAACCCGCCGCGCTCCTGGGCGGACCTGCTGACCGGAAGCTACAAGGTCGCCGCGGGCGACGTCGGCAAGGCGTCGCAGTCCAACGCCGCCGTGCTGGCCTGCGCCATCGCAATGGGCGGCGACGAGCGGCGGATTGACCCGGCGATGGACCTGTTCGCCAAGCTCGCCAAGCAGAAGCGCCTGCTCACCGTCACCGCCCTGCCGGCCAACATGGGACGCGGAGAGATACAGGTCGGGCTGATGTGGGACTTCAACGCCCTGAGCTACCGCGACAAGGTCGGCGGCGGACGGTTCGAGGCCGTGATCCCCTCCGACGGTTCCGTCACCAGCGGCTACTCCACGATCATCAACTCATACGCGAAGAACCCGAACGCGGCGCGGCTGGTGCGGGAGTATATCTTCGGCGACGAGGGCCAACTCAACCTCGCCGAAGGCTATGCCCGGCCGATCCGGGTGGACCACCTGACCCTGCCGGACGCCACGCGCGCCAAGCTGCTGCCCACGGCGCAGTACGCCAAGGCCCGCCCGATCAACCCGGTGCTGTGGAGCGACGGCGCGAAGCGCGTCCCGGCCTTGTGGCAGGAGAAGGTGCTGACCGAGATGTAGCGGGTGCCGCCCCCGTCCCAGCGACTGATTTTCGTGCTCCTGGACGGCCTGCGCCTGGATGTGGCGGGCGCCTGCATGGGTTATGTGCAGGCGGAGGCTGCAGCCGCCGGGCGGTTTTGCATCCCAGTGGCGGCGGAGCTGCCCAGCTTGTCGCGGCCGCTTTATGAAACCCTGATGACCGGCGTGCCCCCGGTCTGCAGCGGCGTCACCGGCAACGGCGTCGTGTGCCGGTCGCGTCATCCCAGCGTGTTCGACCACATCCGGCGGACCGGCGGGACGACTGCCGCCGCTGCCTACCACTGGTTTTCAGAGCTATACAACCAGGCTCCGTTCCAGCCTGAACACCGCGTGACGCACGACCCTGGTGCCGCGATCCAGCACGGCCTGTTCTATTGGCGGGACAGCTACCCGGACGACCACCTGTTCGCCGACGCTGAGGCGCTGCGCCTGCAGCATGGGCCGCACTTCCTGCTGGTTCATTCCATGGGCATAGACGACGCCGGGCACCAGCACGGCGGGGCCAGCAAGGAATACCGGGCCGCCGCCCGGCACGCCGACGAGCTACTGGCCCGATACATGCCGGCTTGGCTGGGCGACGGCTATGCCGTCATCGTCACCAGCGACCACGGCATGGGCGATGACGGCCACCACGGCGGACCCGGCCCTGACGAAACGCTGGTGCCGTTCTGGCTTTTTGGCGCGGGGCGGTCGCCGGAAACGATCGCGCTGCGGCAGACCGAGATCGCGGGCACGGCCTGCGCTCTGATGGGTGTGCCGCATGATGGCATGTCCGCCAACCTGGCCCTGCTGTGACCCGGCGTGCCGTGGCCCTGTGGGCCGTCCCCTTCATCCTGGCGGTGCTGGGGTTCGAGGTGCTGCCGGCGCTGTCCGTGCTGTCCGGCAGCTTCGTGCGCGGCGGCGAGTGGTCGCTGGGCAATTACGGCGCACTGCTGGGCAGCCGCTTCTACCGGGGTGCCTTCGCCACCAGCATCCAAGTGTCGCTGCTGACCAGCGGCATCGGCCTCGGCATCGGCCTGCCGCTGGCGCTGGCGCTGCACCGCCGGACACCGCCGGTGCAGCGGCGCTTCCTGACGCTGTTCAACGTCGCCAGCAACTTCGTCGGCGTGCCGCTGGCGCTCGCCTTCACCATCCTGGCCGGGGTGAACGGCGTCGTGACGCTGCTTCTGGTACGGTCGGGGCTGGTGCAGGACTTCAACATCTACTCCCTGCAAGGGCTGATGCTGGTTTACGCCTACTTCCAGGTACCGTTCGCCGTGCTGGTGCTGTTCCCGAGCCTGGGGGCGCTGACGCCCGACCTGCACGAACAGGCGCGGCTGATGGGCGCGTCCCGGCTGACCTTCTGGCTTCGCATTGGCCTGCCGGTGCTGGCGCCCAGCCTGGTCGGCAGCTTCATCCTGCTGTTCGCCAACGCGATGGGCACCTATGCCACGGCCTATGCGCTGATCGGCGGCGGCGCCAACCTGGTAACGATCCGCATCGGCGAGCTGGTGGCCGGCGACGTGTTCACCGACCCGAACCTGGCCAACGCGCTGGCGGTGCTGCTGGTGCTGGTGCTGCTGGTGCCGATCCTGGTGGACCAGCTCCTGCTGCGCCGGCGCCGTGACTAAGGTGCGCGGGACTGTGACGCGCGCGGCTGTGACGCAACGGACTGGGCAGCCAGGGGCCCTGGCCGACCGGGTGCTGATCGGGGTGGTGTCGGCCCTGCTGCTGCTGCCGGTGCTTGCGGTGGGCGTCAGCGCGGTGGCGACGGACTGGTACTCCGGCCTGGTGCCGGCCGGGCTGACTCTGGGATGGTTCGGCACCGTGCTGGGCAACCCGGCATTCCAGGCGGCGCTCGGCCGGTCCCTGTTCATCGCCGCCGGGTCGGTCCTGCTGCAACTGCTCGTCAGCGTGCCGGCCATCCTTGCGGCGCACTGCTACCTGCCCTGGCTGGACCGCTGGATGGAGCGCCTGGTGGTGCTGCCCTACGCCCTGCCGCAAGTCGTGCTGGTCGTGGGGCTGCTGGGCATCTACGCCAACGATCCGCTGGTGCTGATCGGCACGCCCTGGATCCTGCTGCTGGGCTACCTGCCTCTCGCGTTCCCGTTGCTGTACTTGCCGCTCAAGAACAACCTGCGGGCGCTGCCGGTGCTCGAGTTGCTGGACGCCGGGCACCTGGTGGGGGCAAGCGACCTGGTCATCACCAGGCGGGTGATCCTGCCCTGCGTCGCGCCGGGCCTGGTGGTCGGTCTGTCCATGGTGTTCGCGCTGAGCTTCGCCGAGTTCGTGTTCGCCAACATGCTGGTGGGCGGCAACTTCCAGACGCTGGCGATCTACCTGTTCGGTCAGCGGCAGAAGGTCGGGCAGGTTACGGCGGTGATCGTGGTGGTCTACTTCGCCGCGATGTGGCTTTCGACCGTGGTGGCCCTGTCAACCCTGCGGCGGCACGCGGCATGAGCGTGGTCCGCATCCGCGGCTTCGCCAAGTCATACGGCGACACGCCCGTGTTCGCCGGGGTGGACCTGGACGTGGCACAGGGCGAGATGTGCATCCTGCTGGGGCCGTCCGGCTGCGGCAAGACGACGCTGCTGCGAGCGGTCGCCGGGCTGGTGCAGCCGGACGCAGGCACGCTGGAGATCGGCGGCAAGGACGCGACCCGGCTGCCGCCGCAGGCGCGCGGCATCGCCATGACGTTCCAGCACTACGCGCTGTTCCCCAACATGACAGTGCGGCAGAACCTGGCCTTCGGCTTGCAGCAGCAGCGGTCCGGCGTGGAGGGGCGGCGGCTGTCCCGTGCGGAGGTGGCGGCCAAGGTGGACGCCGCGCTCGATCTGATGGAGCTGACACCCCGCGCCGACGCTCGCCCGGCTGCGCTGTCCGGCGGGCAGAAGCAGCGTGTCGCCCTCGCCCGCGCCCTGGTGCTGGAGCCGCTCCTGCTGCTGCTGGACGAGCCGCTGTCCGCGCTCGACGCCCAAATCCGCAAGCGCCTGCGCGACGAGCTGAAGCGGCTGCAGCGCGAAACCGGTTTCACCGCCATCCTGGTCACCCACGACCAGGAGGAGGCGCTGGTGCTGGGCGATCAGGTCGCGGTGATGAACGCCGGGCGCATCGTGCAGGTTGGCCCGGCGCGGGAGGTGTATGACCGCCCGGCCACCCGCTTCGTCGCCGGGTTCATCGGCGACTTCAACGTGTTGGAGCCTGACGCAGTCGGCCGCCTGTTCGGCCAGCGCGCCGGCTGCGCCTGGGCCGTGCATCCCGAGGCGTTCGACCTGCTGCCGTCGCCGCCGGCAGCCGGCCAGGACGGGCTATGGGTAGAGGCGGCCGTCACCGACCTGCGCGTCCACGGCCCGGTCCTCCGCTATCTGGTCCTAGCCTGCGGGACGGAGCTGAAAGTGGACACCCTGAACCGCGCCAGCGTTCCCACCCTGCGCCGCGGTGAGCGGGTCTGGCTTCATCTGGACCGCAGCCAGGTCCGGGAGGTTGCATGAGGGCGGCGTCAGAGCACGGCGATCATTCCGCCATCCACATAGATGATCTGGCCGTTGACGTAATCCGACGCGGCTGAGGACAGGAACACCGCTGCGCCCACCAGCTCGTCCGGCTTGCCCCAGCGCCGGGCGGGGGTGCGGCCGACCACCCAGGCGTTGAACGCCGGGTCGTCCACCAGCGCCTGGTTCATGTCTGTCAACATGTAGCCGGGGCCGATGGCGTTGGCCTGGATGCCGTGGGCGGCCCACTCCGCCGTCATGGCCTGGGTCAGCATCTTGATGCCGCCTTTGGCGACCGTGTAGGGCGCGACGGTGGCCCGTGCGAGCGCGCTGGTCAGCGAGCCGATGTTGACGATCTTGCCGCGCCCGCGGGGGATCATGCGCCGCGCGGCCTCCCGCCCGATCACGAAGGCGCTGGTCAGGTTGGTTTCGATCACCCGGCGCCAGTCCGCCGTGTCCAGCTCCACCATCGGACGGCGGAACTGGATGCCGGCGTTGTTCACCAAGATGTCCACGGCGATGCCCTGCGCGTCCAGCGCCGCGAAGGCCGCGGTCACCGCCGCCTCGTCCGTCACGTCGAACCGTGCCTCGTGCACGGTATGCCCAGCGCCGCGCATGGCCGCCGCGGCCTCCGCCAGTCGCCCGGCGTCGGCGCCGTTCAGCACCATGGCGGCCCCGGCCTGCGCCAGCCCCTCCGCCATCGCGCGCCCAAGCCCGCGCGACGATCCCGTGACGAGCGCGGTGCGCCCGGTCAGGTCGAACAGCTTCGTGGACATGCCCTATGCCTCCGAACGGCGCACGATGAGGTCCGGGCGCTCGAACACCGCAGGCAGCAACTCGGTGCCCAGACCCGGCCCCTCCATCGGATACACGTAGCCGCCGCGTATGTCGGGTATCACCGTCACCAACTCCTTGTACCATCCGGTATAAAATGCCCGCACGCTTTCCTGGATCAGCGTGTTGGGCTGGCTGAACGAGGCGTGGATGCCGGCGATGAAGCCCACAGGTCCCACGCAGTCATGCGGCGCGAAGGGCCGGTGGTAGGTGTCGGCCATCACGGCGATCTTGCGCCCCTCCGTCAGCCCGCCGGTCCAGCACAAATCGGCCATCACGACCCCGATGGCGTCCCGGTCCAGGTAATCCTTATAGGCGAACCGGCTGCCCAGCGTTTCGCTGGCGCAGACCCACACGTCCGTGCTGCGGGCATACTCCGCCAGGGCCTGCGGCGAGTTCATGCGGATCGGGTCCTCAAACCAGGTGGGCTGGTAGGGTTCGAGGTGCTTCGCCAGCTTCTTCGCCATCGGCAGGTTCCAGAGCGAGTGGAACTCGACCATGATCTCCATCCCGTCGCCCACCCCGCGGCGGATGCGCTCGAAGGGGTCGAGCGCCGCCTTGAGCTGCGCGGGCGTGATGTGCAGGCCGTCGTTCTCGATGGCGGCGGGGTCGAACGGCCAGATCTTCATGGCGGTGATGCCGGACTCCAGCAGGCTTTCTGCAACCGCGTCCGCACGAGTCATGAACCCCTGCAGGTCCTCATACGGCCCAGCGTCGTCGTCGAAGTTCCAGGTGGACACCGGCTTGATGTCGTTGGACCGGACATAGCCATAGCCGGCACAGGTGTTGTAGATGCGCTGCCGCGGCCGGCATAGCCCGCCCAGCATCTGGTGCACCGGCTGGTTGCACACCTTGCCGAACAGGTCCCAAAGCGCGATGTCCACCGCCGACGCGGCCCGGTACTCCACCCCCGTGCTGGCCTGCGCCATCGGCAAGTCAGCATGTATCCATTGCGACGCCGGTTCCGAGGCCGAGGGGAAGTTGCTTGGAGCACTTGGGTGCTGACCAGACGAAGTGATCGCGGCTCGGATCCGGCACCGGCGCACCGATGCCGGATCCTTGCTAT
>JAABUT010001669.1_pt1 | contig 24380 bp, 24 predicted proteins | sample 5559281 | NCBI WGS metagenome assembly JAABUT01 (sample SAMN10711880, study PRJNA513359) | rock metagenome | isolation source: Antarctica rocks | place: Antarctica: Victoria Land, Ricker Hills nord | collected 2016-01-04
AGTTAGATTTGAATAAATTGCATGAGTAATGAGCTTTTTTGCATAATGATCATCGAATTCTCTTATTGATTTGAGCTTGATTAAAGATAAAGATTCAATTTGCAAATGATCACAAACATTCTGCGCAATTAATTCATCAATGAACGAATAGTCAGCTGCTTCAGTGTCAATCAATGACTTTAATGAGTAACTAATTTCATTGCTAGATAGTACACATTCAGTAGTCAAAGATTTCAAAGCAAAGAGATCATTTAAGCTGCTCGTTGTTGAAGAAATTAACACATCTTTCATCGCGTCTTTGATGAAAGTCACTAGTTTTTTGTCTCATTCTTCGATTTCTCTGTAAATAATTTCTTCTCTTCTTTCGACATGACGATCTCATTGAGACAAGAAATGAATGCATGAGATGTTGAAGTACTAGTCTTCAGCTGAGAGCAGTTCTTTGAAAGATGATTCAATACTTTGCAGTTGAAGCAGATGATTGACATTCTTGATTGTTCAGATTCGAGAATGAAAAAAGTAGCAAGTTGAACATAGCTAGTAGTTGAGACTGATGCTGATGTCGACAAAGAAACGAAACGTTTTTTCGAAGCTGCTATCGATTTGACTGTTCATTGCTCGTCACGTAGCTGATAATTGACTCGTTGTTTATTATTCACATCTTGAAGAAAGATCTTGAGCTTATTAAGTGAGCTAAACTTTATGAGACAAACTGACAACGCGTTCTGAAGATGATTATTGATTTTATTCTGAATGTCGTTCATCAGAGTGATATCATCGTAGTTCAGAAAGCTGAATATTCTAGTGAATTCTGAATAGAAGAAGCTGAAGAACTTGTTGAGCTGCTTCAGAGCAACGTATTCATGATGACACTTTCGAATCAGATTCTGATCTTCATAAATTTCTTTCAGATGTTTCAGTAGCTCTGATAGTGATTGATAGAATGAGAAAGCATCAACACGATGCTTTGCATAAATTTGCTGATCAGCATCGTCTTCTAGCCTGAAAATCACATAGACAATACGAATCTTTTCAGTAGAATAATGATTCACGTTGACATCGAGCTTGTCAGCTATTTTGATGTTTTATGTCTCTCAGATAGAGTCATCTGTTTCGATGAAAATGAGTGAATTCGAAAGCTTGATGAACTTGTGATGATCATTCTCATTATTGAATAAAGTGAATGACTCTCGTGAGCTTCAAGAACGTTGATTAACTTCAGAGATTGATGAGATCTCTTTTCGATTGACTTGATGCTCGACTGACTGAGTCTCTTGATGAGACATAGATTGATCAGCTTGATGTTGTTTCGCTCTGAAGTTCAATCGCTCATCTTGTAACTGATGAATCTTTTTCTCTAGTTCATCATTCTTATCAAAAGCGACTTCTAGTTGTTTCGCTTTCTTTTTGTGATCTTCTTGTACAAAAAGTCAGTGTTCATTGAGTTGTAGAGTCAAGTCTCGCTGACTTTGAAGCTCGTTCAGCATATTAATGACTTCGTTGAATTGATTGCTGACTCAATGAAACAGTTGTTCTTCGATGTTTATGTTTCATGCAATGACAGCTTTCTCAGCTTCGACTGAAGCATTGATGAGTAGAAGTGAAACTCTTCTATTGACAGTGCTTCTAAGCAGACAAGTTGTTCGAAGCTCAACTGATTCAACGTTGCATGTCATGATGAGAGAAGATAGAAGTTGTTGAGGTAAGAATAGATGTGAAATTGATGTTTTGATGAGTGAAAATTCAAAGAATTTCTTGTGAATTTCAGGTAATAACTGAGTGCTTTATTCGAAGAATCTCTTGCGAATAGAATGATGAAAATGAGTGTAGAATCAAAGAATCTCTTGCAATCTAAAATGATGATGCAAATTTGAAGAATTTCTTGCAAATTTTTCTTACTGAATAGATTGTTTCATATCATTTATTCATCGATAGCAAAGTAGTAAATGATGAGCATTTATCTAATGTTAGAGATCAGCATAGAGCGAGTCAATATGAGTGTCATTTAACTAGAAGATAAATGCTAAGAAAGAAAGATAGCTACAGAAAAGAAGCTGACTACATATATGTGTTTCTCAGTCAACGCTAGACTCAATAGAGACTAGTCAAGATGACGAAGCGAGAATAAATCTGACAAGGCTAGAAGATTGAGTCTGACAAGACTAGAATCGTGACACAATCAACTCAATTTTATGATCATAGAGATGATGAGAGAGTAGTTAATTAGTCATTGCTCAATCAAACACGTCTAGATAGTCATGATATTTCAAAGAAAGCTTAGCTTTGACTTCTTTCAAGATTTCTTCATATGAAAGCTTTTGTAAATTTACATCTTTAAGTTGATTTCTAGCTGTTTTTAGAAGTCGATCAATTTTCGTGATGATGATCACGAAAGTAGTCACATTCAATCATTTGACTAGTGATTTATATGCTGCAGTCTCTATCATTGCTATGTTCATTGAATCAAAAAACGAAGCGAAGTTGACTGAATTAAATGATTTCACGATTTTATTGAATGAAGATGACTTCTTGCTGAGTCAAGTGATAACAGAAGAGATAAATCTCTTTAGTATTTGAGTAGAGATTGAACTCTTCTGTTCTATTGCGATTTTCTTGCTTGAAAGAACAGTTGAATGAGCTTTGATAAAAGCTTTGATATAAGTTTCAAAACTAGAAAATTGAAAACAATCATCTTTCATATCAATAGTCATCTCAATCTTGTTTATTTATGTTTTTTCAAGAATCATCTGATGTTGATTTAATTGAGTGATCAGCATAAAAATGAAACGTTTCATATGATCTTGAACAGTTAAATTCAAATTAATTGCATGAGTAATGAGCTTTTTTGCATAATGATCATTGAATCTTCTTATTGATTTGAGCTTGATTAAAGATAAAGATTTGATTTGCAAATGATCACAAACATTCTGCGCAGTTAATTCATTAATGAATGAATAGTCAGCTGCTTCAGTGTCAATTAATGACTTTAATGAGTAACTAATTTCATTGCTAAATAATACACATTCAGTAGTCAAAGATTTCAAGACAAAGAAATCATTTAAGCTACTTATTATTGAAGAAATTAACACATTTTTCATCACGTCTTTGATGAAAGTCACTAGTTTTTTGCCTCATTCTTTAATTTCTCTGTAAATAATTTCTTCTTTTCTTTTGACATGATGATCTCATTGAGATGAGAAGTGAATGCATGAGATGTCAAAGTACTAGTTTTCAGCTGAAAGCAGTTCTTTGAAAAATGATTTGATACTTTGCAGTTAAAGCAGATGATTAATATTCTTGATCATTCAGATTCAAGAATGAAAAAAGTAGTGAGTTGAACATAGTTAATAGTTAAGACTGAAGCTGATATTAACGAAGAAACAAAACGTTTTTTTGAAGCTGCTATTAATTTGACTGTTCATTGCTCATCATATAGTTGATAATTGACTTGTTGTTTATTATTCACATCTTGAAGAAAGATCTTGAGCTTATTAAGTGAGTTAAACTTTATAAGACAAACTGACAACGCATTCTGAAGATGATTGTTAATTTTATTCTGAATGTTGTTCATCAGAATGATATCATTATAGTTCAGAAAGCTGAATATTTTAGTGAATTCTGAATAGAAAGAGCTGAAGAGCTTGTTGAGCTGCTTCAGAGCAACGTATTTACAATGACATTTTCAAATCAGATTCTGATTTTCATAAATTTCTTTCAGATGTTATAATAGCTTTGATAGTAATTAATAGAATGAAAGAGCATCAACATGATGTTTTGCATAGATTTGCTGATCAGCATTGTCTTTTAGTCTGAAAATCACATAAACAATACAAATCTTTTCAGTAGAGTAATGATTCATGTTGACATCAAGCTTGTCAGCTATTTTGATGTTTCATATTTTTCAGATAGAATCATCTGTTTTGATAAAGATGAGTGAATTCAAAAGCTTAATGAACTTGTGATGATCATTTTTATTATCAGATAGAGTAGAAGATTCTTGTTGAAAGTGAGCTTTAAAAGTTGAGCTTCGTTCAACTTCAGAGTGATGAATTAAAATTGAGATTGTAGAAGTTTCTTTCTGATTGACTTGTTGTTCAGCTGACTGAGTATTTTGATGAGACATAAATTGATCGACTTGACGTTGTTTTGCTCTGAAGTTCAATCACTCATCTTGTAACTGACTAATCTTTTTCTCTAGCTCATCATTTTTATCAAAAGCGACTTTTAATTGTTTCGCTCTTTTTTTGTGATCATTTTGTACAAGAAGTCAGTGTTCATTGAGTTGTAAAGTCAAGTCTCACTGACTTCAAAGCTTGTTCAGCATATTGATGACTTTGCTGAGTTGATTGCTGACTCAATGAAACAGTTGTTCTTTAATGTTTATGTTTCATGCATTTGCAGTTTGAAAAGTGAACTGAATTATTGAGTTTAGCTAAAGAAACATTTGTCGCTTAAAGCGAGATAAAGTTAAGATTTTAGCTGAGTTCATTTGAATGTGATCAGATTTTATGAATAAAATCTGCAATCATTTCATATGTCGTTGAACTGAATCTGCATTTGTTTATATGTCATTGAACTGAATCACGCTTTCGTTGCTTTCATCACTTTCGTTGCTTTCATCGCTTTCATCGCTTTCATTGCTTTCGTTTCTTTCATTGCATTCAGTCTACTACTCGTCTATCTACTCACTTATTTACTCGCTCATCTACTTTTCATTCTACTCATCTATTTACTCGCTCATCTACTCATCATTCTACTCTTTATTGAACTCTCTATCAAATGCTTTATCAAACGCTTTATCAAATGCGTTGATCAAGCGCACAAAACACGTCAAACAGTGCTTCAAACAATGCTTTCTACTGAGCTTTTCATTGATCTTTCTACTGATCTTTTAATCAATCTTTCTATTGATCTTTCTACTAATGAGCTTTCTACTGATCTTTCGATCAAGTCATCTAGTGAGCTTTCTACTGATCTTTCAATCAATCTTTCTATCAATCTTTCAATCAATCTTTCTATCAATCTTTCTATCAATCTTTCTATCAATCTTTCTATCAATCTTTCTATCAATCTTTCTATCAATCTTTTTATCGATCTTTCTACTAAGCTATCTATTGAGCTATCGACTGAGCTTTCTATCAAATGCTCTATTAAACATTCTACATGCTTCAAAATACGCGTTGATTGAACGCATAACATGAATCAAACAATGCTTTTCATGACTTTCTACATGACTTTCTACTCAGCATTCTTCATGACTTTCTATCAAGCACTCTTCATGTTTTTCTATCAAGCATCTTCGCTGATCTTTCTACTGATTTTTCAATCAAGTCATCTAGTGAGCTTTCTAATGATCTTTCAATCGATCTTTCTATTGATCTTTCTACTAGTAAGCTTTCTACTGATCTTTTGATTGAGTCATCTACTGATCTTTTTACTACATGACTTTCTACATGACTTTCTACATGACTTTCTACATGACTTTCTTCATAACTTTCTACATGACTTTTCATCAAGCTTTGAATTGCTTTGCAATCAAGAATCAAATTTGTTTTCTATCAAGCTTCAAACATGATTTTACCAATTATTTTACATGACTTTCTATCTCTCTAGTTTACTCATTAACTTTCTCATTAACTTTCTCATTGACTTTCTTGATGCATATATTAAATAGCTATTATTTAGATAGTCAAATCAATCATTAATTATTCAACGTTGCAACTATGTATCAATGCTACAAATGTCAAAATAGTTGTGTTTATTGAATTAAACGATAAAGACGCATACTGCGCTCATGAAAATGCTAGAGACGCTAAAAATGTTGAGAATATTGATGCTTTTATAAATATGTCTCAGCTAAAAGTGACGCAAATCTGAAACATGAGATTAAATGAATATTCAAGATATTGATTGTTGAAAGTGCTAAAATCTGTCACTGTCATTCTTTATAAATTGCGAATGTGCAATAACAGCTTTCTCAGCTTCAACTGAAGCATTAATAAATAAAAGTGAAACTCTTCTATTGACAGTGCTTTTAAGCAGATGAGTTGTTTGAAACTCAACTGACTTGACATTGCATGTCATGATGAGATAAGATAGAAGTTGTTGAGATAAAAATAAATGAGAGATTGATGTTTTGAATTGATGTTTTTTGATGAGTGAAAATTCAAAGAATCTCTTGTGAATTTCAGATAATAATTGAGTGCTTTATTCAAAGAATTTCTTGCAAATAGAATGATGAAAATGAATGTAGAATCGAAGAATTTCTTGCAATCTAAAATGATGATGCAAATTTGAAGAATTTCTTGCAAATTTTTCTTACTGAATAGATTGTTTCATATCGTTTATTCATCGATAGTGTTAGAGATCAGCATAGAGCGAGTCATATGAGTGTAATGTAACGAGTATATAAATGCTAAGGAAGAAAAGTATCTAGAAGGAAAGAATCGACTATCTATATGACTCAGAAGAACATAAGCTAACCCTGAATAGAATTGACTTCGAAACAACTCAATAGTCTAGTGACGAGCGATCGACGATAGTCAGGAACATAGTCATCAACATAGTCATTAACATAGCTATCAACATAGATGCGTAGCTAGGATCGTAACAGTATTTCCTTCCTTCAACGATTCATGTTCGCATGAATGTATTTCCTTAGCCTTGTGTAGAATCGAAATGCCTATTGTAGCAGGCTAGCTATGTAGAGAGGAACCGACTTGCTCAGCGAAGAGGTCGGCTATTGGCTGATGTCATTGAAGCAGGCTCACTAGAAGGGGATCGACTAGCTCATCGAAGAGGTCGATTGTGATCGTGTCATTGAAGCAGGCTCACTGCTGGTTCAGGCCTACTACATAGTAGGGCTTGTTCCGTTCGTTGACCGGCTCAATCAAGAGGTCAATCATTGTTCGCCTTTGTAGCAGACTCACTTTGGGTGCCGTTCAAGCAGGCTAACTATCGAGTGACTGACTCGATGACGAGGTCAATATCGGACGCGCCTTTGTAGCAGGCTCACTAGTTGCACGCGAACGAGTCGACAGACCGGTTCACTGGTAGGTAGAGCGATGTGAGTAGCTGGGTCATCGCATTGACGGAAGGTGCCATTGAAGCAGGCTCACTAGTTGCACGTGAACTCGATGACGGGCCAGGTTCACTGGTAGGTAGAGCGATGAGGGTGGGTAGGCCATCGCATTGAGGGTGCCGTTGAAGCAGGCTCACTGAGGTTTCGGTATAGGAACAAGCTCAAAGGTTTGCTTGTTGCCGAAGGCATTATCGTGTCATTGTAGCAGGCTCACTAGTTGACACAGGAACACGAGGTAGGCCGGTTCGCTGATAGGTAGGACGATGAGAAGATCATCGCATTGAGGATAGATGCCATTGAAGCAGACTCACTAGTTGCACGTGAACTGGTAGGCGAATCGATTCACTGGTGGTTTGCTCCTCGAGGTAGAGACTTCACGCAGTTCTATGACTGGCCTCGTTTGATTGTTCAACAAATTCGAAGAATCCCTTGCGAATCTGAATGAACGGTTAATCCGCTGATCTTTGACCTAGTCGGATGGTTCCAATCGTTTGTTTATACTCGCTGACCAGCGCACGAGTTCGAATCTTTTGTTTATTCTCGCTGAATCAGCTCACGAGGGGAGGAAGGTGAGTGCTGCTGCACGGACGCAAGCCGCTAGACCAAAGTCGATAGAGGGTTGGAGGACTACTAGCAGAAGCACTCGAAGGAATCGATGCAGATTATTTCACTTCGCCTGTAACGAAGGAGCATTTATATAATGTTAGGGACCAGCATAGAGCGAGTCATATGGGTGTAATGTAACGAGTATATAAATGCTAAGGAAGGAAAGTATCTAGGAGGGAAGGACCGGCTATCTATATGGCTCAGGAGAACATAAGCTAACCCTGAATAGGGTTGGCTTCGGAACAACTCGATAGCCTAGTGACGAGCGACCGGCGATAGCCAGGAACATAGCCATCAACATAGTCACCAACATAGCTACCAACATAGGTGCGTAGCTAGGATCGTAACAGATAGCAGAGTAGTTGGTGAGCATTTATCTAATGTTAGAGACCTGCCTAGAGCGAGTCAGATAGAGATGTCATTTAACTAGAAGATAAATGCTAAGGAAGAAAGATAGCTACAGGAAAGAAGCTGGCTACATATGTGTGTTCCTCAGCCGACGCTAGGCTCAATAGGAACTAGTCAAGGTGACGGAGCGAGAATAGGCCTGGCAAGGCTAGAAGGCTGAGCCTGGCAAGGCTAGGATCGTGACAAAGTTGACATTTTGAATTCAAATCAATATCAAGTTGAATTGCTCATATTTTCAACTTAATTCAAGTCAAGATGCTCATATTTTCAATTTGACTCAACTCGACTCGACTGAAAATTGAGTCAATTCAACTTAATTCATCAAGAATTTAAGCTTGATGTCAAGAGAGCTAAATATAGAAATTTTTCCGATTTTTTGCTTTTGCATTACCTTTTTGATAGAAAGTCAAGAAGAGAAACATGATGAGAAACATAAAGAAAAACATGAAGAGAAACATGACGGGAAACATAAAGGGAAACATGAAGATCGTTTGATAGAGAATCATGACGGGAAACATAAAGAGAAACATGAAGGGGAATATGAAGGGGAACATGAAGGGGAACATGAAGGGGAACATGAAGGCTGTTTGATAGAGAGTCATGACGGGGAACATAAAGGGGAACATGAATGTCGTTTGGTAGGGGGCCATGACGGGGAACATAAAGGGAAACATGAAGGTTGTTTGGTAGAAGGTCATGACGGGGAAACATGAAGGCCGTTTGACTTTGGTAGGGAGTCATGACGGGAAAACATGGTAGGAAGCCATGAAGGGGAACCATGTAGGCTGTTCGACCAAGCTATTTACACCTACCTAATATCTTGTCGGGTCGGGTCGGGTTTTCGGGTCGGGTTGTCGGGTCAAGCTTCTCAACCCGACCCGACACTTTTTCAAAAAAATTCCAACCCGACCCGACGCGGTCAGTCTAGTTCTGACCCACAACCTTCCTCTTGTTCTCATGACGACGTCTCCATCTACGATGACTGGGGCCGATGGACAAACGGCATCGCCAACGCAGCCAACGGCGCTTCCAATTCCGATCCCGTCAACGTCAACGTCAACGGAAATGGTTGGATCTCCGGAAATGGTGTCACGACCGGTGTCACGCCCAACAAAGCCATCAACGGTAACGGTCAACCGCAAGCTAATGGCGCATAACAGAATGAAGGTGCTGGTGGCGATCCTGTGGGCACGGCGAACGGGGCACATGGCAACGGCGCCGCTGGCCCGTTCGGTGGCGGCATTGCAGCAAGTGGTGCAGCCGGGAGTGGAAAATAAGGCGCTAATCCGGCCACTGGCGCTCCGCCAAGTGAGATGGCAGGCCCGCGTTTTGGAGACAGCTCGTCGACTAGCGACTCCAGCTCTTAAGGGGGAGGTGCTGATGGGAATTTGTGATTGCAATTTGCGATGGCGGGACTGGAACTGTGGCATGGTATGAGAGGGCTGTGTGGAGTGTGCGAGGCCAAAATGGGGAGGACGTGGTGAAGCTGGTGGGATATGTTGTCGTTGTGCTTCAATGCAAAGGCTCGAGCATCAGATGCTGAGGGTGAGTGCGGTTAATTAATACTTTCAGTAATGATCGCGTTAACCTAAGCTCATTATCACGTAGTCAAGACCTTCGTAACGTCAGTATGTGTCTGCAACTCTCGATGTGATACAGTCCAGATTCTTACATCTACATCTCGCGACATTTGAAGGTATTACAACCTCTGCGGTCTCTGGCTGCTACCACTTGCTCTTCTCAGTCTTTGTCTGATGCCTCAGATATCCCCGCAAATCAACGCTTGCCATCACGACCGGGTAAGAAACAGAGGAACAGAAAAGAGCTCAGTATCATTCAAGGCTTGATACTAGAGACAACGATGAAGTACTGTATTTGCCATTACTACAAAGAAGCTCAGTCGAGGAGTTCAATCGCATTCAAGTGTTCGCCAACGGCGTTTGAGGTTTGCTCCTCAAATTATATTGCCGAGCTTAAGCAAGTTCCAAAGTCAAGTCGATGTGCTTCTTGCGCGCCAAGTGCAATTTTGAAAACCTTGCCTGTACTCAAGATCGTCATGTTAGCACTTGATACAAATAGCACGAGGGTCGAGAAGCAAAAGTAGTCACATACATGCAGCTTTTTGAAGAAGCTATTTCAACCTCGGCCTAGCGAAAGGCAGCAGTACAGCTTTGGTGCGCCAAGCACCAAGGAATAATGCTGACATCGAGACACGCATCTACTCTCGCAACAGACAGAAGGAATTGACGGCCGGCCGCGAGGTTTTGCCTTACTTTGGTGGTGCCATTCTCCTTGCTTTTTCATCTCGAACGCCATCTAGACATCGCAGAAGATTTGATGAGAGAGACGCATTCAATATACAACCACGCAGATTTCAGGCCTCGTGTCGTATCGAGCGTGATGTGACTGCGGGGTTCATGTAATCGATTAATGTTTTGCACTAGTTCCTTCAGATTCCACTGGCAAACAGCAGACAGAGTCTCGAGGTATACATCTTGTTGCAACACTGATCCACTTGTTTCGTTTCCGTATAAGACACATGATCATGTTCAAGACTCATTGAGAAGAAGGGTATTGTGTACGTGATAAGTAAACATCGATGACTTGGGTATCCGTTCATATATACTGCGAACATATTTGCACCAGGATTTGAAGAGACTCGAAACAATCTCAAGCGGTGTTGAACAAAGCAACCTCAGCATTCCTCCGCGTAACCAGTCCTGGAAGAGTAGCACCACCCGCATGCACATATAACTTCATCTGCGCCGTTGCGCCCGCAAAGTTGTTGCTGTTGAGGTCTGGAAGCAGATCCGCAAGGGTGCCGCACCCTAGGTTGAAGGAGAAGCTAACCAAGGCATCGAATTGGTTTTGGGTCAACTGGAATAACAGAGTTAGCAAACCATCCATATCTATCAGCACGAAATGTCGGGCGGGTATGATTTACTGGGACGGTGACATCCGTGTGAACGCAGGCGGTGAAAGAGGCGGCGTCTTGCGCAAGGAGAGCCTGGCCTTGCGCTTCTGTGATGGGCGCGCTGATGCTATCGCAAGCAGAGGAGGGTTGACAGGCATGTCCGTATCCAATGGTTTTAACGCCCTACACAATTGGCCAATGGCTTAGCAAACATGATCCTGAAGACGTCGTAACATCACAATGGTATTTCACTTACGGCAGCATCGTTGTAGAAGTCGCCCCGAAATCCCTCAAAGCCAGCGATGAAGGCCACTCCATGAGCGCTCAAGTCAGTCGCTCTACCACCACTTGGAGGTGGTGGAGCACCACCTCCTCCACCGGCGCTAGGGGTGCAGCATTGGAAGTTGGCAGGACCGGGGCAGAGATTGGCCGTTGAAGTGCCGCCGGTGCAGGATGATGAGAACATGCAAGTACCACCCGTGCCGCAACCTTTAGTGCAGCACTTGATGTCTTCTGGGTCGTTGGGGCAGTCAGGCTGCGAAGAAGAGGTACCACCGCTGCTGCTGCAAGAAGTGCTCGCGATACAGATGCCCGGAGTGCCATTCACGGTGCAAGGATCGTTGACAGCTGCCAAGACGATGCTTGAGACGGCCACAAGCGCAAAGAGGAGAGACTGTAGACGAGGCATGGTGTCTTGTTTGGAGAACGTAGTCTGTTGTGAAGTAGAAAGAGTGCTTCAATTGAAGTCAGAGCCTTGGTTGTTGATGCTGTTTGATCCGGCCATAAGCACTTCTTATGTGTTCTTCGCAATGACAAGTAGAGATGAGAGAGTCCAAGAAAGGATGACCTTAGCTCCAGCCAAGTGCTTGGCTGTTGGGGGCCATGACACTTATGATGGGGGCTGTTCGGGATATCAAGAAGCAGAGGCCACAGGTCCCGCGGGTATGGCCTGCCTCATGTCTAGCTAGACATGTTGCTGCCACCTTCTTGGCTGGAGAACTTCGTGCAAGCGATTGATCTGCAGATAAGATTACCAGCGGCTGGTCGGTGTTGTTTCAGCTTTGGTACTAAGCGGGATTCCTGGATAAATTGCAGGCCTGGGGACGGAAGTTGCCGTCTCTCGAGAATTTGAACTTAGCGGGCTTGATCTTTCTTGTTCAGTCATGTAAACTCTTCGCAACCAGGGCTGCACCTCAGCGGATGTACTCACTATTGACGTTTGTGACTGTCAGCTAAGAACGATTACATTCGTTCAGTGTGTCTCTTGATGAAGTGTAAATCTGATTAATTGCTAAAAGATATATTTTCTGCAGCAAAAAGCTATCTACCTTACGTTTTGTGCCACAGTTGGCGCTAGCCCCAATTAGGCTAGCGGGCAGTGTTCCTAATTGAACGACTACTCCTCCTGCTCCTACTATTGCTTCTACTACAGCTTCTATTGCTTCAACATCTCTATCAACTCACCAACGATCAGAACAAAGAGGTGTACTGATTCGCGTTCTTCACAATTCATTTCGCTCAATATAATTATCGTCTTTTAAAGTTGTTAGAATCTTGTTGAAGTTAGTATTTTTTTGCTGCCAATAGGAAATCTTCTTGAAACGTCCGTTGTCGGAAACTTATTAGCTTTCCACCACGACAATATGTTTCGAAGTATGTGCCTCGTCAATGATTATTAAGTGCTTCTTCGGCTCAACGAAGCCATCGTGCTATACGATCGGAGCGAAGATTTAGCTGTTCCAGAATTCTTGATTGTGAGATTTGATGAAGGCGGGATGAGTCGTAAAGCAATGATTCAAAAAACAGTGACCATGCACATCTCGTCAATATGTTCAGCGCTGCTTTCTCTATGACATAGCTTTCATTGCCAACGAAATTTCAACCCATCGCGAAAGACTACGAGTCATCGAACCTCCTCTTTCAAGAGAATACCATGCGGAGTAAGTTATTTGAGGACGTTGATCTTCTAAAGGAACCCCCTCGGTCTTTGCTAGCAGAATGCCCGTAGTATCCGGCCCACTCGCTGCGCATTGCATTGCCATGCTGCAATTCGCTACTTCTACTGCCAGCGCATCAGCGGGTCTCGAAACTCCAAGTGGGAACAGCACTCATGGCAGTCCTGCAGTTCAAGCGACAACGAAGTCCAACGTGGCAACGATGCCTGGGGCTTCGAATTCCGCTCTCAGGGCCAGTTCCTCCGAGACGTCTAACATAGAGAAAGCAACAGCAACTTCAGCCGCCAACCTGGAAGGCGGATTCTGGGCAGGGGCAGATTTCGGAACACTGGTCAGAATGGAAGCTATCCCGGGCCGCTTGTTCTATGACTTCGACAGTAAGATGATCAAAGATCCGGTGAAGACGCTAGGAGACTCAGGTGTCAACGCTGCGCGAGTTGAATCAACGCGTGGTCAATGCCTAGGCCCAAGCAACTTCGTCAATAATGCTTTAACTCTTGGCGATGCTTGGATTTTAGCTGCATTGATAGTCAAGTCAAGACCGCACAACGCGCCGTAGCCGAAAAGATGTGAATCCAGCTTACCATTAACCAAGGATTTACGATCCCCAAAGAATTGGAATCCATGACATACGCGCAAATGGTTGACAATGTCCGAGGGGAGACAAAGCGTCAATTGGAACCATTCTTAGATGTCAAAATCGTGCCAGATATAATTCTTCTTGAGAATGAAGGTTCGGATGGATTTCTATTCGTAGAGGAGTCTACTGGTCACGTACGTGAGACTAGTGATGGTAAGGGAAATACTGCCAACATCGACAAAGAGCTCTGGGGACAGATGCTCACGGGCAACATGGCCTTCTATCCCCAATTGGCGGGCTATTAAAAAGCCGAAATCATAGCTTGCAATGAAGCTATCAAGGCCGCAGGTTTCTCCACTGATACCGTCCGCTATGGTCTTCACTCGCATGGTCAATACGTAAAATGGAAAGAGGGCCCTGTTCATGGCCCAAATGCCCTGAGTGAAACCGAGATGATGAACTCAAAGAAAGCCACCTGCTTCAATTCAGTCATACCCGCCAATATTCTCTCACAAAACCCTTCAACAATGCTCACCATAGCTGGCTTCTTCGCTTACCCAGACCCTTTGACCCCAATAGACATCCACAGCCATGCCAGCCAGCTCGACACCCTGGGTCGCCTCACTGCGACCCTTGGCCAGCTTCAGGGATACGCGAAAGCCTACGGCAAATACACCGGTGGTCCTTTCGCAGGACAGTACAAACTTCAAAGCCCTGATGTCGAATATGACACTAGCTATACCTCGGACCAGATGCCACAGCAGCAGGCACACACGAAGCTGATGTGACAGACTGTGAAGAGATATAGTTCGTTTCCCGGTATGATATGGTACGAGCCTTGGTATTGTCGCTTCGATTGGGAGGGTGGAAAGGCTTCTCTATGTCACGCAATTAGTATTGATGGGAACAATGGGGAGGTGCCGACCGATACTTTGAAGACTTGGGGAAATGCCGCCGTAAGCCCCTGGAAGTGACGAAGAACGCGCTGAGTGCTTGAAAAGAATTTACTACTAACGTGTCGTACGACGCAATTTGTCGAGCACGTTAATATTGAATGTGAGCAGCGCTTCAATTGTATATTACTTTACTTTCTTGTCAGACCTCTTTTGCCTATATCATCTAGAGCTACATAGCTACCACACACTTCTTCCTACCTCTTTTGATGCTCGTACATTCTTTAAATCTACCACTGAGCTGTAGTTCTCTTTCAAGTGTATCGATCGAGCATTCAAGTGACTCGATCATTCAGCATACGGAAGCTTCATAAGTGAACCCGGCTTTCTGCCATGAATCGATTTTGTTACGACAGCTTCAAAGTAAATCGATGAAGTGAGAGAAAAGACATAACAGAATAATCTTGTTCTTTTCGACGAATCTGATTGCGTCACTAGTTCAATGAGAGGCATGTTCATCGAGTATGAGAAGACGATATCTTTCTTTCAGACATGCTCGAGTTTCTGGCTCAAAGCAATTCTGAAGTCAAACAAATAGCTTGATTTCGTTAGTAGTTCATTCATTTTCGCTTAAGAATATTTGATCATTCTTTAAAATCTCATATCAAATCTTCATATGAATCTTTTCGTTGAAGATATATTAGGCCTTCAATACTTCGTCGTCGACACAGATACACTCGATAGTAAGAGAAACTCACTCTCGATTGTCGTTCTGAGTTAACGTAAATGAATAATGTATCGAGCAAGCTGCAAATAACTCTGTACCTGTTCAAAATTCTCAAAGCGAAGCTTTTCTCATTTATGTTGTATGTGTCTTTCAAATCAATGTCATATTCCTTCAATATATTTGAAATCAACGGAAACTAGTTTCTTCAATATGGTCTCTTCATCGTGCATAACCGCACGTTCTTTATTCAGAGCTTAACTGAACACAGAGATCAAATGAGCATGACGGAACAAGAATCGCTGAATTCAGTTGACCCCCAGTTCTTCTGTTTCTCCAGCTGCTCATAGTAATTTCATAGCCATGAGCCGAACTTGTTTGACTCGTGAAGGTCAGCCCCAGCTACCTTATGCATCAGTGTGGCCCAATGAGCTAAAGCATCTTCTTGCTTCACTGAAAGTTTCTGACGTGGTATATAAGCAATTTCACGAGCCTGGCGACCATTGAGTCGTCCCCTTAGGGTGGATTCGCTAAGGCCATGTTGACGAGCAATCTTTCGGATTGAGAGCTTCTCTTCATTGTTTTGACAAGCGGTAACAGCGAGGTTCAAGCGTTCCTGTTTACTAACTTCTTTAGGGGAGTTCCTAATGATGTAGATGATGTGTAGAAGCGATGAAGAAGGTAAGGGTCGAATATAAAAAAAAGCTAATCAGTACTAGCGTGCGCGACTGAGCCGTTTGCACGACTGAGCCCCTGAAGGGTGAGCCTTACACGTCTGAGGTTCTGAGGCAACTGTTTCCTGTTTCCACTAATTCCAAGTAAGTTCGGGGTGTATATTATAATACACATATATGTAGTTATAAGCACTTATTCAACCCTTCATTCCAGCTTCGCCAGCCTCAGGATCGGTGATGTGGGCACAACCCCTTCTTTTCAGCCAAGAACCGCAGTCGGGAACATGTTCTCCTTTGTTGGAATACGAGGTTCATATGCGGGCATTGTTATGCAGGTTGAAGCTGGATATGAGTTCTATCTAGGAGGAAGAAGGCGAAAACTCTACTACACAGCGTGTCCCCAGCCACTACCAGCCCTATGGAGGCGGAAATTGCCATCTCCAACACTCTTCATCTTCACCTCTTTCTTGCTGCCAATGATCTTAGTTTCCTTACTCGGATTTTGGTGGGGTGTGGGTATGTACCGGTGGTTTCAATCTTTGAGAATGATGAGCAGAGTGAGCGTGTTTCTATGGAATGTTTGGGGGCCGTTTCAAGAAGGGGGTGGTTGGGTTTCGGGTTATGCTGTCTTGGCTGGTATTGGAATCAATGATGCTTTGTGAGGATGGGTTTTGCTACTGATGAGATTGACCATTTGTTTGAACTGTTCGGGATGGCTGGAACACTTTTTCGTTTCTAATGTCCTTTTAACGGGATGTGTAGAAATCAGATCCTGCTTTTCTGCTTTCTTGCATGTTTTGTTCTAGGAATTTGAGAGTTGTATAAGCACGGATGATTACAACTTCCCAAATGCTCGGTTCCAGCTACTAAATTGCAATATTCTGGGTTGCGTCACGAAATCACCCACATCTTCGCCATTATCATGAAATCCCCAGCAACAAACTACCTCAGCCCCGTGTAACCCAGCCAGCCGCCTTTCCCGTGCTTTTCTTTAAGCCCAAGCAAACCCCCCTCTTTCTCTTACGACCACTTCCTTTCCCCGCCTTCCATTTCCTCACATCAGTCCCCGTCCCCAACTCCAAATTCCGCCATGACCTCCTTGACGCGCACACCGCGCTGATCGGCAATCAGACCCATGAGGCCGGTGCCGATATCGCGGAGCTCATTGTAGTCGTGAAGGAGGCGGATGTGGGTTGTCACGGTTTGGTGGGGGGTGGGGGATCTGGTGGGGGGAGGAGAGGAAGGGGGTTAGTTGAGGTTGAGTAGGGGGAAGGGGCAAGATGGGGTGGAGATTAGCGGGGGAGGATGGTATAGACGTGGGAATGGAAGGGGTAAGGGAGCAATTTTTGTGGGAGGGGGTTTGGTAATGGGGATTTATGACAACAGATCGAACGAGGAGATGTGAGCGGGAAGGTGGGGGAGGTGTAGGGTAGGATAATGGGCGAGGGGACATGGAAACTATGGGAACTATGGGAACGAAAAGATTTAGGGTGAGAATATTCTCTAGTGAGTATGGCACGTATGACGATGTGAAGGAGACAATTGAAAGGCTTATTTGTGAGTAGAGATGAGGGTAGAAGCGGCGAACGTAAAGATCTCCGGAACGTTCGTGTCAGCAAGTGAAGGCAGAAACATGGAAAATGCAAAAGTCAACCGAGTCTGCAATCCCCACTTACTTTAGCTTTCCGGCGATTTCTTCTTGCTCGGCTTTCGTTTCCTGGATTTGACTCTCTAAGGCTGCGATCTTGGCTTCAAGATCTGCCTATCTTAAGTAACATCAGTCAGGGTCCAAGCGTTCCATCGGTAAAGTCGGGATTGTGGGAAGAACAGCACTTGCCACTTTTTCGGCTTCGGCCTCGGATACCGGAGGTGATGGCGGAGTCATCTGTTGTGTGGAGGTGAGGGAATTGTTGTGCGTGGTAGCGGGGGGTGGAGAGGAAGGCATGTTGCGCTTGTGATCCGCATAGAGCGGAGCGTCAGGTCGCTGTGCCAATTAGTCGGATCAAGCTCAAGCACGATAGAAGTTGTCGGCGCAAAGTTTAGGGTATTCGGCAGTACCCGGCAGATCGGGGTGACCAGGAACCTCTTGACGACTTCTGAGCCAGTCGAGTTTCCGTATAGAATACACAGTACAGACTACAGTAGGGGTACCGTAAGAAGAGAAAGTTACCTTGATGAAACTTTCGTGCCACTCTAAGGCGTTTGTTTAGCTGAAGCTGGACCGTGTCCACACTAAGTGTGCTCGCCAATCGAGTCTAGTCTCGCCGGCCCGGACTCCATACGAAGTAAGCTAAGGTACCAGCAGGTGCTTTTAGGTACCTTACCTACCTTACTCCAGGTGTCTACGAGACTACAGGTCGCGCGACCCATCTCGAAGGTCGCGCGACCCCTTCGATCACCATAACATAGGTCGCGCGAGCTCGCGCGACCCTGCGCATAATTCCGCTTTCCTGAGCTAAGGTATTGATAATCTAAAATTGTAAATAACAGCATTGATAAACAGAAAATTCTTAAATTCAATTTAATCTTGATTAATCATTTATTAATATTTGAATAATTAAATAGTAATTTGACTTGTTGTAATTATATGTTAGGAACCGGCCTAGAGCGAGTCATAGAGATGTCATTTAACTAATAAATAAATGCTAAGGAAGAAAAGTATCTACAGAAAAGAACTCGATTCTTATATGTGTGTTTCTCAGCTCTGTGCTAGGCTCGATTGAGTTGACGCCTTACACATATGATGCAGAGTCTCAATGATATCACCTCTAGATCAGATTTTCGCTAGGCTCGATTAGAATGAAATCAGGCGAAGAATAGACGAAGGCTAGAATCGTAACATTACTTCTCTCTCTTGACTATTCATGTTCGCATGAATGTTGTTTCTTAGTGCGCTTTTCTTGAATATTTGATATGAAAGTCATCAATCATCTCTTGAGCATTCATAAATTCATCGTCGTCAGCGTTATATCAGTTGAGATCGTTGTCATAGTTCTTTCATTTGACTCGATATTGAAGTCGTCTTCTATAGCATCGAAAGTTCAGTATATCATCAATTTCTCATTCATCTTCATCGTTTATCACTATTGACTTCGAAGATTCATTCTTTTGATCAGGTAGAGAGTCATCAACGACAGAACGAAGAAGCTCTGAATGAAATACATCATGTATACGCATAGTCTTTGATAGTTTCAACTTATAGAATAAGTCAACAGACTTAGTGATTTGAAATGAGTCGAGCATCTTATCATTCAATTTTTTGAAAGATCTCGCTGTAATGATGTTTCATTCATTCAGAAACATCTTTGATTTGATCTCATAATTGATTTTCTTTCTATGCTTATTAGCTTGATTCATCATTTGTTTTCGTGTTTTGATCAGAGCTTCACGAGCGAAGATCAAAGTCTTGTTCATTTGTTCAGATATATTCTTGATTCAATTGATTGTTACGAACATGCCTGAATTGATCAGAGTTCAGATCTAACTCTAATCAATTTGATTAAAGCAAGTTATGACGCTATGCCTAGTTTGAACCTAGCGCATCTCTTCAAGTTATTCTCAGCACTTCTTCTCGTTGTTCAGCACTTTCTTCATTCACTTCTTTCATTATTCTTTTAGACAAACACATCTGACATATTACATCACATCTGTATCGAGTCTAGCGCAGTCTCAAGCCATTATTTATAGAAGAGCTTGCACTCTTTCTCTTCTGTATTCTTAATGTCTTGTTATAACTATCTCTAAAGAACAATACATACATATCAGCTCTGAGCTTCTTTGATTGAATGATCTAGACACGATCTCAACTGTTACGATTCTAGCTACGCATCTATGTTGATAGCTATGTTGATAACTATGTTGATAACTATGTTGATGACTATGTTTCTGACTATCGTCGATCGCTCGTCACTAGACTATCAAATTGTTTCGAAGTCAACTCTATTCAGAATTAGCTTATGTTTTCCTGAGTCATATAGATAGTCGACTCTTCTCTTCTAGATACTTTTCTTTCTTAGCATTTATATACTCGTTACATTACACTCATATGACTCGCTCTATGCTGATCTCTAACATTATATAAATGCTTCTTCGTTACAGACGAAGTGAAATAATCTGCATCGATTTCTTCAAGTGCTTCTGCTAGTAGTTCTTCAATTCTCTATCGACTTTGATCTAGCGACTTGCGTTCGTGCAGCAGCACTCATCTTTCTTCACTCGTGCGCTGATCAGCGAGTATAAACAAACGATTGAAACCATTCAACTAGATCAAAGATCAGCGAATTAATCGTTCATTCAGATTTGTAAGAGATTCTTCAAATTTGTTGAACAATCAAATGAGATCAGTCTATGACTGCGTGAAGCCTCTATTTCAAAGAGCAATCAAAGAGATCAGTCTAGAACTGCGTGAAGTCTTTATCTCGATGAGCAAACCTCTCAGTGAGTCTGCTTCAATGACATCGTCAAAGCGATGATCTATTCGCTCTCATCGTTCTATTCATCAGTGAATCTGATCATACGTTCACATGCAACTAGTGAGTCTGCTACAATGACATCTTTCGTCAATGTGATGATTCATCTACTCACATCGCTCTATCTATCAGTGAATCAATCTGTCGACTCGTTCGTGTGCAACTAGTGAGTCTGCTACAAAGACGCGTTCGATATTGATCTCGTCATCGAGTCAGTCACTCGATAGTTAGCCTGCTTGAACGACACTCAAAGTGAGTCTGCTACAAAGATGAACAATGATTGATCTCTTGATTGAGTCGATCAACGAATGAAACAAGCTCTACTATGTAGTAGATCTGAATCAGCAGTGAGTTTGCTTCAATGACATGATCACAATCAATCTCTTCAATGAGCTAGTCGATTCTCTTCTAGTGAGTCTGCTTCAATGACATCAGTCAATAGTCAATCTCTTCATTGAGCAAGTCGATTTCTTTCTACATAGCTAGTTTGCTACAATAGGCATTTCGATTCTACACAAGGCTAAGAAAATACATTCATGCAAACATGAATCATTGAAGAGAGAGAAATACTGTTACGATTCTAGCTACGCATCTATGTTGATAGCTATGTTGATAGCTATGTTGATAGCTATGTTGATGACTATGTTGATGACTATGTTTCTGACTATCGTTGATCGCTCATCACTAGACTATTGAATTGTTTCGAAGTCAACTCTATTCAGAGTTAGCTTATGTTTCTCTGAGTCATATAAATAGTTGACTCTTCTCTTCTAGATACTTTTCTTTCTTAGCATTTATATACTCGTTACATTACACTCATATGACTCGCTTTATGCTGATCTTTAACATCAACATTACATTAAGAATCTCATTTATCATACGATACAGATACTCATTACTCGTTCAATATACTCGTTCAGACAGATCAAGTCTAAAGAAATTCATTTACCTGATGATCGACGCAATCGAAAGACAGAACAACACTAAAGAGTCTATAGAATCAACAGCGAGACTGATTGAATTGCTAGACGACTTACAGCTCATTAAGTATGCATCGTTTATCTCGATTAATAGAATCAGCGATAAAGAATCTTCGTTGATTGCTAGAGAATCAAATCGATCAAGAGAATCAAACAATCTTCAAATCAAACAACAAAAACAACTTTATCTTCTATTGTTGAGCATCATTCTTCGCTCGATTTCTTTCTTTTAAAAACACTCGTTCAATTCAATCTCTTCTTTCTTTCTCATCATGTCTCACTTTTTCAAAGAGCGTTTCGAAGCTTCATTCTTCATTGTCAAAGATAACGACTCATTCGCTGAAATTATAACATCTTCTATGATTATGAAAGCTTTGAAGAAACGATGCGAAGAGCTGAAAGTTAGACTACAAGCTAGAGAGATTACTTCGTCATCATCAATCTACTCTGAGCGTTCTAGGTTTCAGAAAATACTCGATTCTTCGTTGTTTACTGATGAAAAGAATTCTATCTGAGAGAATTGATATAAAAAAGTTCAGAACAAGCTGAAAATCAACGTCAATCTCTTTTCAAGTAAACGAGTCAAGCTGAGCTATGTACATTTCAGATTATTCGATGATGCAGCTGAGATCATTCAGTCAAGACGTGAACATGACTGTTTCAACTCATACAAGATCGTCAATGAGCTTTTGAAAAAGCTAGCTCAGTTGTTCAATGATTCAGATAAAGAAGTCAACTTTTGTAGAAACTACTATGACTTGATTCAAGAACAGAAGAAATTCAGCAAGTTTTATACTCAATTTCAACGACTATTCTTCTATCTAGACTATCAAGAAAAACAGTCGATCATCGATCTAAAGAATAAAATAAACTTTCGACTTCAATTCGCTTGAATAACTCAATTGATTCAACTCAGTACTCTGAAAGAAATTCGTTTCTATCTCATTCGATTGAATAATGATCAACGAGCTATTCAAGAGATCAAGAATAGAGAAGCAATGATCAAAGCTCAAACAACTAAACAGATCATCTTCGCTGAGAAATCAATCAAAGCTATTCGTAGAATCATAGAAATGAAGATGACTGATCAGTTCAAATCACGCGACGCTGTTTTGACTAGCGTCAAAGAAAATGACTTACTAAACGAAAACTGCTTTTTATGTCATAAGTCTGATCATACTTCTAAAGAGTGTTTGAATAGATCTTTCAGAATTAATGCATTAAATGACGAGTTTGATCATTCTTTGAACTTCAATTCAGAGTCTGATTCAAAAAACTAATCATCTCTTTCAGAGTCATTGAAGAGATAAAGATCATTTCTTTGTGCAATCTAATTGACGAAATTTCATCTATCGAAGAGAACTACTTCGAAAAGTCATTTCTAGTCAATGTCATTCTATTCTTGCAAGGCGAATTCTTCAAGCTACGATCTCTGATAGATAGTGACTCGACGATCTACATCTTGATTCATACAAAGCTAGTCGATTAAATATGTCAGAAGCTTGAAATTCAATTCATACAACTAGCTAAAGAGAAGTTAATAAGAGAATATGACGAAAAGCTGACAAAGAAGATCATTACTCATAAAATTCTACTCAATCTCACAGTTGAAAGTCATAAGAAATTGACTGTTTCAATGTTAATAGCTGATATAAATCATCATGACGTCATATTAGAAAAGCTCTGAATGAACAAAAATGAAATACTACTAGATATGCAAAACGATGTCATCGTTTTTTCAAATCAATTAGAAGCTCTCATTTCTGTTTTTTCAATGTCAGTCAGAGCTTCACACTCAAAATGATCACGATCATCAAATTTTTCTATTCGTTCAGCTTTCAAAGTGCTTCAATGACTCGCTTCTACTGCTTCGAAAAAGAACTTTTTTATGTTCAGTGTGAAAGCTGCATCTTTTCATGCACTGATTAAACGATCAAAGAAGAATCGCATCGAGGTTTTTGTCATGTCGATCGAAGATATTGATAGGGAAATAGTCTACAACACTCAATGCGAACTGAACGTTCTAGACGTCGCTTTCATCGATGCATCAGCTCAAAATCTAGAAGACATCAAAGTCAAGCTATCTTCGAAATATCAGAATTTTCTCGACGTGTTTGATCGAGCTCAAGTCGATAAGCTATCATCTCATCGTTCATATGATCATAAGATAAAGCTCACTAACGATGTCACTTCTTCTAGATGTTGAGCTTATCAAATGTCACTCTACAAGCTTCAGAAGATCAAGAAATATCTGAACAAAAATCTGTCAAAAAATTTTATTACTTCTAGCAAGATCTCATATTTCTCACTCGTTCTATTCGCTCTGAAGATCAATGATGATCTTCGCTTCTGCATCGACTATTAAAAGCTCAATGTCATTATCAAAAGAAATCGCTACTCTCTATCGCTCATAGATGAGATGATTGACAAAATCGTTGACTGCAAGCATCTGATTCAACTAAATATAATTTTCACTTTCAACAAACTTCGTATGCATCTCGATAGTGAGAACTATACGATCTTCATTATCGCTCTAGAAGCGTACAAATCAAAGATTCTATCATTTGAATTAACAAATGATTCGACCTCATTTCAGCAATATATGAACAATGTTTTATGAAACTTTCTAAATGACTTCTGTCAAGCTTATTTAGACGACATTCTCATATACAGCAAGACTCAAAAGAAGCATAGACAACATGTCAAGATGATACTAGATCGTCTACGAGACGCTGATCTGCAGATAGATATTCGAAAGTGCGAATTCGACGTAGAAGAAACAGTCTTCTTAGAAGTCATAGTATCAGAACAAGATCTTTGCATGAACTCTATCAAAGTGAAAGCTATAGTCAATTGAGCTACATCTACTAATTTAAAAGAGGTACAAGACTTCGTCGACTTCGTCAATTTCTATCGACGCTTCATCAAGAACTTTTCGAAACTAGTCAAGTCATTCACTCAGCTGACTCGAAAAGACACGTCTTTTGTTTGAAACGAAGTCTGCGTCGAAGTCTTTGACAATCTAAAGAAGCAGATCAGCTCGACTTCAGTTCTACGTCATTTCGATGTCAAACGTCAAGCTATTTTGAAAATCGA
>JAABUT010001670.1_pt1 | contig 24376 bp, 22 predicted proteins | sample 5559281 | NCBI WGS metagenome assembly JAABUT01 (sample SAMN10711880, study PRJNA513359) | rock metagenome | isolation source: Antarctica rocks | place: Antarctica: Victoria Land, Ricker Hills nord | collected 2016-01-04
CCACCAGACCCCCCTTGGGACCCACCTTGCTGGCCAGCATCAACACATCCTGAGATAGGGCTACAGCGCCCAGCCCTGCAAGCATGCCCTGACGGCTGGGGTTGCCTTCCACCAAATGTGCTGCTGTTGTGACAACCTCCCGGAGCAAGGCCTGTGATGGGTGCCGTGGCTGATAGGTCTTGTGGTGAACCCTAGCTGAGTTGGGCTGAGTCAGAGTGTCAGACCTAATGGACTGGCTCCTGCCAAGTTGGTTCTGAACAGAAGACGACATGGGGGAGCTGGCAAGAGACTTGAAGGGGCTTATGGTTGTGTTTGCTGGGTGGAATGAGTCAGGCTGTGCAGCCATGTTGCCCTGAGCAGGGTCATGTGATTTGGTTGACCCTAGCCGTTTCACCAGGCTGCCAACCCAGCTGTTGCTCAGAGACGTGCTCAAGGACCTGCCAGGGCTTTTCTTGAGGCTGAGGGGCTTGGCAAAGGTGCGCGAAACAGGCGTGAGTGGTTCTGCAGCAGCTGACGTGCTGGCATGTCCCCCTCTGTTGTTTGTTGTGCCTGAAGCAGCGTCTGCACGGGCCGTGTCAATAGAGGGCCTCAGACCACTGCAGTCAGACTCAGCAAGACCTGAGGGGGATTTGGGTATGGCACACTCACTGCACTGACCATTTGGTAGAGTCAAAATGGCTGGTGACCCTGGCGCGATCTGAATTGAAGACATGGACCAAGATACTGTAGGCTTGTCAAGAGATTGCGCTGGAAGCAGCTCTGAACTGGAGCCAACTTGGAGAGAGGTGAGGTGAGACCTAACAGCAGTGTTTCGAGGCACAAGATCAACAGACACAGACAGGCTGTCAAGGTGAGTGTCATGTGTGTTGCTATCGGCTGCACTGTCTGACAGCGCATCACTAGATTGCAACAGCTTTCTGATGAGATCCATCAAGCCAGGAAGCGTCCCCTCTTGTGACATGACATCTTGTTGCTCAGAGTTGTTGCTGGTGAGCGTAGACAGCAGCTCTGCGGCTTCATGGGCAAGCCGGCTGGTTTGGTCCTCCTGAAGCAACTGAACAAGGACCTGTACGGCGCCAGAGGCAGCTGCAGTGCTCTTGACTTCAATGTCACCTGCAAAACAGTGGCGTTGCGCAGTTGGTTGCATGCAACGGCACGCTTTTGTGCTGCAAGGTGCTGTGTAGTGTTTACAACAGGCATTGCAGGCATGTGGTGTAGGCATAGGCATGCCCATCAGGCAGGGCAGACAATCTGCTACCCTCCAGGGTCAAACTCTGTCACACACAGAAAACATAGGATTAATTTTGCAGGGTGTGATGCTGCAGACAAGGTAGCTTGCAGGCTGGTGCATGTTGACCAGACCTGCAATCAAGGCCTTTAAAGCACCAGCAGCCTCTTTCACGGCTTCCAGGGAGTTTGGGCCAGATTCCAATACCCTGATAAGCGCTTCATCAGCTGCTGCTGCAATGTCCTTGTCCAGGTTCCTCTTTGCAAGGAAGGCTGTGTCTATCAAAATAGCATCATCATTGCCTCTCAGCTCTTGCTCGTACTCGGCTTCGTCCTCATCATCACTGTCTGCACTAAACCTGAGGGCAGCTGCTGCAGCCATGATAGGGGTGGACAATGCCAGGGGGGCGTGGGTGTCCAGCAAGGCTTTGGCCAGGATCCAGGCCCCCAGGGTATGAGCCACCTGGCCCTTCACACCTCCTGAACATGCCCGCAAGCCATATATCAGCCAAGTCAGCGGCATGCTGGCCCTGGCTGCGCATTATACGCTCAACTGGCTTGCTGGCAACTTGCTGCGTTGCTTCACATGAGTTAACGCCCGCCATGCAGGTTCAAATTTGGATGAATTTGGTGCACTTGTGCACGGCCCTCACACCCTGCAAGGCTGCTTTCATATCCAGGACTATAGTAAAGTGTCAAGATGCGTGGCTGTGCATGCAGACCAAAGCTGGGTTCTGATATTTGACCACACTTACTTGTCTTCTGGCTGGAGTTCAATGATGACAGCCGTGGTAGAGTATGCAAGCGCTGCTTGCTACAATTGTGTAGCATTCCCTCACTGCTCCTCAGTAATCTTGCCAGATGAGGCACAGCTGTCTGGTACCAACGTGCCTGGCCACGCACACTGCTGCTGATGGCATCATTGCTGCCTCTGGGGCTGAGTGAGTCTTCCTCTTGCTTGCAAGAGTTGCCCTGGCCCAGGACCCTCAGGGCCCGGGCGGCCAAGGCAGGGAGCCCCATGTAGGCGTTCACAGGGGCACTAAAAGGGGCCAGGCCCAACACAGGAACCAGCAGAGGCAGAGCGCCGGATAGTCTGATGGCTGCTTTGCAGAGAGGGTCATCATCTGCCAGACAGAGCAACGTCCAGATCACCTCCTACAAGAGGCATACACAATTCCAGGGTGCCATCAAGCCAAGTAGTGCAATGATCGAGGGGACTGGCACGAAACGTATGGCAGGTTGGCAGGCTGGCACGAGCCCGTCAAATGGACAGCACCCATATGCTTGATGCAAGCAACTGAGTGTGCATCACAAACATGAGACAGCTGCCTTTTGCTGCTTCATTGGACAGTTCCAGAGTCAGTCTGTTGTCTTGACAGTGATATGCATGGACACAGGCTAGAAACATTTGTGTATGGGATCACGACACATCAAACAAGTGTTCGGAGGCCAAGTATGACATGCATCCGACTGCTATTGATCTTGGTGCATATGCACAGTGGGGCCACATGTGGCTGCCAGGCCCTTCTTGCACAACATCAAGCAGAAAATGACCTTGAGCATGGAGTAGTGAGCATTGGCCAAGCTCTGGTCCAGCAGAAGCACAAGCGTGTCCAAAGCTGTTGTGGCCAGGATGAGGTCCCTGCAGGTTGGCAGCTGCACAGCCAGGTGGTGCAGAGCCTGTACAGCATACATGGTGGCCGCACTGCCTACACCACCATTCAAGGCATCTGCCAACCTCCTGCAGCAACCAGTCCACTGCTGACACACCATCCAAAGATGCACTCATGCATCTGTCAGCTTAGTGCCTTAGCAGCCAGATAGCAGAATAACGTGGTGCTGATGACCTTCAGTTGTTCTGACTGTCCTAAGCATGCATATCATTTGTGCAGTGGCTGTGTGTTCAGTCACAGCCACAGCAGTATGAGCAGAATGAATGTGTTTAGATGCGGCCTGGCCTGCATGACTTGTCACTTGTGTGAGTGATGTGCAAGTGTCATGTAATTGGTATGCTGATGCCTGCAGGGCTACTGCGGTTGACTGGCTTATTACAAACACACACAGATAAGCAAGAGTCACAGGATGGTATTGTTGAGGCATGCACCAAGATGGCTGCTCTTACGTGACAACTCCAAGGTTAACAAGTGCGCTGCATCCAGCGCTACCCTGTTTCACAATGGCTGCCACTGCTTCTAGCACAAGTTGCACCACCTGGCAACTGTGCTGCTCTTTACTGCGCAACAGTTCAACCAACACTGGATACACAGCTGCTTGCGCAGCAGTGCTCTGCCTGCTGCTGACTCGAAGACCATGCAGCAGCAGAAGAAGTGCTCTTTCACGCTGTTTAACATTTTGAGCTTTCTGTATCCTCCTGGCAAGCTGGCCAAAGACCTGCACGGATGCGTGAGCAGATATGTGACGAAGAGGCCTAAAGGTACACGCAGTGTGCAGGCAGAACGGGCTTGTCACTGTGCTGTACAGGATTGACCCGGCAGCAAAGGTCCTTACCGGAATGTCTTCACAAGTGACTCGTTCGCTGAGAGGACCACCGAGGCTCATGACAGCCTATCGTGCGTCGTGCGTATTCTGCTGATCGGCACTGCCAGGTGGGAGCCGGTGCACCATATTAGACCTGTACCTTACACACTTGGTCAGCTAGCTGCCTGTGTGCCCTGTACTACAGCGATGTATGCACACAACCTGCACGGACACGGTCGCGGAGTTTGGGCACTTCGGTTGCTACCCTGCATTGCCATTTAGAATCTTGTTCCTGTTTGGATCAATGCACATCATGTCTTTCTAGTGGCAAATTATGCCTCACATGTACAGGCACTCATCACAGCAATGACAGACAATGGCCAGGAGCTACATATGCAAGTCAGTGTGGTGAAGACAAAAGTCATGATTACTGGTGACAAAACACGACACACCTTCACATGCATGAACCAGCCTTTTGAGAAAGCTTCAAGGACCTGGGCTTGCCTTTTCGTCAGTCTGGCCACTTTGTGTTGAGTTGTGCTAAGCACTTAGATTGATTCAGTCAAGTCATTCATGAAGTGGTTAGTCATAGTTGGGTCATGTGTCTCTATTATGACTAGTTTCGTATACCAGCGTCCCGCCGTCAGCTAGTCACGCTGATGTACAAAGTCCAGCGGTCTGATAACAAAGTGATAGCAGCAACAACAGAGTGTGAAACAGTCTTGTAACGATTCTGTCCGGTTACACTAGACTGCCGTGACGTCCTTGCTTCAATACTTTGTTCACCTCACCACACCAAAGCTTAACAAAGCAGCAGCATCTTGGGCAGTTGTGCAGCAGAAGCATTCACAGTTGCAATGTAGCAACACTATTTTGTCTGAAGCTTTGCTTGCTTCAATCCATTCTCGCTCCTGCCTTCCACTATAGTAACCCTGATGGGGCATGCATAAACCCACAGATTAAGCTGCCAACCATATCCGCAAACAATTAGAACAGAAGGCCCTTCGGAAGTATCTGCTGTATCATATCTGGCCGCCGGCTAGGCTATCTTAATTATCATATCTTATACCATGTATCTAATTATGTGAGGTACCTGCCACCACTCCTCATGCTGTCATTCTGGCAGAATGCATTATGTGTAATCTCAAGCAATTTAAGTGGCAGCAAACCATACTTTGATAGTCTTGCTTACATAAAGTTGTTCGCATTTCCTCATGGCACCAGTGGTGGTCACAAGTATTCACGGTCAGTCTCTCACTTCCTTTGCAGTGTTGTTTACCGTTTTACTACTCCGGTCCAAACTTTTCATATCATAGATGTCAACATAATGATATGTAGACTTGAACACCAAGCTTGTCTTTCATGGAGCAACCTGTACATTTGGCAGCTTTGCATGGCCTGCCCAACATGCCCAACATGGCATGAGATCTGATGGATCATACCTCCAGCAATGCTGTCCAACAGGTCAACATGCTGGCAGAGCAGCTGATGCATGTGGGTGCACAGCTACAATCACAAACTAAACAGATCACGCGGCTGGCAATGAAGCTCTACATGCATATGCCAGCAAGTCAGTCAGTGCTTCCATTCATATGCCACTGTGGTTTGTTTACGTATGTGCTACACTCAGGCTTTTGATGCACCCGGCCATCATGCCAGGCATACAGTTTCCCACCAAAGCGTGCTTTGCCTGCAAGTCTTGATTGTGCAGATGCTAACTATACAGCACATGTGTGCAGATGCTGACTGGTTTTTATGTAGCTCAACCGGCAGGTCATGCAGCTACATTCTAATTAACACATGATCAGCAATGAAGTCCATGATGCTGAGCGTACTATATAGCATACCATATATGGTAGGCATGCTCAATGATGATACTCATAATGAGGCACTGATGCAAATGCGTATGAGCCAGGCTGCAAGCAGCTGAGGCATGAAACAAACAAGTTTAAAGCGCTGTTGAAAGACAACAGAACATCACTTAAGAGTGCAACAGCTGCTGGCAGGAATTACACTCAGCTGTGACTATTGATTTTCATTGCACTCTAGGCAGATCTCAGCAGCAGACCCAAAATTTTGGGTCCAGACACGCTACATTGCTCCTCCAAGCTTTTGAGGGAGGCCCGCACTTCAGCACATTCCTATATGAAGCTGATCTATCATGACATTAGACGCCCTGCACTAGTTATGACTTAAGACGACAAAACATACCAACACAGATGACCACAGACATGGACTGCAAGTGTACCCACAATCACTACGCATAACAGTAAAATGTTTTACTTAGAGCTGAGGGACATGCAAACATCTGCAGGGCTTAGCTGAGGTCAGGAGCAAACATCCACACACACACCTGGTCAGCAACTGCAGCACCCCTCATCACCCATAACAGCATGCATCCAAAAGCAACTTTTGTACACTCTGGTAATAAATCTATACGCCCTTTTATACGGGAAGCAAAGCTGACAAATTAGGGGATGTGTTGGCATACAGCAGACAGCAATGCGCAGCACAGTTTCAGCAACAACAAGGCACACCATGGACCCAATAAAACTCCTTTCAAAGTCGAAAACCTTCAGAGACGCGCATGGACAGCCTACATCAGCTCTCGCTCATCTACACCAAAGGAAGGAGCGCATCACGAAAGGTGTCGGTACACTAATGTCCAGCTTTGTTGCAGCAGGCAAAGATGATACTCGCCAGTTGCAAGCTCTAGGATGCACTCTTGCTGTGTCATGATCACACCATTGACAAATGGCACGAGACCACACTAGAGTTGGAGATGCAGCATGAGAATCAGAGCAAAACGTCAGATGTCAAAGTGTGTCATCCCATCTGCTGCTGGAACGCCTGCTGGAGCCTTTGAACTAGCTGTGGCTTCTGCAGAGTGTGGTGATTTGGGGTTGGCGTTGGCGTGTGAGCAGGTGGTGTAGATGCTGGTGTCTTGGGCGTTGCCTTGGGTGTCACATAGGGTGTTGCCTTGGGTGTCGCCTTGGGTGTCACCTTGGGTGTTGCCTTGGGTGTCGCCTTGGGTGTTGCCTTGGGTGTTGCCTTGGGTGGAGTTGTTGGGGCAGCTGTTGGCTTTGATGTTGCCACTGTTGTTGTTCTGGGTGTTGGCTTTGGTGTTGCCTTCGAAGTTGGTGCTGGCGTTGGCTTGACTGTTGCCTTGGGTGTTGCTGTTGGTGCTGACGGCCTCCCAAAGCAGAAGTTGTTCTTGCATTCATACCCCGCCTGAATCATAGCAAGATGCATTTGACGAACAAGTGAACTAGTGAACGAAAGTTATACATGCATGCACATCTGAAAATGGGGCACACAGTGCCTTCTAGCACAAAACAAAGGATGCAAATGCACTTTGACATCGCAGCCTACCTTGCAATGTTGTGTGTTCTCACAAAAGTTCGGCTTCTTGGAGCACTTGCCTGACTTGCAAATCTCGTAAGTCTGCATTGAACACACATGTTTAAGAAAAAGGCAAACTGGAAAATGCTGGAATAACTAGCAGCTGGAAGAAGGTGCAGCTTGATGATAAAGTCGCGAGCCCAATCGGTCGTAACAGACCTTGCAGTAATTATTGTTATAGCAAAAGCCTCCGCTGGATGGTGCCGCTGCAAATGATGTCGTGAGAAGACGCCGCCGTGAAGAACTGAACTCGGGTTCGTTGAATAAAGACTCGTACAAAACGGCAGCAGGGCTGGGTTCATCGCAACTTTCACAAGATACCTCTTGGTTCATAAGAACAGACACACCGCAATAGTTGCGGCTGGTGGCGTTGTTGGGAACGCAGAAGGATCCGTCTCTCGACGGAGTCGGACGGCAAGTGTCAGATGCACCACACACATGATAGCCATCGCAGCATTGACCGCAAGATTCTTGCTCGACAAGATTTGCTTGGTATACGACTTCTGTGAGGGTATGGGAAGGAGGCAGAGCCTGCATACAAGACAACCCTTTGGCATAGATCAGCAGACATCCTGCACCGTCCTCACTTGTAATGTGCGGGCTTCATACCTTGTCAAATGCGCGGCACAGGTTCTCAATGGGAAAATGGCGTGGCAGCAAACTTGGTACACAGAGTCCCCCGTCGACCGCACCAAATACGTTTCGAGCACGCAGCACGCAGGTCATGTTGCTGCCTTTGGGGACAAGTAAGTTCGACGCTGGCGTCGTCGCACCCGCGAGCACAATGTCTTCCGAGACAGTCCCACAATACGCTTTTTCTTGACAGCAGGTCCCGCAGATACTGTTGACCGCCACGCCGTCAGTAACAGGAACATCTGCGGGCAAACGGGTTACGATTTCTGACAGGGCCGGCGTTGCCACCGTCAGGGCCAACAGAGTGACGATTGCATGCATCATACGCTCTTCAATCATTGCTGCGAGCCCACACGAAGATATGATGCTGCACACACGACGAGCCCTACCTCTGTCGACGATGAAAAGCCATTTCAACGGATATCAGCGAAAACCCCTTAGGCTTCGCTCTTTGCTTCATAACAGTAATGTCGAGGGGTAGCCAGCAGGGGTAGCTGAGTCATGGCCATCATAATGTTATAACGTTATCATTAGAGGACAAAACCCGAATTGTGAAGTACCAACCCACGTGTTACGGTGACGGGAAATATTTTGCATGAAAATCCAGGCAAGTCTGGGCCTGGGAAAGGTGGCAGTGATGTGGGCTGCAATTGCTGCTACAGCTGCACCACAGAAATAAACAATGCCCCAAGCCAATTGCAGACATAGATGATTGCTTACCACAGCTGCATCTCCAGCTAGATGCCAACAGATAGGCAACTTCATCTGCGTCACAGTATCTCCTGGGCTCTTTTGGCCAACTGTCTGGCGTCACAAACTTGCCATGACCAATCAATGGACAAGGAAGCTTGTAGCTTCCGAAAGCAGCCCAGAACTGCGCTGGAAACAGCCGGACTATATGCTGCCCTACATGTTACTTTGCTTTACACATCCATTTGCTCCTTGTAGCCAAGCAGTTCACATCAGCATTTGCTTTGCAGCAACATGCAGTGCATTTCAAACATTTAGTCTGCCTACTCTTGCTCAGTGTATTTTGCTGTCTGCATTTTCTCAGCTTGATGTGTTCTGTACTGCATTGTTGATCAATTCTTGTTTATGCAGATCCTAGAGCTGATGTTGATGAGGCTGACTTCATGGAGGCTGATTTGATAGCAGGTAAATCTTACATGCTAAAGAAAGTGCTTGATGACTGCATCAGCTCCTGTTCCTGTTTATAAGTGCCATCAGCAAGGCAACCCTGTTATGCAGAGCTAGAAAGGATCGAAGAGCAGGGCTATGCTAACAAAGGCAAAGGCAAGCAACAGGTCAGTCACAAATCAGACTCAAAGCTCCATGCAAACAAAATCTGGCAAAAAAAAAGGAGCTTTGCTGGCACAACGGTTTCAGCCAAGAGTCTCTTTGCCCCTCTTAGACTTGACAATGTGGCAGAGATTCAGTTCTTCTGGCACTTGTATGAGCAGCTGCATCCAAAGAGCAGTAATGATTTCAGTGCCATGGTTGAGCAATGGAACACCATCACCACCATACAGATGCATACAGGCAACAGCCAGTTCAAGTTTGTGAAGCTCAAGAGAGGGTCTCATCCGAGCAAGTTCTGGCACACTGAAGGGCACAAGTACTTGCAAAGGGATGCATCACACATATCTGCTTTGATTCAGGGTGTGTCGCCAGCAGATGTCAGTTCTGTCAGACCCCCTGCTCCCCCCCCTGCAGCTGCCCCACCTGTCCCTCATCCAGCTGGCCCCCTTGCAGCACCTTCTGCTGCTGCCCCACCTGCAGCACCCCAGTTTCTCCACCCTAGTACTGGCTTTCCACCTATGCCCCCCCCCCAGCCCCCTATGCAACCTGCTCAAAAGAAGTCAAGAAAAGAGCAGAGTGGTCAGGCTAGCATCAAAGAAAGTAAATGCAGACCCCCCCTGGGCAGCCCGGTATATTACTTGGCTTCTCATTAAATTGACGCCAAAAGGTGTAGTCTTTTCTTTTCTTTTCTAAATGCAGACCCCATCATGCTCATGCTTGGCTGCAAGCTTGCAACAGAGCTGGTATGCTGGTGGATCCTCGCCACATTCCTGAAGTCAGCAAGAAAAGTCTAGTCAATCATAACCCATGTTGCTATGGTGCTGCTTTCAAGAAAGTGTTGAAGAACCCCATGCATGACAACACACCACCCCCACCTCAGTTTGCTGGCTGGACAGCGCTTCACAAAAGTGTGTGGGATGCCTATTCCAAGCTGCCAGGGAGACAGCAAATTCTGGAAACATTGTTGGCAAAGCAGCCACGTTCAAGAAGGCCAAACCATGCAAGTCTGCAGTTGTAGATTATTGTGTTCTTGTGTGTCTGGTATTCTTTTGCATACAATGTGTGCCATGCAAGTGTGATGTTGTACATTTTTGTGTTCTTGTGTGTCCTATGTTTAGTGTTTTTTTTGAGATAGACATGTTGAGTATGCAATTAAGTGTGTGAGCAGCATTTTTTGTTGCTCATGGCCTGGATACATGTTAGGGAACCTGTATGCGCAACCTGTTTAAGCCACCCTCTTTTTGCTGATTTGATAGATTTCATATTTGAATGCTTAATTGCTTGCTATTGACAATCTGCTTTCAGCACTGTGCATGAGCTGTATTTATTAGACTTCTATACCAGGCAAACGCCGCCTCCCCACACACCTGTGTCCAAAAAATTCCAGGTGTGCACCATCATCGTCGTACATGACAGATACATGCAGTTCAAATTATTTCCCGCAGCCGTCCCCGGAGGTCAAATCGGGCACATCCCGTCCCCGGAATGCAAAATATTTCCCGATCCAGCAGTTGATCCCTGATACGGGTGAGGCTTATTGCCAGGTCTCATCCCTGTCAGCTGATCAACCATGACTCTGTGAAATGCGTGCTGCATTGAAGGGCAGCCCACTGGCATAGAAGAATCTGGCAACACTGGCATCTGCTGAAGTTCTGTCAACTTTCCAAAAGTTGATGTGGTAGAGTTGAATTTACTGCTGTTGTCAGTATACTTTGCTGACGAATCAGAGTTGGGGTGAGTCAGAGTGTCCAAGTATGCCTTTCTTTTCTTAAGTTGCTGCTCAAATTTCTTTTGTGCAGTTTCCCCAAGCTTTAGCTTATCCTCCTCAGAGACTGAATCACATGCTGAGACACCATCCTTTGTGCCAGATCGAATGCGGCTTGCACCGCTTCGAACAGTGTGCCCACAGTGTAAGCACTCTACTTTTGGGTCACCACGTTTGGCATCGTAAGCGTTGAGTGGCGGATGCTTAATCTTAACTTGAGTCCACTCGGCACCGAGCTTAGAGGTTGCGCTCATGTTTGTTTTGGGTCGTACTGACGCGCAGCGGGCCGCTAATGCCGAAATTGCTTGTACCGTGCCTTCCACGCAGCCGTTTACGCCTGTTGCCGTATGTTACCGGTCTTACGGTGTAAAACGTATCGATAGGGTTGCGTATTGATGCGCGCATTGGCGTTGTGCCCGATCGCGATAACACGCAGTATTTTTGAGTATCCGCATCGCAAAATTGACGTATGCGGCAACTCTGGTAAACAGTGTTAACAGGGTATTGCAAAGGAAAAAAGGAGAGTTTACGCTTTTCAGCGATCATAACGGGAGCCTCCTAAGGCGGCAGCCCGGAGCTAGTAGGGTATTGCACACAAGGATTCAGTGGGATTACCTGACCATGGTCTTTAGGCTAGTAGGGTATTGCACACAAGGATCCAAAACCTGCATATCTAAAAAGGGCCCTGGCGGGGGCGATACGTAAGGTCACATTAGCATGTCTAGATCTAGTCAGATAGCGCAGGTGTGCTTCTAGCATCCATGGCGGTCATCAATTGTAATGCCTGCAAGCTTCCTTACACAGTTTTGCAACATTTGATAGGGCTGGACTGCTTAAGAAAAGAAAAGAAGTTTACGCTTTTCAGCGATCATAACGGGAGCCTCCTAAGGCGGCAGCCCGGAGCTAGCTGGACTGCTTACATATGACTGCCAGGCAAGAGCAGCAGAGCTGACATCGATACTTGCGTGTGTGATTGTGGCTTAGACCTCTTATGCGGCATGCATGGGCACATGTAGTAAACTCAGATGGCAAATTGCATGAGGCATCAGTCAACTAAGCACAACTAGAAGCTTCTTGAGTGTGGCCACTGCAGTGTGTGCGAGGCTTTGAAGGTGTTGCAGTCTGCGCAGAAGTGTTGTTGCAAAGGGGGGGCTGGGGTGGTAGAGGGCTCAGCTGCTGAAGACCCCGTTGGGAGGGGATTGCTATCATGTCATACCTAATGATGACTGATTCCTGGACTCATGACTGTGTTGACAACGCATTTACCCCTGCGCTGTTTCGTGACGCGAAGATTGTCCCGGCTGCTGAGAAGCTAGCGCTAATTGTCTAAACACTATATACCATCAAGTAACGGTCGTTATGAAGGCCCGGACTGCCAAGCGAGTGTGTGTGCTTCTGATGTCCACGTCGCTCATGCTGATAGTGGGGTTCTTTGCTGGTCGTCAAGACCTCCAGCGTGCTGCAGCCGATACTGCCAGGTGTCTGTCGCATGCTCAGATCATTCGTGCTGACGCCAATGTCGCCAAAGAAGACGACATAGCTACCAAGTTGCTTCAGCCTGGCTACATGAACGATGACTTCAGCACAGGCACAGCACCAACTGTGAGCAGGGACTTTACAGCGGAGGTTGTCTGGTTGTATTCACTCATCACCACAGACTACGACGGCCCAAATGTTATACCACATTTCCTTGAGCACTACAGCAACATGGGTGTCATCTATAGCCGTATCTACGTAGACTTGCTTCACGACCCAGCTCTTTCAGACGCGGGACTTTTTAAAGCCCGTCAACTTTTTGAAGCTGTCGGAGCTCACATCAGGATAATTGCACAACCTTACACCCCAGATCTGCAAGATCAGGCAATGGTATCAGGTCTTTCCATGATGCCCATGGACATTGAAGACTGGGTGGTGGTCGCAGACATGGATGAGTTCTTTACTTTTGGTGTGAGTGGCAGTGTAGACGACGCTGTCACAGCCATGAATGCAGAAGGGGCAACTTTTTCCATTGGTGAAATGCTAGATCATGTTGCGCGTGATGGGGTGTTGAAACACATTGACAACTCAACTGACATTTGGGCACAATTTCCCCTTGTGTGTCCGTTGGTTTCAAACATAGCAAAGGGTTTGCCAGCAAAGGTCACTTTGGCCAAAGCATACCTCAGGACTGGGGCTGGTCATCATCACATAGTAGAGCCCTACCTGGCTCATGCTTACTTCAGTAATGAGTGCACTGGAATCCCTTGCGAACTTGTCATGAAGAGATACAAGCAAAGAACACTCAGGAATTTGTACGATTTGACTCCTTATTCTAGGTATGCTGACAGATATGAGTTCTCAGGCACAAATGATGGCAAAGGCTGGCGTGCAAAGCAATGGTCTCATTGGACTAAAGTGCATCACTTCAAATGGCATGCTGCTGTTTTGGACAACCTTCTTTTCCGAATGGCAAGGGATAGCGGTGACTGCTTGTTAGACGTGAATGAAGAAAACTGTCAGCCAGTCTTTCAGTTTTGGAAAGAGGTTGCCAGGCAATTTCACAGTCTGAATGCCACTCGTAGTATAGACATCAGCTCAATGGGTTGCAGAGAAGGAGTTGACACCCTGTGGAACTGGCGGTGACATTTCCTTCCTATTGGTAGCTAGGTTTGTGCAAATGTGCTGTAGCTTTTCAGCTTGTTAGGCAACACTGTGACGCGATCAACGTATGCGTCAATAGACAGATGAACTTTCTGTACCTTGAGACTGTGCATACAAAAGTCCTACTGCGAGTACTCAATAGTGGTGACGTCTACTGACTTGTACAAGTGCTCCTGTTGCAGGGCAGAAATGCAGTTGCTTCTAGGACTTGAGCGGCTTCCTTGTAGCAATTGCTGTTTATGTGGGATGTCTTGTTGCATGTCTGTTCATGTGACCGTGTTGAACATACTGCTGATTCATTGAAGCAGGTATTGATGCCACAATGTCTCCCAACATCATGCAGCAATGCCAACACAGCTTGTGAGGCCGCTGAGCAATGCTTGACATCTTCTTACTCAGCGACCAACTTTGCAGGGTGATGACCAACTTCATTGCATGAGGTTGCATGGCAGCTGCATGTGTTCAACAATCATCAACATTGCACTAGGTCGCAAGCTGTGACAATCAGCCTAGTAACTCATATGACCTTACCAAAGGAGCATCTAGAAAAAAAGAGAAAAGAGAAGAGAGAAGAAAAGGAAGCATCTATCCTCCGTAGTGGCACTGCCAGCCTGAGCACAATCCTTAAATATTCCCAGAGGCAAGTACTACCATGACTCAGTAAACAGCAAAATTGGTATGATGCGTCTACCGGAAACATCCAATTGACTCCGGTTCCTCTACAGATCAAGTTGCAGAAAGGCCTGATTGTAACAAGTGACTGGGTGAGCAGCCGCAAGACACTATGAACACCCAACTGTCGTATAACCGTCCTAAGTGGGTCCCAAAAGCCTTAAGATTCCTCTAGAGCTTGTCCAGGTCCGACATCATATCTAGTTCTGATGTTACTTTTCGCTCATGCCAGGCCTCGAACCATGATGCTAGCTTGCAGCCTAGCAGATTGCTGAGGTTGCATGAAATGGCCATATCTGGTGGACTCCTCTATCAGGAATGAGAGCATTGGTATTGCAAATTTGATCAGGTTGACATTGTTGAAGGCCACATTCGACAACACTGCACAAGACAGCATCATGCTCATGGCATCAGTTAACTGTTGATCCAATTGCGATGAGAGCAGGGGCTCATCTGGGTTGCCCTTTGTAGGTATGAGCTTGGCATAGCATACCAACTCTGAGGGGACAATTATAAGCTCCCATCTGTGCGGCCATTCAAGGCTTCTGTGTTTGAGTGGCTTTCCACGCTGATGTCGACAGTTGGCAACAAGGGAGCAGCTGCAACAGACAATCAATGGACGGTCACGCATCCTTGGGAGCAGTCTTGTTTCCCCACTTGACTTTCTCAAGCCTTGAAGCAGGGCGCTGTTACTGCTGAGACAGGAGAAAGTTTGGAGTCCAGAACTTTGCTCAAGCAAGCCTGCGGTTGTCACAGCCATCAAACGCCTCAAGAACAACAAATCCCCGGGGGTCTGCAACATCTTGCCAGAGGTGAAGGTGAAGCTGAAGTATGGGGGTGACTCTGTGCATTCCGCGCTATACAGAGTCATCCTTGGCATTTGGCGCACAGAGCAAGCTCCCCAGGACTTCAAGCAAGATATTCTGCTACCCATTTCTAAGAAGGGAGATGCTTCTCTGTGCAGTTACTATCGCACCATTGCCCTGCAGAGCATAGCTGGGAAAGCCTATGCCAACGTTTTGAGTGCACGTCTTTCACAATGGCTGGCAGACAACCTTCTTGACGAGCAATGTGGCTTCAGACCAAGCAGGAGCACTGTTGATGCTCTGTTTAGCTTGCGCCTTTTGTGCAATGGGGCTTGGGACAAAGGCCAGACTCTCCGAATTTGTATGCTGGACCTGACCAAAGCCTTTGACTCAGTGGACAGGGAGATGGCCTGGCAGATCTTGCTCAGCAGGGGTGCACCCCAAAAGCTTGTCGCTCTCATCAGGGACCTCCATGCGCATCACTCAGCAGTCATCCGCAGCCAAGTTGACTCTGTCCCAGTTGGCACAAGTGTTGGATTCAAGCAAGGATGTGTGCTTGCTCCACCCTTGTTCAATGTCTGTCTTGATTCAGTCATTTGCCAGCTACTACCACAGCTGCAGCGGCTTGGCGTCACCATCTGCTACAAGATAAAGGGCCAACTCATGCACTGCAAGAGTCCCACAGAGGAGGTGCTGATGTGGATTTTGCTGTATGCTGATGACATTTTCTTGGCATGTGACACCGCTGAGAAGCTCAGGGAAGCTGTCATTACCATGGATGCCACATTTCTGCGTTGGGGGACTTACAATCAGTACAAAGAAGACTAAAGTACTGGATGTCGGCAGAAATGCTGCAGCTCAAGCTGCAGATTCAGTCATCACGCTGCGTGGGGATCAACTAGAAGTGGTGTCCCACTTTAAGTACTTGGGCAGTGTTTTCAAGCAGCAGACACGCGCAGCAAGATGAGGCGGGACGTGATGATAGTAGAAATGACAATGGCGGAACAACAGCAATGCCTGCGCCATGATGACAATTCTGGATCCAGACTGACAGCCCTATCACCGGTAATGCCTAATGGAGCTCCAAGGAGCATAAAGATTGTGGAAGGAGGATCTTGCCCTGATACAAGATATGAGGAAAAACTGCAAGAAAAGGAAGCAAAGAACAAAGCATTGGAGGGAGCTCTCCAGGACTACGGATACAATGTTACCACACTGCCTATAATCATAGGACAATCTGGTTCACATTATCACACTACCTCTTACGCTCTAGCAAAGATTGGCATAGAGCATGGACCTGCAAGCAAAGTTATGTCCAAATTGTATGAATACTCTGTTTTGACATTTCACAAGATCCTTACATCTAGGAGAGTACTAGAGAGGGAGAAGACACACAAAACCAGACAAAATAGGCCTGGTTTAGGGATTTTCCTTCCCCTTTGGGCTATGGCCTATGGTCATAGCTCCGGGCTGCCGCCTTAGGAGGCTCCCGCTATGACCGCTGAAAAGCGTAAACTTTTTTTCTCTCTTTTTTCTTTTCTTTTCACCTCTGACTGCACCTTAGACGCTGAGATCACACACCAGGTAACTGCTGCAAATAGTGCCTTCCAGCAACCCAGACGGGCCAACATCTGGTCCTCTAGGGCTTTGACCCTGTCTGTTGAAGTGCAATTCTTTCAATGCATTGTCATGTCAGTTCTGCTGTACTCTGGAGAAACATGGGCGGTTGAAACAACCCATTAGCCCTTTGGCTGTTTTCCAGATGACCTGCTTGCGACGCATCTGTGGCATATCCTTACGTGATCATGAGCCAAATGTTGTCATATTGAGTAGGTGCAACACCTTATCTGTGGAGTCTCAGCTGCAAGGCAAAAGACTCAGGTGGCTAGGTCATGAATTCAGGATGCCTAATGATAGATTGCCCCATAAGCTTTTGTTTGGTGAAGTTAAGGGGCTTCGTCCATCTGGGCGCCCTAGGTCTAGTTTCAATGATGTTGCATTAAGTGACCGTCAAAACTGTCGTATTAGTAGGCCATACAGGGATGCACAAGACAGGCTGCTCTGGAGAGACAAGACTTGTCCTGCACGGACCTAGCTCATCATGAGCTGGAAAGCGTTACAGTATTATTACCCACATCCACTGCAGACAATCTGGCTCAGAACGTTACCAAGAGTCTCGTTAAAATACTGCTGGCTAGTGAGCGAAACGTTTCGGGTTCAAACGTTTGCACCCAAGGTCTGAAGACTTTGACTTCTGCCTATTTTTCTCTCGTCAAACCGGTGACATACTTCAGAACTACAGTCGACCTTGCCGGTTGATCAAGCACCTGCAGGCAGAGTGCAGATCTAGAATGTTCGAAATCTTATGGGCTTGACTGCCTCGGGCTGAGTTCAAGCCGTGTGGCGCGTTCCCGTTATCACGCCTAACGGCGTAGGATTTTCTGTTTCTTATCTTTCTTTTCTAACGATACCAAGACCTCTACGATTAGGAAGAGGAAAAAATGTTACTGTTGGCAAGATCGATCATGTTAGCATGACATCATGCCTCGCCCTTGTACATGACGGCTGTGGCAAGGAGAAATTTGGTTACCATACAACCATGCAACTACCATACTACCATGGGTACATGTACTCATACTGACAGTATTGACAATCAAGCTGAAGCACACAACTTCCAACAAATGTGCACTTTGCTGTCAAACCCTCAGGGAAAATAGCTTGCACAGCAGTGTCAATCATAGATCTGCCACAGCGGCACTAAGGTCTTCAACACTAAAGTTTGTGAAACTCAACTACAAGCAACACTGGCAGCAGCTTGCTCTGGAGTATGAAGGCCATGGCAATGTCCTCACACACTGACAGTAACAGAGATTGACAAGCTTGATGTGCAGCACAGCTTTTTCCATTGCAGCAGAGTGTCCAGGCTCAAACCTTCCTCATTAAAGATAATATCATCACATGCAGTCAGCAGATGCATCCCCCAAAGCTCACAGGAATGCAGTAAATTGTCTGGTAACATCTAGTTACTTGATTCGTATCACGCATCAAGTCGTACCATGGTGGTGGCTGAGCAGAGTTTCCTAGGTTGCCTGCAGCCAAAGAAGAGTCATAAGGCTGCGAGACAAATGCTGCCAAATGTCTTGAAAATCCATGCTACAAACATATATCTAAGTGTCATTGAAAAGGTAGTCTGCAGAATGCTACACTACTGAATCTGAGCATCAATGTAGCGCCACTACCAACCCATCATGGCATTGCAATTAAGTTGCGTCACAACAGCATGGCCTTCAATTTAATTTGTCAAAGCAGAGCTCAAACTGGATTTAGCTTACACATGCGTACAGAGATGCAAGCAAGCACGGAAGCAAGCACGCATTTACCAAATTTACTATTTGACCATTCAACACAGCTAATGATACAGTACAAGAGCACAACACAACAGTGTCTTGAGCGATCAAAACATGTGTATGCTAATGTTGCAGCACACCATACTCTGTTCTGCTACAGGACAGAAATTCGCTTTAATAGCTCATCCTGCAGTAATTGGGATATCCCACTTTCATACTCCCAGACAAGCATCTGTTGCAGAATTTGCACCTGCTGCTGCAAGGCATGTAACCTGTCTTTGTCGTGCAGAATCCCTGCTAGAACAATGTGCAAGGTATGAATGTTGTCTGGCTGTATGTTGACCGTGGCACTTGAATAGTCTATCATGTCAGAAAATGGCAGCTGGTAGGCTCTGAAAAAGGTAACAGGAATGCATCCACGACGCAAAGCTCTCCAAAATCTTGATGTGTGAGCTACAACACCCGGAGGACAGACACAAAATATGGAGTGGGCCATGTCCACCAATGTGTCGCTGATGCTGCTGGCAGACCAGTCTGCACCAGGCAAGGGTGAGGCTTCGAAGTGCTTGCGAAGTTCAGGACGGATGAGGCGGGTGTGGTACGGATGCGATGCGGTCGGTCCTGAAACACCAAACCGGTATAAGACGGTCACATTGCGTTCCTGGGAGTACACGTCTGCTAAAGGCTCCTGTTCCAAAGGGTTGTAAGCTGGCAACAGCACGTCAACATCCGGATCAAAGCATGGTATGCCTTCCTCCCGCATGACTAGGTCTCCTAAGTGCATGATGACGCTTAGCTCGCCCCAAAGACTTCTTGGCAGCCAGCGAAGGTGTGTACACCTGGCGGAGTCTGCAGTCATCGTCACGAAGTGGTCCCGGCCGTTGTTGCGAGACCGGAATGGCTGAATTTGTACGTGCTCCAGCGCTTCTTGTAAGTACTGCCCAGAAAGCTGGAGCGCCTCCTGCCAACCGGTTGTCGCCGACAGGCTCTGATGCAGAAAACGCGTTGGCAAGACTGGTATGTAAAACAGGTTGGCTGCTGCTGGGTCCTTGACCCGCCATGGCCCGTTCACCATCTTGTCGTAAATCCAGAGGTCTGCCTCATACTCGTAGGCACCACTCAACCATTGCTGCTGATAGTGTGCCGCTAACACGTTCTGCGTCAAGTTTCTTGGTAGCTCATACACATATACTCGGAGTGCTTGCTGTGCGGTCACCAGCACAAGCTGAACAAGACAAATGCAACGTATCAGCAAGATTGACTGCTGCATCGTGTGCTGTGTTGCGCAGGCCACATGCCCAGTTACCTTGCTACATTGTTCTCGCCGCGTCCATTGCAGGGCCGTACGGACATTTCCCCCTGCTGCAGGGGTATGAACCCTTCTTGTTTCGGCAGCGTTCTCGGCAGGCGCGGCTTGGAGGCAAAGGCAGTGGTTGCTGCCAAGAAGGGTCAACCGCAGCATCAGCGCGACTGAGCGGGACGTTGCGCTGCGTTCATGTCTCAGCTTTCCTGTTCATCCGGACGTGGGCCCGGTCCGCCGCAAAGGCATTGACGGGAAGAACCATTTGGACAAGAGAGCGAGTAATACAGCGTACAGTCATGGTACGCAGCGCAGCCGCTGCTCTGCAATCACCAAGTCTTGCCTTGGTCAAGCCTGAATCCTGACTGGGCTTGTGCAGCTGCTAGCAAGCCGTGACTCCTGACAACACAGTGTGCCATGTGAACAGATGGCAGGTAGCTGACAACACTAACAATGTTGTGCTGGCCTGGTTGTCCTGGTGGTTGGACGATAAATGACTGCTGACCGTTGAGCGAGGTCTGCAGACTTCCACTTCTGCCTATTTCTCTCTAGTCTAAACCGTGACATACTACGGGCCGTATGGCGCGTTCCTGTTATCATGATCGTGATCACGTCTAACGGCGTAAGATTCTCTTTTCTTCTTTTCTTTGTTCTGGCCTGAGGCCAGTGACCGTTTGCAATTTGGACGGAAGCCTGGGTTGAACAGACCAATAGCTAGAGGGTGCTGCAGCAGCTTATAGTGTACGGTCTTAGCCAGCTGCTTACTTGGTTCTGGTTTCTGTGTGATGGTTTGCTCCAGCTGATTAGGCTTGCCAAAAGAATGCTATCAAGATCTGCCAGTCATCTTTCTGCTATCAGAGGGCCAACAAAGGGCATTACATACCAGGAAGTCACGCCTGAGCAGACCAGAGGCTGGGGCAAGCATGGCAGGCCACTAGGCAAAGCCTGGCCTAAAGAGCCATGACATGCTACCCATGCACGTGCACCTTCCACCTCTCTGCTCTATCGTTTACCTCTCAACATGCAGCGCCTTTGCTCTGCAAAAGACCTTTGTGTGCTTGAATGACGACAATGCGGCTGTAGCCTTTTGCTTCCTGGAAGACCTCAAAGGCAGTGTCCTTGTGAAATTACTGCAAAGCAGGAGCACACTGCCTCTTTCTGCATGTAGAGATGAAGCATAATGTCCTGCTGAGTTACCACAGCACAATCACCATGTGAAGTACCTCTTTGTGCATGCCCTTCAGTCATTCATGCTGGCGGCTCTTAAGCCTGTGACGCTGAACCACTATGCCCTACGATGGAGCATAGCGCACAAGCAACACAACCATTTTGCATCTGTGTATTTGTGAGGGATGGATTGAGGGATGGATTGTGGGATGGGTTGTGTTGTGTTAGTTGCTGTCAATGTCAATGGCAACAGTATACGTAATAAGGCAGGGCTAGACTCCCTACTCTGGCATGAAGCCCCAAATGCCAGGGCTTAGTAAGCTAAGCAACAACCCTGCTGAATAAGCATGACTACCACAAGGGCTATGTAAACCCTCCCTGAGTCAGTCACAGGGTAATACGACAACCCCAAATCAGGCATACAACAGTAAAAAGCCATAAACAGGTAGTGAAGAACATGTGAGTTTAGGTTCCAACGGTAAGGTCCTACGCAGCAGCCTAGAGCCTAGTCAGCCCCATGCAAATACATGCAACCTCAAGGACACTAGGCCATATTGCCCTAACCGTAAAAGCACTCATGCTACTAAACATGACGCTCTTTGCTCCGTCACAAGTTGATCTGATGCTTGCCCATCAAGTATAGTCTGTTCCTGTAGCAGTAGCCCTCGCTTTTTCTGTGTCTGCTCGTGCAGCACTAGCCCCTGCTGTAGCTGATGTGGCAGCTGAGGCTGTCTGTGCTGAAAGCAATATTCTTGACAGCAGCACTGTCTTAGCGTAGAGCTTCTGCTAATGTTTGGCCTATCACCTCAAATTTAAGTATTTTGTGCTTTACGCATTATGCTACTTTACTTTGACTGCTGTGCATGCAGTTTTGCCAGAGTACTGACGTCTTTGTCTTGAACTCAAGAGCATCAACGAAGACATCTTGCAACAAGAGCCACAAGTCAAAATGAGCAGCAAGCTGCTGATGGCAAGGAACTGCATATCTATGGTGCTTACATTGTTCTTGCATTCAACACATGTCTTGCCCTAGGGTCACGTACATACAGCTTTCAGTAGCTCAACGTATGAGCTCCAGATTTGGTGGTCAACATACCAGTGACAGCGCCAGCAACAGCAGCAATGACAGGGACACCCCAACCTTACAGAACAAAAGCTCAAAACAGCTTCTTAAGTGTCTTTCATTGGTCATACGTCCCAAACGTCCTAGCCAGGCATTACGACTCCACCCACATGACCCGGCCTGCCCTCATGATGTTGTCGTCTGGACATGCATGCATGGTTACTGTGAACCATCATGTGTCATAAGACTCCCACAAAATGCTGGCAACGTTAGTGAGCAGACCATATCTTGGCCAAAACTTGTGGCAGCAGTCCATTTAGACAACATCCTGGGATGGGCCCAGGCTCTTCATCTGCAGCTGGCCAGGCATGTTTAGGTCGTGAATCACCCTTGCAACTGTCAGTCTTGCGCTGAAGGCTGCAAAGCTGGCTTTTGCAGCAGCTCTAGGGAAAGACAAAGTATTGTGGCCTGCCCCTGCTGCTATGCTTGACATGGCTGCAATCATGCAATGTAGTCTTGCTATGTCACGTTTCAGCTTCAAGGACGAGAATTGGTTGCTGCAACAGACACAGCAGCAAGCCCGTGATGCAGCTCCAGGAAAGCCAGCCTTCAAGAAGAGCAGTAAGGCGCAGAGATGTGGTGTCAAGCATGCAGCAGGCAAGGCTCTTCCTGTTATTACTCAACAAGCAGCTGGCATTGAATCGCCTGCTCCTCGGGGAACAATACCAGCTGCAGCCCAGCTGTTATCACTGTACTTCACAAATGATGTTGATACAAGGCAACAAGCAGATTGATGATGACACATGCTGAACACCAATGTGCATCTGGTAGTGTCAGCGTGCATGTCGACTTTGTACATGTACGCACTCACCACACAGTATATTTGGACAGATATGTTGTTTCACGCAACATCTTACGCAGTCAAGGAGGGCCCCTTTGAGGGCAAAGGGGAATGAGGATATGCACAAGAGTTGCTGTGCAAGGAAGTAAGGACACTCAGTACAAAGCACAGGCCACCCCATTCTGAAGTGCAAGGAATTAGCAATGGTGGTGACCACACCATGCCAGAAGCTTAGTCATTACCTATCCATACTGACGAGCAGATGCATCAGACCAAATCAGGTGCAAACTTTGTGCAGATGCATGCATCAACATCAGTTGTGATAATTAGCGTGACAGCAGGTGCCACCTGGGCAACCAGATGCAAGGTCTGAATGCATAGATAATCATTGCATCTGTTACACATCACATTTTGCAGCCAGTCCGGGGTGGTAGGTCCAAATTTGCGGGCAACTGTGGGGCGGTTCTGACGCGTCTTGGATTGTCACAAGGGGGTTTTTTTGCGCCAGATCTGGAGTCAAAACAGTTTGGGCCAGGTTGGCGGCTGGTGCTCCGCTGTCTGTGCACAGGCTTGACATGATGGATTCTGGACTGCAGAATGGGCTGCAGTATCTGGACTTCAGCAACATGGACCTGACAGGCAGCCTACCCAGCTGCCTGCTGAGTGCCCCTGGTACCCTGTCCCAGATTGGCTTGTTCAGCAATAACCTGACTGGCACCATCCCTGATGTCATCCCCACCAACACCTCCCTACACTCCTTGGTGCTAGACAACAACAATCTGACAGGAAGCATTCCAGCCACACTGGTGAATGCCCGGCTCCTCAGCAGTCTGGAGCTGTATTCAAATAAGCTTGCAGGCAGCATCCCAGATGACTTTGGTGCCGGGATGTACATGCTGCAAGCAGTGCTTCTGTCTGACAACAACCTCACTGGTAAGCAAGGCATTCTTGTTCGCCTGCAACTGTGCTGTGTTTAGATCACAACATATCTTGGCCGTCTGACCAAGCTTTGAGGGATGATCAGGATGCTGTCTGGCGCCCTCTTTTGATACTGTCTTCTTTGTAACTTTTGCAAGGCTAAGATGTGAGTTGCATTTTAGCAAACTATGCTTTGCTGCAACAGCAATGGAGCGACGTGGCTTCTTTGGCAGCATTGAACTGGGATAGCAATGTGCAATTGTTACTACTCAATTGCCATACGGCTGTGAGTGACACAGCTGGCTGACTGTATGTAGGCACGTTGCCCAGTCCATTGGCTACCTCCATCAGCGCCAACTACCTGGATGTGAGTGACAATCAGCTTACAGCCCTGCCAGCTGAGTGGACTAATGGTTTCACCAATGCGACTCAGTCCAGCTTTGTCAATATCTTCCTTGAACAAAATCAGATCCAGGTATGCTTTCTGCTGTCGACCCTTTCAATGAACATTTGGCTTCGTCTGCAGGTAAATTAGTTGCAGTGTTGTCAGTTCATGCACATTGTTCAGGCAAAGTGGTTTTCAAGTGGCCAATGTCAATGCACTGCTGTCTTTGTGAGGTCATGAGCTGTGTGTGACGTTTCTCATTGCCAGGGATGGCAGCGTGGCAAGGGAAAGTGTTGCTTTCTCACATTTTCTGAATTTTGTGGATCACCATGTGTTTCATAGGATATATGCTGTATGCAATGTTTCCTGCTGGTCATGTTGATGCTGTACTGCAGCACATTAACAATGCACAAGTTTTGTGTGGTGCACAGTC